>Ga0268261_10002688_pt1 | contig 12816 bp, 8 predicted proteins | sample TergutNc150P1_FD_190353 | JGI IMG/M metagenome (GOLD analysis project Ga0268261, IMG submission 190353) | Nasutitermes corniger P1 segment gut microbial community from laboratory colony in Florida, USA - Nc150 P1 (SPAdes) (version 2) | ecosystem: Host-associated > Arthropoda: Insects > Digestive... | reverse complement strand
ATAATAACAATAATAATAATAATAATAATAATAATAATAATAATAATAATAATAATAATAATAATAATAATAATAATAATAATAATAATAATAACAACAACAACAACAACAATAATAATAATAATAATCTCCTTCTTCTTCTTCTTCTCCTTCTCCTCCTCCTTCTTCTTCTCCTCTTCCTCCTCCTCCTCCGTATTCTTCTGTCTCAAGTCACTGATGTCTCAGAAGATGGTGTGTAGAGACAATGACCATAACAACATTTCTGCATCACTTTGTACAGCATTTTGTCCCTGCTGACTGTGAACAAGAAGTACATGAATTAAATTACAATGCACAGCCAAACACTTCATGTATGGTAGAGCTGTCTCCATGCTTAATTCAGCACCACATGGTTAAGGTATAGTGGACAGTGGAGGTACAGCTCCACACATTTTTAACCGTGGCACTAGACATACACGAATGGCCGGCATCACAGCACAGCCACTTTACCTCAAGCACCGACAAAAGAGAAGGCTGGGTGGGACTCAGACCTGGTCAGGATGCTTTAGGGAGAAGAGAAAACTCTTTGCACTGCCAGTAATTAAACCTTGATTCCTGAGTCACATAGCCCATGGAGTTACCCCAGCTCCCTTTCACATTACCCAGTACATAGCACGGCCCCTCTTGCATAGCAAACAGCTGCTCAGCAAGTCAAGGAAGCTCCCACCTTTTGACGAATATCAAGGTTCACTTTGTGTTCACCAACAGTGCAGCTGGTCCCTACCCTAAGTCAGAATAATCCATTCAACAACACACCTCATCCAAAATCTCTGTTAATATTACCCTCCCATCTATGTCTAAGTCTCCCAACAGTTCTCTTACAATCACTTTTACTAACCTCACTACTTTTATGCATTGTGAACCCTCCCATGCATGCTACATAGGTGCTCCATCACATTCTCCTTGAATTTCTAAGCTCTGCACTACTTGGTAAACAGTGCACCTTATTATGCCACTCAGCGCACCAACAAATGCCCTTGCACATTAACTAGAGATGAAATGCTCAAAGAGTGCAGCAATTCTGACATGTTCACTCATTGAGTTCAACAGTCTCTAAAATCATAAGCACACACACAAGCAGCACATTCATCAAAAGATATGTGTTTCCATCTCCCTCTACCAAAATTTAACTGCATTGCTCTAATACACACTTCACAAGTTTATGCATGAGATGTCGTCATCAAGCTAACATGTAGTTGGGCCACTTGTTGACCCGTTCTGGTCTCACACTTCCAGAAGTCTCTGTAACGATCTCACCTGGTTCCATCTGCCTTTTGGTCTGTAGTTTTCTTATCCTTAGCAATCCGTTACAAGGCGTTCTGTTTACATGTTGCAACCGATTCCTTCTGCATTCCTGTATTTTGTCCAAAACTGGGGTTATATTTAGTTCTTTTGCAGTCTCTGTTTTTGTTTTATGATCTGTCCAACTGTATCCTGCTGTTGTTCTAAAACATTTCATCTCTGCTGCTGTTATTCGTCTTGCATCTCTTGCTTTAATGGTCCAATTTTCACTACAATATAACACAGCTGGAAGGGTCAGAGTACTGCGTAGTTTCATTCTTGTTTTCTTTAAAGTGTTCTGTGCTCTAAATGTATTGTTTGTAATGCCTGTTATTTTCAAATTATTATTCAGTTTGCTATCAAAGTCCATTTCTTCTTCACAAGATACCAAATTTCCTAAGTAGATAAAGGAACTTACTTGTTCTATAATTTTGTTATCTGCTACAATTTTACTTCTAACTGGCTCTCATCCTTTAAGTGCCATCAGTTCTGTTTTCAGTACAGATACAGTGAAACCCTATTCTGTTATTATATGATTCAATTTATGCACAGCTTTCTGCAAATTACCTTCTGTTTTGGATACCATAATTTGGTTGTCAGCAAATTAGAGCGTTAACAGCTGCTGAATTTTTTGGGAAGTGGAATTCCTTTTGTCTTCTTTCTGCCATTAGCCATTATTTAGTCTAAATAAATATTGAACAGTGTAGCCAACAGAGGGCAACCTTGGCACACTACTTTATTAATTTCAGCAAATTTTGATAGTTTGGAGTAAAAAATTTTATTAATACTTTGTTTTGTGTGTATATGTCCACTATTGCCTTTAATATTGTATCTGGAATACTTCTAGGTTTTAAAATATCAAATAAAGTCTGTCTTTGTATACAGACCGATGTTTATTTCATGACCTATAAGGAACAAATGTGTTTTGCAAATTACATTCCCTTCATTTTTCAATTAATAATTTGAGGCAGAATGTTGGATATGCACGAACGTCACTTTCGGAATCCATTTTGTGTTTTCTGTAATACTCTGTTCTGAGTAATTCTACAGTTTTTTATTCAGGATATTGGCATATATCTTATAGCTGGTGTTAGAAATAATAATTCCTCTGTAATTTTTAGGGTCTCTTCTGTCACATTTCTTAACTATTGTGATTACATTAGACATATGCAGGCTGTAACACAAGGTGTTCATTACTTTGTCCTATTTTAACCAAAATTAGAATGTGACAACACTTTGTGGTACAACCTCAGTGAATTTCATTCAGCAGTTCTCAAGCTGTCACATGGGAAGATATGCTGAAACTACCATATGCATTGCAGGAACTTTCACTGTGAACTCAACAACAATGAATAACTTTCAGTTTCTGAACATAAAATTATCACCTGAAATGGGACACACATCTGCTACAGGGCTTGTTCACAGCTGGAGTGCTGTCAACGCGACCATGTGGAGAAACTTTCTGGGTGCATTGTACAGCTCCAGTACACAGCTGTTGCTTAAGTGTAAGTGATACAGAGAGTGACAAGGGACCATCTGTATCGTTCAGCCTTGCTCAGAACATGACCACATGCTTCATGATCTGGATCAGTGATTTCTTCCCCAACACTGTAAATAAAGTTTATAAAATTCTCCACTGTGCAAAAGAATTCATTACAATCATAAATAATGCTCAAATTGTATTCCAACATCATATTTGAAAATTCCCCTTTACTACAGTGACTGGTCACAGCGCAGTGATTGGAGCAGTTTGGTAAGTTCCTGGTCTCCCCACAAATGGTGTACAGCCTTCTTGGAAGCAGTTCGCTGAGCCTGAAGTTGATGGTGGTAGCACTGTTACTCCGAAGAGAGCCTTCTTCAGTGATGCCACACCAAAACTATCATAAAAAAACGTATCCATTAGATGAAGCAACTCTCAAATGTGGTACACAAAACACACCATATACCCTTCAAAACCTAAAGCCAACATACAGTATACCATCTTTCTGGTACATCACAATTTCGTAGACACCTGCCTGCTCAGTCCCACAAACTACTGGTACATACATAATATCACAACCTAACATATGGCAAGTTGTCTTCATAGCAGTGCTGTGAGAACCTCAAATCTCACTTACAAGGAGGATGTTGCACATGACGTAGCAAGCTGAAGGTCATCAGGTACTTTAGAATGCTACAGCTAAGCATAAACTTCAAGGAAAACAAATGATTAACAACATTCACCCCACTTCCAAAAGAGTAAGTTGTAACAGACGAACAAGAAAATGTTGGACCTAGAAACAGGCTTTCTTTTTAATCTAGCAATATATTTTGGGAGCTGGAACTCAGACCATCTCTTAAGAGGTTACAGTCCTTATATCATTGGATTTGTAACAGCATCAGTCAGTGGAATGGCATTTATCATACAGCAATCATACAAAAGCTGTTCAACATCAATGCAAAGTATTTAGTCTATTCCAGTATATAATTCCAACTAGATGCACAAGTCACAGAGTTTATTTAATCTGACAACTGCTCTACATGTTTTGGGCATCACAAACACCCATCTTGAAGAGCACAAAACAACTGTAACTACAGCATCTGGTAACCGTTACACTGTACTGTTGTCTGCTGCTATCGTGGAAAAGTTGACCCAAATCAGTTCCAACTTTTCCACGATAGCAGCAGACAACAGTACGGTGTAATGGTTACCAGATGCTGTAGATGCAGTTGTTTTGTGCTCCTGAAGATGGGTGATAGTGATGCCCAAAACATGTACAGCAGTTATCAGATTAACCTTTAAGAACCTTGCGTCCTATATATAGGACGGGCATACCGCTACCCTCCAGATGTTGCATTTTATATATTTTTTTCAGCAAATATAAGTACTGAGTATTTTAAACATGCTGCACACTCTCTGCTTTTCTCTTCAAAATTCCGTTTATTTCATAATGCTACCTTTTTTGGTTCCTGTATTATTCACATTTTACATACAGGATGTGCTAAAATTTAAATGTAAAACTCCGGTGCCAAAAGGTTAAATAAACTCTGTGACTTGTGCATCTAGTTGGAATTATATACAAGAATATTACTTCAATGCACGGACCCATAAACATTAAATTTATTTAGTCTAATTATACTGTAGTACCTCCATCATTTACAATGACTTGCTACCAGTTGGACAGTTCGGGGTTAGAATCCCGGTAGGGGCGAGGTTTTCCTCACTGTCCAGAACGGCTCTCGGGCCTACCCACCACGCAATACAATGGGTACCGGGTCTTTCCCTGGGGTACAGTGGCCAAGGCATGGCGTTGACCACCCACTCCTATCTAGTGCCAAGGTTCAAGGAAGAATACAGCTATACCTCTACTCCCTGTCTGTGCCTTCATGAGATGTTATAGGGCAAACTTCGCTTTTACTGCCATCAGTTCCGCCAAAAACTCCATATGTCTCAAGTACATCACAAATTCACACCCAGATGGCAGTGTAATTGTCTGCAAGTAGCAACTGTCAATAACAAAATAACACTGAGTTCTGATGTCCTCCAAGCATAGACTATGAAGTTCGATGACACTGCAGCTCACAAGGTAGACATTTTGTAGAAACATGCTGTCTCCACATTCAGCATTCTACCCTCAAGATGGAGAAAGCACATGCCCCAGAAATGTTGGTACCTATCAGCCAAAATACACGGTGCCACTTCCGTTAGTAATGTACAACCGTCTGACAGATTTTGCGCAAATTTTCAGTGTTTAAGTTTATCAGCATCTGACAGTGACAGACTCTGTGTAAGTCACTCCGGAGAGTACGCAGCACTCAGTAGGCAACCTTTCACTGAAATGTCGCTTGTGTTCAACCAGATTTCCAGTAGGACAACCCAGAATAAATGTTTCAAAATTAACAGCAATGTTTATGATTTTCATTACATACTCGTATCTACATCAGCAGGTAATTTTGTCAGGCACTGTGTAACAAGACTGAAACATAAAAAACATACATGGAAATGTAATAATGGACAGACTAATAAAGTATGTGTCACGTATTTATGTTAATGTCTCAAGAATATATTCTGCTCATGTAACATTTCTTTCCTATTATTTTGGCAGTATTATTGGCAAGTGTTTTACTAGTGCCTGGCAGATAATCAAGAAGTACACCAGTTATGCAGCAGACAGGTACTTCCAACTAAAGCATTAAGACCACATTTTGAATTTAACACTGGCAAACCAATCCTAGAACAATCCACCAGCACTCAACTAATGATATATTGATCCATGTTACCCTCAAAGAAGTTCCAATCTGTCTTCTGAAACACTCGGCTTTATATACAGAAACCTGCTCTTTTAGCAACAGTGATGCCAAGAAGGGTAAGAAATTTTGCTTTTTTGAAATTCCCTTTTCCTCAGTGTCTGCTCTATCCGAGGCAATTTTGTTCTCTTATCCTGACAGGTTCTGACAGTCATCAAGTATTCAGATTTGTCATCAAATCAACTAGCTACAGGCTTTCAAATCTTAGTACTGCAAAAAATTTGTCCCTTGTGCCTGCTGTTACCACTGTCACGATTAAAGATGCACTCCCACAGCCGCTGAGTTGATACGATGAGCATGTTGACGTAAAACCTTATGTGCATTATCCTGTCCAGTTAAAATAATATGGATAAGTTAATACAACATCGAAACATAATAAACTATGTTAAAGCCCAAAGACTGAGCTGGTAGGGACACATATATAGAAAGCCTGAAACCAGCATTGTAAAGAAAATACATAAATGGCAGCCATATATAACTCGACCAGTTGGAAGACCTAAACACAGATGGGATGACGATGTCAGGAATGACCTGAGAAAGATGAAGCTCCTTAAATGAACGGAACAAGCCCAAGACCGCCAGGAATGGAAGAAAATTGTCGAGAAAGCCAAAACTCTACACGAGTTGTAGCGCTTACTAAGAAGAAGAAGAAGTTAAAAAAATCTTACTATGATTGCAAGTTTCCTACAATTTCCAAGTTAGGTGATGACAGCAGAAGAATAACGTTATTTCAAATACTGAAATATCTGAGACTTGGTTGTTGTACAGGGCCATATGAACACAGCTGTAATGGACGGAACATCTAGCATCACGTTTAACTTGCTTCGCACAGCATGTTCAGTCCACAGTCCATGAGGTCCTTGTTCCACTGGGTAGATCAACTTCTTCATAAAATCACACACAAAAAAATGCCTTCATCTTCAGGGCCAACCAATCCAAGAAGATTACTGAAGACAAAGACACTTCAAAATGTCAGGAATTACTGAGCCAACGACACAGTGTCATATCTGAGGGATCTGAATCTTCAGCAACATTGCTGTGAGAACCTCACAACTGGAACATCTCTACTCTACTTAAAATATGTTAAAGAATTTGGACCATGCACACAGTAACCCATTACAAGACAAACTTTGTTGGCAATGTATTCCTTATTGGGTATATAAAATCAATGTTATTATTTGACTTTTGTTACCAAAAACATGTCCTCCAAGTAGCTTGTGGCATCAGGCACATCTTGACTACAGTCATACAGCAGAAATCTACAGGTGCTCCTAAATCAAATGATGGACTTCAGTTTTTTTCACCGATGTTACTTGGTCCCTAAAATAAACAGCAATTTATGTAAGAAATTTAATATTATACATCTTCCATGCAATATGTTAGTAAATTTATTTGCAACTTACTGCACTAGTTCAAATATTGAGGTAGCTCCTACATGTCTTGGCCACCATTGTGATCATCTTAAGTGTGTACGTCTTATACAGGTTGCACACAGATTTAAAATGCAACAATGTCATTGGTAAATGCAAAAATACAAATTACAGCATACAACACACCATAAAATTGTATATAATAATGCATATATTTGACCTATAACAGTGTCTGTATTTGTATATACATATGCTACAGTCTTCAGTTTCTATTTTACCATTTACCAGTGATGATATATTTTAACTATACATACGACCTTTGTGTACCATATACTCCCTGAAAATGGGCCAAACATACAGGTCTCACCTCTACACTTGAACTAGTGGTTCCTACTGTACACGAGGCTGGGATTCGATCCCTGGACCATCCAGTCCGTAGCAAGTCGGACTCCAAGTTCAGTCCCGCATCGTGGTTTTTCCGGGCTTGCCGTCGCTCATGACCCATCATCAGTCTCGGCTTGCGGTGGCTTCTGGCTAGCAGTCAGTCCTGCCTCCCGGTCAGTCCTGGACAGAATGGACCACAAGCCAGAACAGTTGCACATGAAGGCCACGTATCGGCCTCCTGTGATGCTCCGTGTCATAGCATCTGAATATGACAACTCCCATGTCACACTGCAACTTCCAGCACTGTCAACAAACAGTTACAGTTACATTCTGAGTTGAGCCTAGCTCTGACCACATTGTGCCTAAGGCAGCTATGTATGGTATTAGGGTACTTGCTAGAAACTAATCTGGTCACTATTGTAAACTGCTGGCAGATGTCTTGGCCTTCGTTCAATATAAGTGGATTTTGCACTGTTATGTTGAGGGACTCCTGCTGTAGGGTTAGCTTTGTATTACAAGTGATAACATAACATCATACATTTCTTGAATAATAAGAACATTGTTCACTATCTCTAGACTAATATTGAGTTACTCTATCAGTCTCTGTAATGACATGTGCACAGCACAAATACACTGGCAACATGCACATGTCCTGTTGTAGACATACCTCTTTTGCACACATTGGTGGAATACATGATCATACTATGAGCACATACAAATGCTCATAGTATGATCATGTATTTGCTATGCAAAGTGACATTCTTTCTACCAAACAGCTAGGTTTCGAGCACTCCAATGCAACTTAACAACAAAACTTTTGACCAGCTATAAAGTTCTAGATTCAAAAGGTAGTGAAGTTCTAATGGGCCATAATTTGCACTGTTTATATTGGCATGAGAAACTTCCTTGGAGCTGTTGGATCTAAAGTTCCATATTCTTATACTCTCATCCCAGACTTCCATGAGAGGTCGATTTCCCAGCACACAATCAAGAAAGCTGCTACTGTAAAGACTAGCAGTACCCGTATAAATGATATAAAGGATACAAATACCCTTTGATGTCTGCCTCCCATACACACATACACATAAACTTTTGTGCCGCCCCACAGTGGGCCAGAATGCATCAGCACGTGGCCACCAGTCAACATTTACATTGCACTGTATGAGTAATGCATGTATTGCATTTCGGAGACGGATGTCCTGTCTTTCATATTGTGCAAGTTGTAACGCATTCAGGCAGGCCTGTGTTTGTCAGGAACTGCTAGAAGTTGGGGTACAGTCAAATGTTGGCTTGTACAGGAAATGTGACGACATTGTATGGTGTTACACATGGTTTCATTTTGACAACAATGTGTGGACCATAAAGTTGTCTCATACCTCAGATAATAGACTGGAGTAAGTACTTTCCATCTCAATACTAAATTTTTTACAGCTGTCAATTATCCATCTACTTATACGAAGATTTCTACGAGAGTGTGAAAAATGAAGGACTCTGCAAAATTGCAACTTTTCACATAGGTTACAAACTACTGCACCAACTTCTGTTTTGAATTATATGGTATTAGATACTATGAGAAGTGGACAACAGAATGTCATAAGAATCTACCGCCCATTCTAGCCCCTTTCAGTTTTACTGTAGTTCAGTCTAACACTGTGGCACAGCCACATTTCACTGCATTACACACAACAAAGTAACTACACGTTTTCTTCGAGCACTGATGAGTATTGACTTGCTATGCGTCCAATGGTCTGGGGACCACCCAGACTCCCATAGAGTGGGTACCGGGTCTCTTTCCCAGGGATAAAGCAGCTGGGGTGTCGCATTGACTACCCACACACCCACATATAACACTGATGTTAAAGAAAGAGTAGAGCTATATCCCTACTCCCTCTCTGGACTTTAATGGTCTGTTCTAGGGTGACTTTTATTTTACATCTTACAGTGAGTATGTAAGGCTCAGGTAGATGTGAGAGATAAAATACGATTATTTAGAAGATAAATGTCTTTCTTTGTAGGCTAATATGGTGGAAAATGCTGATCAGAAAAAATATTTTTGAGATACTACAGCAATCTCAAGGAGACAACAGTTCAAAGATTCAACACACTGTGAGACTGTCTCTGAAATGCCGAGGGCATCTGTAGTATTTCTCGGAAGAAGGAGACAGATGCTGTACAATTACTGCAACACGTGCCGTACGATTACTGCAACATGTGCCGTACGATTACTGCAACACGTGCCATACGATTACTGCAACACATGTCATACTATTACTGCAACACATGCTGTATGATTACTGCAACACGTGCCATATGATTACTGCAACACGTGCCATATGATTGCTGCAACACATGCCATATGATTACTGCAACACATGCCATACAATTACTGCAATATAATATTTTGCACATAGGATAAAAGCAAGAGGACAAGAGACAGATTTTCAGTTGTGTGCTCCAAACGGTTAAATCAGGAACGTATCCTACCATCAGAAGTTGACATACTTGAAATAACTGCACATTTAGGCTGCCTAAAAATGTCATTTCATTGCAGTAGCGACAGACACAAGCCAATGAGGGATGTTTCTGCTCCAGAGTTGCCACACACGCAACCCAAAAGTGTTTGTGATTTGGCCAAAGAACAGGATGCAGCATAGTTAGTAAGAGAAGGATGACAGATCCCACAACAGCCTTGAAAACTGAACACGCATGGACAGGTAAGATACACAACATACACATTACACCTTTTACAAGTGATGAAGCAGTGTCACTCTTCATGAATATAAAATTTAGTAAGCATAAAGATCAACTGGCCAGGTTGAGAGCAAAGTATAGGAACGCTATCACGTATCCCAATGCGGGCTAAGCGTTGCTTTTATACAAAGGTGTCATTCACAGTTACTGATTATCTGGCACAAGTAGAGAGGCAAGAACCCCCTCACCACACAACTCCATGCACAGTAAAAGTGAGTGAAATCGTTCTCAACAAAGTTTCTGTAAAAAAAACATTAAAATGGTTATCTTGGCTTCTAAATGGGATTTGATGGTAACACCAAATATAGTGAGTACAAACCAATGTTCTGTGTCAGACAGAGTGATAGAAATTTGTTCCTAAATTTGTTAGTTCCAATTCAGCTCTTTGCATCGATTATTAACCCTTTAAACGCCGAGTTAAATCCCATCTGCCATTTGCTGGCATTATTAGGAGCTCACCATATTCTCCATGTTAGCAGGATAAGGGTTAACAGAAGAGATGAGAAGGGCAAAGAAGTATACTTCCCACTTGGTTGATTTATTTACTGTGCTTCATAAATACAGTTATTATGATAAAAAATGCTAGTTCACTCACTATGAAGCCACGAGCAATTATTTCACTCAATAAAATCATCGCCATTATTCAGAAAATGATTTTGGCCAGGTTGTAGCATAGTGTAACACACTGTGTCTGACCACATACAAGCCAGCATAATACCCTAGTATAAAGGCTATGTATAAACACCCACTGCATTGCATTGCCTTTATTAAATAGCAGGGACTCAGAATGTCTGTTGTGCACTCAGTTTGTGGCTGCAGTTGCCAACAGCTGCACTAGCCTGGCAGTAAACCCATAGGTCATGGCCACAATCCTTGCCAGTAAGGTACCTGTACTCAGCCACTGTCTCCAGCTGATGTTGTTTGGAATTCCTGGAACGTTACAAACTTTCATTTAACCCTTACCCTGCTAACGTGGAATATAGGATGAGCTCCTAATAATGCCAGCAGATGGCAGATGGGATTTAACTCGGCGTTTAAAGGGTTAATATGCTAATTCTCACTCCTAACCTCAAGCCTGCACTGTGTAGCACTAAGATGTTAACTTACTGAATGTGTACATACACAATGCAAACTGCAGAACATTGCAGGATGTTTGTGTGTCAGGTTATTCAACCCTCCTATAGATGATGGTGTTGCTCTTTAAAAAAGAAATAACATTAACTCCAAATTGGGGGATTGTGCTTCAGTTTGTGAACAATTAAAACAAAACAAGTAACAGTTGTTACTTCTTACCTATCCAAAGTTCATGACCCATGGAACAGCATATAACATGGCTATAACATTACACTTTTACAGAATTAAAAACCATATGGCACAAAGTGAAGCCACAGACATGATGAGACACCATAAAATAATGGTATGATTTGTAATTAGATTCCATGCACCTTTAGGAGTGTTACTGAGTGACAGTAAAACAGTCAGGCATTGCAGCATCCAAGTTTGCCAGACCTGTGTGACTCCATTTTTTGGGGTACGTTAAACTAGTGACTGTGTACTAATAATAATGAATTCACAGCAGATGACCCAAAACAAAGCACTCGGAGTGGACTGTTTTGTCCTAAACCAGCCAAATTCCATTGGCAATATGCAGTATGTTTCTTGCATGTGACGTACCTCTGCAAGCGGAACAATAGCACTGACAGCACCGTCCTCAAGTACACTAAGCGAACACCTAACATTAACTACATTACATACAACAGAAGGATATGGACCCTGCCTCTCAACAGACTGGACGGTCCGGGGATCAAATCCCGGTGGGGGCGAGATTTTCCACACCTGTCCAGACTGGCCCTGGGGCCCACACAGCCTCCTGTACAATGGGTACCGGGTCTTTCCGGGGGGTAAAGAGCAGCCGGGGCGTGACGCTGACCCCTCACCCCCTTCTAGTGCTGTGGTCATGAAAGAGTAGAGTTATACCTCTACTCCCCCTGTCGGCCGTACAGCCTGTACAGAGCCTCAGTGTCTGTACAAGGGTGCACTTTCCTACAGTTTTTTTTAACTTTTCTCAACAGACTGGGAGAGCACTGCCTGTTGCCATGCTAAATGGTCTGAGTAGTGACTGTAGGTGCAGACCGTTGGGTATCATTTGTGTGCTTCCATACTAAAGCAAGCCAAAGTGGAAGTAGACAATGACACCATAAGAAAAACACATAACTTGACCTGGATAATCATCCCACATGTACACTGTTTGTGGAACTCATTTTCAGTGACAAATATTTTAACATTTTGAAGCCCAAGCTGGAGCAAGGCTCCAGTTCTCCCAACTTCCTGCATGGCTCACACCCAAACACAGTTCAGGTTTATATATTTGTTACGTATTACAACATTCATGGCCTGAACTTGGGTTTGGGTCGCAAGGAAAAATAAGTCAAAAATGCCTGGGTCTCTGGACCCAACAAAACACTAAAGGGCTGGAACTCAAAGTGTTAATATTCCATCCAACACCACTACATGTCTTTTTTTTTTAAGAGCAAGCTACATGTTTCGGTACTGACAGGCCATCAATGCAACATTTAAAAACCTCCGTGGCCTTAGTCCGCGAGCGAACTATACCGACAGAGCGGCCGCCGCCGGTCGGCGAAGTTAGTGCCAACTTTTGCGGGTAGAGGGGTGTCACGTGGTCAGCGCAACAGGTCCCCACGGC
>Ga0268261_10002687_pt1 | contig 12822 bp, 16 predicted proteins | sample TergutNc150P1_FD_190353 | JGI IMG/M metagenome (GOLD analysis project Ga0268261, IMG submission 190353) | Nasutitermes corniger P1 segment gut microbial community from laboratory colony in Florida, USA - Nc150 P1 (SPAdes) (version 2) | ecosystem: Host-associated > Arthropoda: Insects >... | reverse complement strand
TGAGATGTGGGTGTGTGGACTGGATGGAGCTAGCTCAGGATAGGGACAGGTGGCGTGCGCTTGTGAGTGCGGTGATGAACCTTCGGGTTCCATAAAATGGGGGGAATTTCTTGACTAGCTGAAGACCAGTTCGTTTCTCAAGAAGGACTCTGCTCCATTGAGTAAGTAAGTAAGTGCCAAAGTGTCCCTTATTTTAAATCTTGATTAGGAGACTGAAATTTTATAAAGGAGATGCGATTTTAACTACCTCGTTTCAAAATTCTTGCAATCGGTAGCCCGTTACCGGCATGTTGACCGAACGGACGTTTGATGGGAGTGGCACTAATAACTCTGCAGTTAAGATTCTGATATGCTGTTGTGTACATTTAAAAAGTCCTGATATTTTTTCAGGTTTGGGGTACTGAAATTCACGGGAAGTAATCAGCCTTATCCACAACCCCCATCTGAGAAGACAGGAGGATTTGATTTTGTGGTGTCACCTCTTCCGTATAAAGGAGGGAAAAAGAGCATCGTACCCTAGAACTCTTCTAAGGATGAAAAATAAAGAACACTTTAGTCTGAAGACCTGAGGATGTAACATGCAGCTACGATAAGGGTACCAGCAATAAGCTACATCGTTAACGGGATGTGGGTGAAACGGTACAAATGACAGCGCGACGAGCTGCTACAGAAACACATGTCAGTATATTATGAAACTGAGCAACAGGAAATCTGGAGTTAGTACCATTATACCCTATTCTTCCGACTCCGTGCTGTGACGTCAATTGAGAAGAAACTGCAGCAGTTGCGGTAAGTGGGTATTGTAAACAATAAAGCATGTTGCATTTCTTGACCCGAGAATTGAGATAGCAACGCTTCTCAACATTTTCTTGATCCTCAGAAAACGTTTTCTAAGGCCCAGTACTCCATATGGCTCCACGTATGCAGTACAAATGCCACGATACCCTTTTAGCCTACTTATTAGTAGAAGGCTTGTGTCTGCTTAAAAGTACATAGATGAATGCCTTTATGTTGTAACTTCTAAAATAGAAGATACCTTGTAGGCTAATCAACAACAGTGACCATTCATCATTAAATATAAAGCACTAGGGCTTATTAAATATTTTGTCACATCCATGTTTTAGCAAACCGGAGTTTATAATAACGCTCCTCCCCTCTTCTGAAGCATGCACCAACTGCAGAACTCCATGCTCTTATCGTCCCCACTTGGCCAGCCACACAATTACCCTTTCCCATGATGAGATTTTTTGGCAAATTTAGAATAAAATGCCAAAAGACGTACACGTAAGTTTGTAACCCAATTTAACAAACCATACTACAACATTGTGGGATACCGTAGGGTTGCGTGATGTATAACTACAGTACTCCAACGATAACAGTATTTATTTACAGCAGTTTGGTTGTACACTGACCAAGAAGCAGAAAGAATGAAGTGAAGCTGGTACTGGAACTGAACTGATTTTACAAGCCAAGCCAAGCCAAGCCAAGCCAAGCCAAGCCAAGCCAAGCCAAGCCAAGCCAAAGTGTTAACTGGGGGCGGAGACTTGCGCGAAGCGCAAGTCGACGTCCCCCTGTCTGTTAGCCATTCTTGCGTTTGACCGCATCGCTTTGCTCTATAACAACTCTAACAGGGGAATATGCTAACGCTAACGATTTTGAAGTAAGGCTGAGGGCCTTGACTGGTTTTGCCAAAGACTAGTGCCTATGTGGCCTAAACTAATTATGGGGGAATAAACTTTGGTTGGTTGGCCGTCTGGGGTCCGAGCCCAGATTGGCTCCTTCGGAAAAGCAACTTTAGTCAGGCGCTTAGGTGAAGCCGCCGCGACAGGGGAGGGAGTGCGGGCCGTGCACCGACATAACATCGTATATGCTGGCATTTGCCTTAGAACAAGAAAATCACGGTAAACGTCAGTTAGGATAGCCGAAAAGCGCAAGGCTGATCAGCGCCGAATGAGATTCGTTTGGTAGGCTTGGCCATCACTGGCGATGCCCTCGAGTGCCCTGCTGGCTCCTGCCGCCCTTGGCTCAAACCTCAGGCCACGGGGTCAAACCTCGGTCAGTGTAAGTATCTGCAGAGTTGCCGTACAAGAGGGTTCTCCACGTCAGCTAACTTTGAGTCGAAGCTCGCAGTCAGGGTTCTGATGTGGTCGGCAAACAACCGAACACCCAGGTCATCGTCTATCTGCCTGTTACTTTCGTACCAGGGGGCACCAGTAGCAAGGCGAAGACACTTGGATTGCAAAACCTGTAGCCTCCGGACATGGGAGCGGGCAGCAAACCTCCAAGCGGGGCACTCATAATCCATCATGGATCGGATGAGTTGCTTATATAGCAGGACTCAGGTCCTGACGGAGACATCGTTCTTTCGATTCAGGAGGGGACCCAGAATACCAATTTTTGAGCAGTCCTTTTCCTCGCCTGATCGATGTGAGGCGACCAAGTAAGTCGTGTATCGAGGGTTACACCCAGATGGTGAGTTCTGTCGACCCATTCGATCGTTTCTCCGAAGAGTGTTAAAGGTCGAGGTTGAATGAAGCGCCGTGCGGCACGCGCGAAGATGATCGCGGTGCTCTTGGAAACATTAATGGCGATTCTCCATTCACTCAACCACCGTTCAAGGTCATTGAGGTAAGACTCCAGGTAGCTGACGAGCAGCGTCGGCTTGCAGGACGCGGCCATGATGGCCGTGTCGTCCGCGTAGAGAGCTAACTCGACGTGGTGCGAGGGTGAAGGCATGTCGTTGACATACAGACTAAAGAGGACAGCGGAGATCAATGCACCCTGAGCTACACCAGCCTGCATGCCGCGACGAGATGACGTGGCCGTCTGGAAGGACGCTTGGAACGTCCGACCCCGGAGGTATGATGAGATTGTGTGGACTATGTAAGACGGTAAGTTAAGGAGTGTTAGATTGTAAAGGAGGCCATTGATTCAGACAGTATCGAAGGCTTCGGCCTCGTCGAGGAAAACCGCCTGATAGCCTCTTTTCGCCGATGTTCCTGGTTATTCTTTCAACGAGGCAGGCCAACTGCAAGGACGTCCTATGCCTGGGTCTGAACCCAAACTGCTCGTCACGCAGCAGTCCGCGATCCCTCACAACATGTAAGACCCTAGCTAATATGATCTTTTCAAATTGTTTACCAATCGAGTCCAAGAGACTAATGGGTTCATAGGATGATGGTAGTAATGGATCCTTCCCCGGTTTAAGGATAGAGGTCACACGAGCATGCTTCCACAAGGAAGGGAAGTAACGAGTGAGAAATGCTTTGAAGATCTGGCCGAGGAGGGATGCCGCTCGCTGGGGAAGATGAATCAAGGTTCCGTACGGTATACCGTTTGGGCCAGGAGCATTGCCGACCTTGAGACTTCTGATGGCTTCGTAAACCTCATCAGGTTTGGTTAACGTGGGTCCGCTGGCAGGCAGCTGAAAGTAAAACCTCAGCGCCACGTCAATCATATCAATAACTGCCGGTACCGAAAGATCGGCCACCGGCTGAAACTGAGTCTCCAGAGTGTCAACTAGGAATTCGGCTTTCTCAGAGTCCGAGTGAGAGGTTCCCCCGGGGTGACCAGGGGGAGACGGAGCAGGAACTCTCATCACCCGCTTGGTCATCCTTCAAAGCGACTAGTCTTCGGGATCGAGGGATTCGAGTGTGGCACTCCACTCGTGGAGCCGGCGGGTTACCGACCTCTGCAGGCGGTTGACCTCACCTCTCAGAGTGGGGTATTTGGTGAAGTGCCACTGAGTCCGCAGCGGGTTCTTCAGTCGTATCTCATCCTGAATGCAGGCCGTTATTGGAGGCCGTGGGCCGTCAAGCGGGCGACGTTTGAGAGTGGATGCCGCCACAGCCTTTATCACGGCATCGGAAAAGTTTTCAACGCACGTGTCGTGTAATTCCAGATGGAACGGAATTCGATCTTCCAAGTGAGTTTGTTTTTTTGGCCCAGTCAGTGTGCCTGAAATCAGGGCGATCCGGTGGGTACTGCATGGATGAGCGACACGTAGTGTCAAAGAGTACCAGGAGGTGGTCTGAGCTTAGCGCGGAGCAAGAAATAAGGTACGCTGGGAATTTGAGATTCTTGGTTACCACGATGTCCAAGACATCGGGAGTAGCCAAGGGGTTGTATGGGTTAGTGGTTTGGGTGTCCGGTCGAGAGATGAGACAGGAGTTCCCGTCGGCATAATCACGCAGGGGTTTCCCCCGTCTTGTGCTCAGCTGCGCGATCTAATCTACGTGTTTGGCGTTGAGGTCGCCGGCCATCAAGCCCGGCATTCCCCCACCGAAACATGCCGACAGGTCCGCTCCGATTAGTGAGCGGGATGGGGAGAGGTAAGCTGCAAGGATGTTCACCGGTTTGCCGGCCATTGTAACTTGGATGGCAGTAGCCTCCAGGTCGGTCAGGCCTGGAATGGGCACTGAGTAGTGGACTATACAATGGTGGACCAGAATGGCTGTACCGTACCCTGCTGTCGGTCTTTCTTGCGGTGGCAGATATAATTGGTAAGCCCGAAGGCTTGACAATGGTTAAGGAAAGTCTTAAGAGACAAGTATCGACACCCTTTTGGTTTAGAGAATTTTCCAGTTCAAGCTTCCTGCCGCGCACGCCGTCCGCTTTCCAGCAGGCGAGGCGAAGAGATATAGCTCGCTCCGTTCTACTGTGCCGTGCTGCCATATTCGGACACGAGGAGGATGACGGTCTTCAGGCCAGCCAGCGGGCGGTCTGCCTCTGTGGGGAGGAAGGAGATGGATATGAGAAGCCGACGAGTTAGCTCCACACATGCGTGGAGGGGATGGTAATCGAGATCAGAAATTGCCGCGAGTGGGGAGGTGGATATTTGGTTAGGAATCACTAGGTTGGGGGATGTTGGTTTAGCGGCAGCGGTTTCGACACTCGCGGCTCCTTTCTTCTTAGACTTCGAAGCAGTCGGCTTAGGGATTGCTGTTGATTTCGGCTGAGATGTCTGAGGCCTGGCCGTCTTTTCGGTGGTGGTCACTGGCGGTTGGTCGGAAGCTTTCGTGACCGGTGGGGAAGGGGGATTTTCAATAGGGGTGATGAGGTAATGGCCTTGACAATGCGCCCCCTTCGGACGACGTGATTCTACCCCTCGCCCAGATACATCTGCTCCGCAGGAGGCCCGGCCCGTTGGGCTTCCGGAGCGGCAGGGTGGCCTATGGGGGCGCATTTTCGGCCACGATCAGGCGCCTGGTTTTCAGGAGCGGCCTTCGCTTCTTTCCACTTTACACAGCCCCGGTAGTTCGCCATGTGGTTTCCCCCACAGCCATTGCACTGATGCTGTTCCCGTGGGGTAAAGCAACCACCAGAGTGAGCCCGCAAACGCGATGGATCGGGGTGCGTATCGGCAGCTTCGGTGCGTGTGACTAAAGCGCTGGCAGCGCTTGCATTGCAATGGGCCTTTCGGAACCACGTACGATTCCAGTGACACTCGCAAGCCGCAGACTTCGGTGAGAGATCGCACTTTTGACACCTTAGGATCTCGGACCACTGATACAATAAAGTGGGGGTGGGAGGGCGGTCCATGGCGGGGTCCTGCTTGCGATGTCCTGAACGCAGTTGTGTGATTCATTGGACAGGAATTTTCAGGGATTCCAGCTCCTCCCGGACGATGCTCTCCGGCGTACCCTAGCAAGGTTCTTTACCAGAAGCCGCACACAGCGTGAAGTTGTGGAATCTCACACCGTCCCCACCATCAAGGGACCGCAGCGCGCTGACAGCGTTTCGGAACCCGTCAGCTGTTAATAGGAAGACCATCAACTTCTCGGTTTTTTGGTTGGGTCGTCGGGCCACTAGGGCAGGACGCCCGCAACTAGGCCAGGAAAGCACGGGTGTCGCGAACACCTCAAATAAATGTGGGCGTCTTATTAGGACGCTTTCCTGTCAGTAAGCAGGCGTTGTCCACCTGAGCGTAGGGAGTGTTTCCATCTGACTTGTCGTTCAGAGGCCCGCACATGTCACTGGACAAGAGCCTGTTGGCTTTCTCGGAAGAGGCAGCGGGTTCGGACATGTCCGAATCCATGGCTATGGGCTTGAGCGACCCACGTGACTGACTTGGGGCGACGGGCCCGGCCAATATAGCCGCGTACGTCACCTATCCCTTGGGGGCCCGAGTTGCCGGCTGCTTAAGGCAGCTTGTTCGCCCGTGACAGAAGTGAACGCGGGCAGAGGCGCGGACCCAGCGCCAGTTGCTGGGAGCCTATGGGCAGGATCAGTCGGGTCGCCCAAGTTTACCAGCTAATAGGCTTTGCGCTTGCCCGCGTTTACGCTTGGAAGACTCTGGGAAGCTTCGGGCCCAACACCGAGCGTGGTGCCGCGGATCGCGGAGGAAACCAATGTCTTCCTCTTTTTACGCGATGAGAGAGCTGTCCTCAGCTCCTTCAGAAGGGCCTGGGAAAGCTGCAGTGTAGAAATACCCTTTATAAATGCTATCTCCTCCTGCCTCAGCATTATGCTTAGGCTGGGAACCTTTAAGAAAGAGAAGTACCTGCTTTCCGCCTGATGTACCTTCTAATAATGGTCTCGAAAATAAATAACTTCTCCCCGTTGACTCAACGCAGACCGTTTCCGACTTGTCGGGACACTCCACTTAGCAGCTACTCAACTCAACTGATTTTACAAGCCAAGCGAAACAGTTAATTCCGGGGCGGAGACTTGCGCGAAGCGAAATTCACCGTTCCCCTGTCTGTTAACCATTCATACGTTTCACAGCACCGCTGGGGTCTATAACAGACACCTTAACTCTAACAAGGGAATACACTAACGCTAACGACTTTGAAGTCAGGCTGAAGGCCTTGATTGGTTTGGCCAAAGACTAGTGCCTATGTGGCGTACACTAATTATGGGAGGGATCATCTTTAGTTGGTTAGCTGTCTGGGTTCCAAGCTCAGACTTGCGCTGTCGGAAAAGCGACTTTTGTCAGACGTGTAGGTGAAGCCGCCGCGCCTGGGGAGGGGAGTGCAGGCCGTGCCCCGAATGAACATCGTATACCCTGGCATTTGCCTTACAAGTGACAAAAATCACGGAAAACCTCGGCCAGGGTAACCGAAAAGCGCTCGGCTGATCATCGCTGAACGCTTTTCGTTTGGTCGACTTGGCCATCAAGGGAGATGGCCTCGACTGTCCTACTGGCAACTGCCGCCCTTGGCTCACGCCTCAGACAACGGGGTCAAACCTCAAGCAGTGTAAGTATTTGCCGATTTGCCTTACAAGGGGATAGTCCACGTCAGCTAACTTTGTGTCGAAGCTCGCAGTCAGGGCTATGATGTGGTCGGCAAACAGGGGAACACCCAGGTCTTCGTGTATCTGCATGTTATTTACGTACAGGGGCACCAGTGGCAAGGCGAAGACACTTGGATTGCAACACCTGTAGCCTCCGGACATGGCAGCCGGCAGCGAACCTCCGAGCTGAGCAGGCACAATCCATAAGCCTTGGCTTTGGCTTGGCACGAAAGGGCCGATTAGTCAGGATTCACATTTGTATTCGGTTATCGGCCGGCGCTTAATGAGAGCAGCAGCTGCTGAGTGGAATGTCCCAACAATTCAAAACCGGTCTGCGTTGAGTCATTGTGTAGTAGATATTGATTTTCGAGACAAGCATCTAGAAGCTACAACAGGCGGCTAACAGGTACTTTTCTTTGTTACGGGTTCCCTGCCCAAGCATTATTCCTAGGCAGTAAGATTTAGCAGTTATAAAGGCTATTTCTACGGTGCAGCCTTCCCCGGCCCTTCCTAAATTGATGAGGACATCTCTTTCGACGCGTAAGAAGAGAAAGTCAGTGGTGCCCACCGGGAGCTGCGACACCTTGTTCGGTGGTGGGCCCAAAGCTTCCCAGCTTCCTCCAAGCCTAAACGCGGGCAAGCGCAAAGCCAACGAGTTGGTAATCTCGGGCGACTCGACTGAACCCGCCAATAGGCACCCAGCACCGGGCGCTGGGTCCGCGCCTCTGCCCGCGTTTACTTCTATCACGGGCAAACAAGCGGCTTGAGGTAGCCGGCAACTCGGTCCCCCGAGGGAGGGTTGACGTACGCGGCTGTCTTGGCCGGGTCCGTTGCCCCAAGACACCTAAGTGGGTCGCTCAAGCCCACAGTCATCGATTCGGACATGTCCGAACCCGCTGCCTATTCCGAGACAGCCAACAGGCGCATGCCTAGTGACATGTCCGGGCCTCTGAGTGACAAGCCAGATGGCATCACTTCCTACGCTCAGGTGGCCAACGACTGCTTACCGGCAGGAGAGCGTCCTAACAAGAGGCCTATTTTAATTTCAGGTATTCGAGACACCCGTGCCTTCCTATCCTGATTGCGGGTGTCCTGCCCCTGCGACCTGAAGGCCCATCAAAGAGCGAGAATTGATGGTCGTCCCACCAACAGCTGACGGGTTCCGACCCGCTGTCAGCGCGCTGCGGTCCCACGATGGAGAGGAGGGTGTGAGTTTCCACACCTTCGCACTCTCCGAGGAACGCTGTGTGCGACTCTTAGTAAAGGACCTGGGTAGGTGTAAGCCTGAGAGCATCGTCCGGGACGAGCTGGAATCCCTGAACTTTCGTGTCCATGGAGTAATGCAGCTTCGTTCCGGTCGTCGCAACCAGGACCCCGTAGAGGACGGTTCTTCCACCCCCACTTTTTTGTATCAGTGGCGCAAGGTCCTCAGCGGTCAAAAGTGCGATAACTGACCAACATCTACGGCTTGCAAGTGTCGGTGGAATCGTACGTGTCCCCGAAAGGCCCATTGCTATGCATGTGCTGACAGCGCTTCGGACACACACAGCTAAACTGCGGATACGCACCCCGATGCGTCGCGTGTCGGGCTCCCACCTCTCCGGCGATTGCTCTACCCCGCAGGAACAGACCCACTGCTGTGGCTACGGGGGAAACCAGACGGCGAACTTTCGGGGCTGTGTGAAGTGGAAAGAAGCGAAGGCCGCTATATCAAAGCAAACGCCTGATTGTGGCCGAAGGGCGTCGCCAATGCCACCCTGCCGCTCCGAAAGCCAATCGGGCCGGCCCCAATGCCGAGGAGATGGACCCGGGCGAGGCGTGGAATCACGTTCTCCGTGGTGGGCGTGTTGTCAAGGCCACTACCCAATCATCCCTATTCCAAATCCCCTTTCCCAGTCAGTCACGGATGCTTCCGAACAGCCTAAAGTGACCGCCACCAGGAAGATGGCCAGGCCTCAGAAGTCTGAGCCCAAAACCACAGCTGCTCCTAAGCTGGCTGCTGGGATGTCTCATTAGAAAGCAGCCGCTAGTGTAAAAACCGCGGCCGCTAAACCCACTACCCCCAAGCTGGTGGTCCCTAACCGAAGCTCCACTTTCCAATTCGAGGACGTTTCTGATCTCCTCGATCACCTTCCTCTCAAAGCATGTGTGGAGCTAACTCGTCGGCTTTTCACATCCATCTCCCCCTCCCCACAGGGGCATCTCGCCCGCGGGCTGTCCTGAAGACCCTCATCCTCTTCGTGGCGGAATATGGCAACACGTCCTGGGAGGACGAAGCGAGCTAAAACCGTGCGCCTCGCCTTTTGAAACGCGGACGGAATGCGGGGCAGGAAACTTGAACTGGAGCATTTTCTCAACCAGCACGGTCTCTATATTTGTCTCTTAAGTGAGACATTTCTTAACCATGGTCAAGCCTTCCGGCATGCCAATTATGTCTGCCACCGCACAGACGGATCGACAACGGGGCGGTACAGCCATCCTGGTCCACCGTGGTATAGCTCACCACTCATTGCCCATTCCGGGTCTGACCCACTTGGAAGCTACCGCCATTCAGGTCACAATAGCCACCAAACCGGAGAAAATCTTTGCGTCTTACCTCTCCCATTCCCGCCCACTGATCGGAGCGGAACTGTCCTGTTTCGGGGAGACAGGGGAATGCCGGTCTTTATGTCCGGCGACCTCAACGCCAAACAAGTAGATTGGAACTCGCGGCTGATCACAAGACGGGGGAAACTCCCGCGTGATTATGCCGACGGGAACTCCTGTCTGATCTTTGGAACGGACACCCCAACCACTAACCCATACAACCCCTTCGCTACACCCGATGTCTTGTATATCGTGAAAACTAAGAACCTCACATCTCCCGTGTACCTGACTTCGTGCTCTGCGCTAAGCTCAGACTACCACCCGGTTCTCATTGACACTACGTGTCGCTCATCCTTCCATAACCCACCGGAATGCCCTGATTTCATGCGCACTGACAGGGCCAACTTCTAGACTCACTTGGAAGATCAAATTCCGCTCGATCCGGAGTTACACGACGGGATGGCAATCGACACGTATGTTGAGAACTTCTCCGACACAATGATAAAGGCTCTGGCGACATCTACTCTCAAAAGTCGCCCACGTGCCTACCCACGGCCTCCGATACCGGCTGGCATTCAGGATGAGATAGCCTGATGAACGGGCTGCAGAGACAGTGGCTGGTCACCAGGAACCCCACTCTGAGAGGTGAGGTCAACCGCCTGAAGAGGTCGGTGACCCGCCGGCTCAACGAGTGGAGGAACGACCAGTGGAGTGCCACACTCGAATCCCTCGATCCCGAAGACCAGTCGCTTTGGAGGATAACTAAGCGCGTGATTAGAGTTCCTAGTCCGTCTCCCCTTGGTTACCGCGGGGAACCGCTCACTTGGACTCTGAGGAAGCCGAATCCTTTTCCGAAGAAGTCTGAGACTCATTTTCAGCCGGTGACGGATCCTTCGGTCGCAGCATTTATTGAGTTGGTTGATGTGACGCTGAGGTCGTACTTTCATACGCCTACCAGCGTACCCACGTTAACCAACTCTGAAGAGGTTCACGAAGCCATCAGAGGTCTCAAGGTCGGCAAGGCTCCTGGCCCAAACAGTATACCGAACAACTTTGAGGCATCTTCCCCAGCGAGCTGTATCCCTCCTTGTCCAGATATTCAACGTAATTCTCACCCGTTACTTCCCTTCCTTGTGGAAGCACGCTCGTGTGACCTCTATCCTTAAACCAGGGAAAGATGCGGCACTACCATCATCCTATCGACCCATTAGCCTCTTGGACACGATTGGTGATCTATTTGAAATGATCGTACTAGCTAGGATCTTACATGAAATAAACGAGCGCGGACTAATGCGAGCCGAGAAGTTTGTGTTCAGACACAGGCATAGGACGTCCTTGCAGCTGGCCCGCCTCGTCGAAAGAATAATCAGGAACTTCGGCGAAAAGAGGCTAAGAGGCGCTGTTTTCCTTGACGTGGCCAAAACCTTCGATATCGTCTGGATTAATGGCCTCCTTTACAATCTAGCACTCCTTAACTTTCCGTCCTACATAGTCCAAACTATCTCATCATACCTCCGGGGTCTGACGTTCTAAGCGTCCTTGCAGACGGTCACGTCATCTCGTCGTGACATAGGGGCTGTGGTGTTCAGGGTGGATTGATCCCCTGTCCTCTTTAGTCTGTCAACGACATACCCTCTCCCTCGCGCTACGGCGAGTTAGCTCTCTACGCGGACGACACGGCCATCATAGCCGCGTCCCACAAGTCGACGCTGCTTTTCAGGTACCTGGAGTCATACCTCAACGACCTTCAACGGTGGTTGAGTGAATGGAGAATCGCCATTAATGTTTCCAAGAGCACCGCGATCATCTTCTCGCGTGCCGAACTGGCCTTCATTCAACACCGACCAGTAACACTTTTCGGGGAACCATTCGATTGGGTCGACTGAACTCGTTATCCTGGGGTAACCCTAGATACACGACTCTGTTGGTCGCCTCACATCGATCAGGTGAGGTAGAGGACTGCCCAAAGGATGGGTATGCTGGTTCCCTTCCTGAATAGGAAGTGTGATCTCTCCGTCAGGATCGGAGTCCTGCTATATAAGCAAGTCAACCGCCCCATGATGGATAATGCGTGTCCCGCTTGGAGGTTTGCTGCTCGCTCCCATGCCCGGAGGCATATTTCCATTTCATACATGCATTCGGCAATGGGAGGCGGAGCTACGCTCGAGAACCAATCAAGCGTACAGGAAGGCTGTATTAAGAAGCGCGATAGACACCACGCGGACATGATGTCTTTGCGTGATGCAATCATTCAGTCCTGCTTAGTCTTTGGCAGAGCAGCTGAGACAACACTTCGCTGATTAGAAGTATTTACAGTAACGAACAATAGAAACTTGCAGTGAAATTAGGAAATGGAATGCAATATCGAAGAAATAGGTGGGCAAATAGTAGAGTGTAGTAATGGGAAAACTGTGATTAGAGCCCCTGTGAAAAATGAGAAGGATTGGCAAGATTGGCTTCAGGATTTTCAATTGAAATCGAACTCGGCCTGGATCGTACGCAATACGTTCCCCTCATGCAGCAGAGCTACATTCAGGAAGGATTATGTTTGTCAACATTCAAACTTCAATAAAGCTGTCCACAGTAGCAAACGAAGCAAGAATACAGTCTGTAAGGCGAAATTATCCGTTAAGATTAAACCGACAATCGCTAACACCAGAGCCAAGGATAAATATTTAAAGGTAGGCATGATTAACACTTTTCGTGGCTAAGTGCCCTTACTATAAGGTTAACAGAAACAGTTAGTGCAAGATAACAGTCCGTTCTTATTTACTGCTGTGTTTTTACGCAAAATGAATCTAGGTGTGAAGCAGTTCTTTTTTATTTAGTGATATAATTTTTTTCCTTTGCTACCCGTCGCACATGCAGTTTTAGGTTTAATTATTTACCTTGTTCCCTATTAGTATAAAAAATACAAAAAATTATCTAGATTAAGTGCCCAAGGTGTGCAACGTCCTTAATTAAAGTTCTCAACGCATTTCAACTATACTATACAGTTTT
>Ga0268261_10002686_pt1 | contig 12827 bp, 11 predicted proteins | sample TergutNc150P1_FD_190353 | JGI IMG/M metagenome (GOLD analysis project Ga0268261, IMG submission 190353) | Nasutitermes corniger P1 segment gut microbial community from laboratory colony in Florida, USA - Nc150 P1 (SPAdes) (version 2) | ecosystem: Host-associated > Arthropoda: Insects >... | reverse complement strand
CCAGAGAAACAGTCCCTGATAGCCACTGAATATGAGAAAGGCTGGAGATGAACCATACTGAACACTTTATGGAACACAGAAAGCACTTGCCCTTGCTGGGTATTGGACCATAATTTGTTGTCATGCAGTCTAAATGCTCTAGACATAGCTATCACAGCTACAAAGACTGTCCATAAGTAAGGTTCCCTACATCACAAAAATGAAATGAGAAATCATTGCATTATATATAAAACACACACACACACACACACACACACACACATATATATATATATATATATATATAATTTATTCTAAATAAGCATCATTACTTCTCAGCATAATCCCTGAACACACTGATGCATTGGTAATAATTCTGCAGTAGCTGAACAGCTCAGGCACATGATATGAAATACTCCTTGCATTACCTTTGGAAGAAGAGACGCCACCTCCAGCTTCTTTATTTCTTGCGTAGTTTGATCCAAGTAATTTCTTGCAAGAAGAAACTGGCAGATTTTGGGATGGGATGGCATTCTTCTTCAATGTTTCCTTGCAAAGAATCTGGAATATTCATACACATATTACTCATGTACTGACAAAGGGGTAATGACAGATGGTTTACAAACCCTTGTAACTTCTCTGGAAAATGTAGAGGTCTTTTTGTTAATATAAATGGCAGTATTTGTTTCCAGTAACTGCCAAAGAATGAAGTGTGTCACGAGGGTACAACAGTGGTTGACAACTCAGTGGAGTCACCCAGTACGAGAAAAGGACTGCGAATGGAGGAAGCACATTCCTCCAAAATGTTGGTACCAACTTCGTGAATTTAATGCTGTCACATCCCATGTAACAGCAACATTAATAGTCACTCATGTGAAAGTGCCCAGTGTAACAAACGTTTACACTACTTATATTAGTGGGAGAATTTGGGATTGTGCTATTTAATTTTTGTATCTCCCTCAAAAAAAAAATCATGAAACGCATGCTGCTGACTTTTGGACATCAGTTTTCACAATTCCGCCATCTATGTGCATGAAAGACGAGATTCTATCCGTTAAAGTTACATATAACAATTAACGTTAATATTAACCTTATATTCTAAACCGAAACCAAACTAGTGAGCTGCCCTGGTGCGAAAAAAAATACGAAACTGGTAAAAAATCTCTTGAAAAATATGTGGAACAGACAATCATGTGGTGTAACTGGTTTCCACAACCTTAAAATTTAGCGCCTACAGCTCTCTCATTTTGAACCGTTTTCTCTTTACGAATTTATTCTGTGTTATTACCTTACTGCATGCTTAGAAAATCTTAAATATCTGCCTCAAGATGCTCTTGAAGAACACTGCGGGACAGAACAATATTCCTTAGACACGGATGTTCATTTTTCCGAAAATGCCATCTTGTGGTGCCCTTCTAACATAAAGAACACATATCCTGTATTGTTTAGTGTATTATAGTTTCAGCAGAGCGCACACACATCACGTTCAAAATCGTGACAAATGGTAGTAATGCAATTAATCTTCCTTGCGGTTGTCAGAATTACCCTACGCCTTTACAGATCAGAACACGATATTTCGGAGTATCTCTCGCACAGTGAGTCACACAAGCAGAATATGCCATTTGCTTTTTGAGCCCCTACATCGCATAATATTAAGGTCACTTCCTTGCAGTGCTTAGCACAATCTTTTATAGGTTGACATGAACGTGACTTTGTGTTACTTGTGTCTACAAATGGATTAAACATACAACCACAAAAGTAATTGTGTATGTTGCACAGTTTACCTGAAACATACTTATAATGGAAATACATCAAGATACAAATTTGGTGTATAATTGAGAGACAGTGCTATTGACCTCTATATGCATTTATTCGCGCTAGATAATCAGACATAATCAGATGTCACTTTGTGTTGCGTTTTTTTCGCACAAGCCTCACCCGTCTACTACCATTAGTTTCTTATCCGTGATCACCCGAATCGAAATTCATCTGTGACGAATGATCGAGCGAGTGACCCATTTCAATTTCGAGACCATTGCGACCAACTGCACCAACAGAGACTAAAATAGTGATCGAGAGCAATAGTGACATTTACAGAGCAAAAAGTAGGTCTACGACTATATTCCATTTTACGGAAAATATGATAACTTTTCATAATTTCAAGCGTCGTATCACTGTAAGAAGAGATTAATATATTTACGCGCACGTCAATGGAAACATCTAATGACAATTGTAGTCTTTACTGACCTGATAATTGCTGACGGTGAAAGCATCTAGCGGTAGAATTTGGAAGCATATTTGCTTCCTGTTGGTCGAAGGTCAGTGGCACGATCGGTAGATAATTTGAAATGGATATTAATCGTGATATTTATGTGGATTATGGCAATGACTATGGGTGAGTTTTGAAGAATTCGTATACTCGCACACGTTTTTTTGTGCAGGGAAAGTTTGATATGGCAGGTGAGTGTCTTATTTATGGTTACTGCACATTGATTGTAAAAACCGTAAATCACTTCAAAACGCGTCAAAATTGCACATCCTTCACGACTTGTTCACTTTAGTACATACGTATAATGTTTTAACGCTTTTGTAGTAATCGTTATCACTGAAGTTATTTACTATTGTGTAGTGTTGTGAATTTTAACAATTGACTCATGTACATTTCATTTTGACACCTTGTTACGATGTTGACGCTTGTCATTGTTAGTAAACAGCCTACTTGCAAGTGATTGGGCATGAAAGTGTGTTGGAAGGAAGGGGGGCGTACCCTAATTCCTGGATGCTTTCGATGATCATTTGCAATACAGATGCGATTCCGTTTATTAAATAATATAACGGGCGTTCATTTAGAAAATTACGCGGAAATTTGTTTCTAATCCTAAAGAGGGAAATATCACGGAGTGTGTTTTCGTAAATATCTCTTGTGGGTAAAAAATCTTTTTACGCTATTTTTTGTGGTCTTTGATGACATTTATTACCAAACTTTTAAGGAGTATTATTAACAATATACTAGTCATGCCTAGCATTTATGAGAAAGCATTGCATTTTAAAGCATTTGTGTGTTACTGGTAACTGACGGTTTATTGATTGTATCATTTTGTCATTCTTATTCATATGTCTGTAATATGCATTTTTTAAATGTTCTGAATCCTTTTCTGTGTAATTGTTGTATTTAAACACAGAAGCAAGCAAATTTACTTGCTGTTTCAGTGAAATGTTGGATTTTTACCTTGGACTTCTCTTTCATTTCAGCATAATATTGCTTTCTGTGCCATTTTCCCCGTAGTATGTAACTGAGAGATACAGTTGCAGTACTGCTGTTTCAGTATGGATGACAGAAATGGGGAGTGTTTTGGTCGTCATGAAGATTTATATTTTGAAGGGCCAATAAACATATCTGTTTCAGAACACGAGTGTTTGAAAGATTTTCTGCTAGAGCCAAGACATTCTGTGAGAAACATGCCTTGCAGTACAGACAGTGACAAGATACTCAATGTTGGCATGCACACTGACATGACTGGAGAGGAAGGTGTGTTTGATAGCTGCACAGACACTGTTAATTTTTGTGGTGAGAGGACAGAAGAATCTGAAATTCCTTCAGATTGCGTGGGTTTAATTAATTCTCGAAACTCAAGCTCAAGCACTGCAGAAACTACAAGTTCTGAAAATGGCAGGAATGGGAGTTATCGATGTCCTTCACTGAAGAAGGAGGAGCCAGCAGATTGTAGTGAATCTCTGAAAGGTGGTGAAGTGAGGGACAGTGAGAATAAACAGTGTAAGGAAGAGGCAGAACCAGAAAATTCATCAAATCTTTCTTTGGTGGTAAAAAAGGATACTGATAGTGACAAAACGAGTACAAAGTGTGGAGATAATCAGATGCGTGTTAGTAAGGAATTGCCTGTTGTGTCACATCCACCCAACAAACACAAATCGCTGCAGCCTGAAAGTGTAGGCCAGGAAGAATTAGACAGTGCACAGTCTTCTGAAAGGTCTGTTACACCAAGAGGAAGGAACATTGCCTTACGAGGTCACAAAGGGAAGGGAGTTGAGGTTATGGTGAAGGGTCGTACTCTGGGCCCAGCCAAAAAGAAGAAACACTCTGTTACATATCAGAGCCAGATATCACCTGACCAGAATGGGATTAAGATTCGAATAAAGAAATCTTCAGCATCACCTGCTGCGGTTCAACCTCCTAGGCGAAGAGAACGTGGAAAGAAACAAAAGAGCAAGAAGGGTTCAAATACTGAAGATAAATTTAACATTGGTTCGAATAAACGAGTGAAGTGCAAGGATTCAGGCGTAAGTGTGCATTCAGAAGATGATGAGTCTGGGGAGCAGAGTGACTGGGGTCTCCGACTGCCAAAACATATACTACATGATATTTTCTACATGGTCACTCAAGATGAAGGATGCCTGCCTTTCCTTGTCAGGTTGTATTCCAGTTAATACCAATAGAATATGTAACATGCATGCAATTTGCTTAGCTTTCATAGGTAAAGTAGTTATGAAGTTGTACCCTTTGTTGACAGCATTATAAAATGAACCACAGCAAACCTCCTTGTAATGTTGAATAAAATTATGACATGTAAGCGTGCAGTCCAAAATTGAAAGCAGTTTGGTGGCACTTGCTGTGTAGTATGACACCTTGTAGTGACATAATGCAGTGAGGTCTTGGTTTCAAAGATTGTGGTCTCTTTGTCAGCTAGGTACATACTGTAGTTTATATCTGAATATTAGGGCTGTTTGGGAAGTGCTGCTGGGCACTGGGTGGCTAGTTTCCGACATTTTGAAAGCATGTGGAGAAACTCATCCAGTGACACAATGTTAGATGCCAGAAGACGTGCATTTTCAGCAACAGTGCTGTGAGACACTCAGAATTTACACAACTTGAATCTCTTGGCCACCATATGGAAATGTGGACTAATGTTCCAATTTCTCCTATTAATGTTGCAATGGGTAATGGGTCGTCCTGGGGGTAACATGGCTGGGGTGTGGTGGTGACCACTGACTCCCTTCTAGTTCGGAGGTTTTGAATGGTTAGTAGTCATACGGCCTTCCACTGTGCCTGCGTAGGCATGTCATGGGTGTGTTCTCTACCTAGTAGTGTACTGTACATTAAATTTTGGCAGCTGTTGTGTATTCTTCATCAGAATACAGGCTGCTTTCTTTTCGTTGTGTTGGCTGTATTCAGTTATGATCTTTTTTATTTTTCTGCCCACATTGATTGTTGTCGCATACTAAAATTTTAGTGAATTTGTGTACCCCTAATCAACAGTATGTGGAATTGACTGTGGTCTGCAGTTTTTATGTAAGTCAGTTCTTTCAAACAATTCTTTATTGTGATATAAGATAACATGTTAATGACATGTAGCTGTATGCTTCTCAGTTGCTGCAGTCAGGGTAGTTTAGTGACAAGTGGATGTACCTGTTCTGCACAGTTGCTTTCCTTGCCAGTATTGTAACACACAGTGGAGTTACAATGTTCAGGGTTTCAGCCTGTCATCATCCATTTTAATATCATTATTTTGACCATTCATGACTGGTTCTGATGAATGGGGATGAGATCGCTTGGCTGGAAAGTTTTCTTCTTCCACTGTCATATTGTGTAGCTTACTTGGCAAAGGTGTACTGCGTTTATCATTAGATGCAGTTGCTGTTGTGCCGTGTAACTAAAAGTACTGTTTTCTGTTGCTATTACAATAAACTATTGTGCATTTTAAGGTTACTTTCTGCTTGTATGAAGGTTGGTACAAAAGGAATGCCTCCTGTTTGTTTTTTTTTTTTTTTTAATGTGACACTTGGTAGAGTTTCTTCCTTTACCCACCAGATAGCATCACTGTCCAGCTCCACCAGGATCATTGGTGCTCAAGTCAGTCACATGCATTCAACACTGTAGCAGTGCAGATTGACAGATCTGGTGGACATACATACTAGGCCAAGAGTGTAATTGAATTTCTTGCTGCGGAAGGCTGCAGTCTGATAGATATCCATAGATGTTTGAGAAGCATCTATGTGAGGATGCCACAGATGTTAACTCAGTTAGCCGCTGGATCCATCGTCGGTGAAAAGGACGTTGGTGACAGGCCCTGTAGCTGCAGACCAGCCACGCAGCAACTTCTGAGACAGTGAAGGAATCTTGTTAGTGTAATTGTTGGAGAGAGAGATGCTACAGTCAATTCTGAGTGATATGTGCAGACATTAAATGAGTTGAAACAATGCATTAAAAGGGTTTGTCCTAACAGGAAGATGAGTCAAGTCTTTCTCCTGCCTGACTGCACACCAGTCTGTGTACAAGGGAGGCAACTGTGACAGTGAGGTGGACTATTCTTTCTTGTCCTCGCTACAGCCCTGATTTAGTGCCCTCTGACTTGCATCTTTTTGGACCCCTGCAGGATGCACTTGAGGATGTTGTTTTGTGGATGATGGGAGCTGAAACAGAGAGAGAGAGAGAGAGAGAGAGAGAGAGAGAGAGAGAGAGAGAGATGAGATGAGCTGCAGTGCTGCAGCAAAGAGTGTTATGTGCCTGGCTTATGGCATCTCATGCAAAGGTGGAAAAAGTGTGTTGATAATGGAGGAGACTTGATGTGATGTGACTTGACGTGACGTGACTTGATGTGACTTGACTAGACTTGTGACTTGGTGTGACTTGACTTGTGTTACTTGATGTGATGTGACTTGAATTGACCTGACTTGATTTGATGTGAATTGACTTGACCGGACTTGACTTGACCTGACATTACTTGGCTTGACTTGACCTGACCTGACTTGACTTGACTTGATGTGACGTGACTTGACTTGACCTCACTTCACTCCACTTCACTTCACTTTGTCAAACCTCTTCTACTGGTAGGTGTAGACGGTTTACAAAGAGCTCCCCATCTCTCATGGTCTCAAGGTATAACTCTTTCTCCCATTCAGTTCCTCTTCAAAAATCTTCTGTATCCCTTTTTTCCTTAGTCTGTCCAGGTCTTCCTTTGGATGTCTTTTCCCTGTGTTCTAGCTTGACAGGGAATTTCGGGGTATCTCTCACCCCCTATTCTTACAATGTGCCCATACCATCTCAACCATGCTAATTCTGTCATCTCTTTGAGGGGAATTATTCCTAATCCCATTCTTCTTGTTTGATTCCTGGTCACGTCTCTTAGTTTTCCCTCCATTTTTCTTCATTACCTCATTTCAGTGGCTTAAAGTTGACTGTTGTGTGTAGAGAGCAAAGGCCATGATTCACACCCATGTTTATGTTGTATGTAGGTTAGTTTTGTTTTCCTTTTTATTTCTTTTTGTTCAAGAAATTTTGGTTCAGCTTACAATACAGTTGGAGATAAACCAAGGATACAGTACAGTATTCCTTCTACTCACATTCTTTTATTTTCTTCATCAGCCGTGCCTTTATTGCTAATAAAGGACCCAAGATATTCATGTAGTTTCACTTGTTCTGAAGCATGTCTTCTTGTTTCTACTTGCCATCTCCCTATTCCATATATTAAGATGGTGTCGCAGGTCTTCATCTGATTTTGCCAGTAAGATCAAATTGTCAGCAAATGCTACTTCTGAAATTTTAACAGGTTTTATGAGCCAATTTCCCATATCCAAGGGTTTTGTTTCTCTTTTACACACTTTTACAATGTCATCCTTTAAAATTATCAATAATAGTGGGCTTAAAATACAGCCTTGTTCAACTCCAATTGTAGAATAAACTTCTGTCAGTTTTGTGTTGCTGCTATGTATATAATTGCTATGATTTTTTTTAAAAGCTGTGAATTGCAATAACCAGTTTTTCTTCAGCTTTCCTTTCCCATAATTCATTCCAGGCTACACAGGCAAACCCTTTTCCTAATGTAAGAAACATAGATATTTCACTTTGTCATATTCATTGGTTTTTTTCTATTATTTGTCATGAGGTAAAAATTAAAGGTTGCATGTGCATCGGTTTAGGCGGAAGTCGCATTGACTTTTTCCTAATTGTTGTTTGACTTTCTGCCATAATTTTGCTGCTAATGTTTTGACATAGATTTTTCTGGCATAGAAAGTTGCTTCTTTCTTAAAAATGGGCACAGTTACAGATGTTCTCCAATCCTGTGGCATCATCTTGTATTTCCAGGGCAGTTTTGTAATATTAGAAATCATTGTCTTGCCTGCTTTACTCATATATTTAATCATGCCTGGGGATATCACACCATGACCTGCTTTACCAAGTTTTGTTTTTTGAATGGCCATTGCCATTTATGTTTCAGTAATATCAGTCTCTTGCTCTTCGTAAATTTCAAACTGGCGTTCTTCTGTACAGCTACTTATTTCTGTTCATCTGATAATTCAATAAAATATTTTCCCCATCTGGCCATAATTTTATTACCTTTAGTTAGGATATTTCCATCTTTTTTTATGCATTTTAATGGACACTCTTTTTCTTTCCTTATTCTTTAAAACTTTATAAAATAATTTTGTGTTTTCTGTACTGCTTTTCTCCATAATTGTCCAGATTCCTTCCCAGGACTTCTATTTGTCCGTTGTAGTCACTTCCTTCACTTTGATCCTTTGTATTTTATTTTGCTGATAGTCATCAGTCTGTCTGTTGCTAAGCACCTTCTCCACAATTTCTTCTTCAGAACTGTTTGTTCTTTTACCTCTTTTGTCCACCATGGAGTTTGTTTCTTCCTTAAACCAACTTTTAGTTTACCACAGTTTGCTGCAGAAAGTACTGTTACATACAGTTTTGCCAACTTTCTTCTGTCGTCAGTACTTTTTTCCTCTCCTTATATTATTTTCTCTTGAATCTTCGGTTTATAATTTTCCTGGGGTTTTTTAATTCGTAACTTCTAATAATCTCTGTTTTATTCTGTGGCTTTGTCTTTTCTTCTTTTTCTTCAGGTTATTTATATCCATTTCCAAAACACGAAAACAGCGATCGCTGTTTATTTCTGACCTCTTTGAACTTTTAGTATTCCTAATGAATTTTCTGCTTTCTTTCCTTACTATAATATAATCGAGTGTTGATTCCTCATTCTTTGAAGCTACAGCTTCAGTATACATTAGTTGTTTCATATGTGGAAATATTGTGTTTGCAATAATCAGATTATTTTCAATGCAAATATGTGTCAGTCCAGTGCTGTTGTCTGACTTGGACATGTTCTCTTTGTCTAACAGTAATGTATCCTGCTTTCTCTAGTTTAATGCGAACTCTTTCTTCAAGTTGGTTAAAATTTAACTGTATTATTATCTAATATGTTTTTAATTTGTTCATAAATTTTTCTTTATTTTGGACATTTTCATCTTTGTTATGTCCGTATGCAATTATCAGGCTGATTATATCTTGACTCTCTGTAATGTTTACTGCCTTCAGTCTCTCATATATAAACTTCCAATCTGTAATTGAACTTTAATTCTCTTTACGTATAAGGCAAACTACTCTTTGTGTCTCAGGAATGCTACTGTACAGAAGGATAAATTTGTCTTCTAGGGTTTTACATCCTTGACCTTTCTTTTTAGTCTGTGTTATGACCATGTATTTAACCTTTGTTTTCTTCATTTTATTAGTCACATCAATTTCCTTTCCTGTTAGACCACAAGTGCTGCCATGTGTCCCCCGCAATTTGACCTGTAGTACTTCCACCTGATGAGTATTTCTTTGCTTGTGATCAACTCAAATTTTGGATATGAGGATTGGCCCATAGTATTCTAGATTTGTTGAGGGTTTACTCCTGTAGGAGGGTTGGCTTCTCCATGTATAATGAGACTGTCCTGCACTTACCAGAGACTCGTTGGCCATTTTCAGGATTCTCACCTGTCCTTGTCTACTGTAATGCTTCTGGGAATAAATCCCTGTTGTACTTCACCCTAGCAAACACTCCCATCCATCTGTTGCCCACTTCTTGTGATGGGGACAGTGAGTTTGGATTTCGAGGGGCTGAAGGCGACTCTGTGGAAAAATAGAGTCAACTTTGTGAAGGATGTACACATGATATATGTAAATTTCATTATAATTGTAGTTACAGTTCCTGAGGAAAAAAAAAATAGGAGGCATTACTTTGTAACTGCCCCTTGTATCACTGCTATTTCTTACGTTCTTTGAACCAAATAGCTGTTTTACGTTGCAAGTGGATTGTGTTGTTTGTGATGGTTTATTGGTCACAGTTAATCAGGAACATTGAGTCTGCTGTGGTCACATCTGAGAGAAGGAATGGTACAAATTAACACATTAAAATGTACTTGTGTACTATAGAGAACTGTTTGGAATGAGGTTATGAGTTGCATCCCAAATATGTACCTTGAACAGGCATGGCTGCGTTATACATTCAGAAGAGTTTGGGCTAATATAATAATGTTTTGGTGTGTTCTGGCTGTGCCAGCCGTACCATGGCTATGGTTCTTAGGTGTTGGCCTCTCATGCATAGTCTCGGGTTAAGTCCCAGTGTGTCCGTGTGGTATTTGAGGTGGATACAGTGTCTAGGACATGTGTTTCTCTGTTGTCACATGTCATTATTGTTCCACTAGTGTTCCATACTTGTTTATTTGTGTGTCACTGATGCTCTATGATCTTGACATTTGACAGCATCATTAAATAACCACATCTGTTGTGTTCCTTGTTAGGTAAATGACAGGAAACTGGCAGAAACTGACAGTGTGTTCTGTAGTGAGCTTGCCAGACTTCGGGAGTATTATAAACGTTCTGCCCATTTCAGATCATCATACATACAGTGGCATCAGTGTTGCATTGTACCTTCTGCTGCCTTGTATCATGCTTACCATTGTGGTCGTCTTGTAGACTCATGGAATCTGATGGGAAGAAATTTAATGTGTTGGAGTTGGGTGACCAAGCTGGGCATCACTCCATTGCATCACTTCCTGTCAGATTCTTTGATAATTTTTTAGTAAGCACATCGGAAACTCTGTCCTAAAAGGAGAGGTACTTAATCTTGTTGTATTCAGATTCATCCTTTGTAGTAAGGAGCACATTCTCCAAATAAGACAATACCTCATTTTCTAGAGAACCCGTCTAATACACAGTCCTTAAATGTCCCTCAGTAAAATGTGGCCCAGTTAAGCAGTTTGCTAGTATTACACAGTATACATTTACTGGAAACTACTTGATACATCTGCTTAAAATTATTGTGTAGTTCTTCATGCAGATTTTGCTGCACCCAAAAATGGGGAATTTATTTGACTCTTAATGCATCATGGGTTTATTGAGCCCAGTCAACAGTTTGTCAGGGAAAATTTGTAGCTGTCATTATAACTGTTTAAAATTGTAAATTGCTGGGATGATCATTTGGTGAATGGTTTCTTCTCTTTGGAGGTGATGTGGTTAAAAATGGTCATCATGATTATCATCAATATCTGTGCTATGTGCTAGTCTGTGAAACTGTCCATTTGGATTACCTGACACATCTGTCAAACTGAGAAGATTTTATTGAATATATCCATGTAATTCTCAGAATGTTATTTAACGTCTTGTATGTTAAAGGTAAAAAGGTTAAGTTGGTTGTGTGCATGTCATGAAGGTGTATTGGGGAGTGGAGGTATTTTTCATGCTTTCTTAGCCTCTGCACCAGGCAGTGGTGAGCAGTGAGCTTCATGGCTGCTGGGTACCAACTGACATGTCATGCAGTCCCCATTGACTAGGAGGCTAGGTGGACTGCATACTTGGTTGGACATCTTAGGGATGAGATAAATCTGGGAAGGGACTCGTGATCCGGGACATTCAATCTGTAGCTTGGCCATTGTAACACCTGCTGTACCACAGCAATGTAGAGGCAGTATGATGTAAGTCTGACAGTGACCAGCTCACTCCATAGAGCAGCGTCTTTCTTGAAATTTGTATAGTGCTGGGCTGATCAAGAAATTCCCTGCATTTTATGGAACCAGGAATGTCTTTACTCTGTTCTTAAGACCCCACCACTTGTCCCTGTCCTGATGCTGGCAGTTTATCTTCACACCCTCTGATCCTGTTTCTGCAAGATACATCGTAATGTTGTTGGTTGTATAGTGACAGCTATGGGTTGGATGGTCCAGGGTTCAGTTCATGGTAGGGACAAGTGATGCATGAAACAAGCTGACACTTTACACAGTCTCATTTAGAGCTTAAGACTGAGTGGAGCTGTACCTCTGCTTCCCTTATGCACTTCATAGCATGCACAGGGACAACTTTACTGTTTTACCTTTACCCCCATCTACATCTAGGTTTTCCAAGTTGTGTCTTTCCTTCGGGTAAAGGAAATGAATGGCTTCTTGCAGGGCGTCTCACGTTTGCAGGCTGTGGCGAGATGTGGCACTGTCAAAGTCCTTGTGGTATAACATTGACCTAGCCAGCCCTTGCATTAAGGACAAATACAAGACTAGTGAAACTGTGAGATGGTTGTGTGAGAACAGGCTGGCCAGTGTTCAGGAGTTAAACGTGGGTAAGTGTATAGTCATTTTCATGTCTTTGTACCAAATCCAGAAATACAAACAGTAGATTTAGAGTACCATAATTGATAATCTCGGTTTAGCGCTGTTTTATTCTGTGTAGTGACTAGGCTACAGTGCTGGTGACCTCACAGCATGTGTAATGGCATCTTAACTCACTCAACCTCAGAGATATGATGCTGTGTTTTTGGGCGTCACAGTCAGTGGTGCATAATCGTAATGTTCACATACTCCTCTGTAGTAGCGTAATGATGCACCCATCCAAGCCAGTACCTACTCCCTGTCCAGCTTGTGCTGCTGTCTCCCCCCCCACACCCCCACACCCACACACCCACCCACACACACACACACACACATGTGCACACACACACATGTGCACACACACACACACACACACACACACACACACACACACACATACACACACACACACCCACACACACACA
>Ga0268261_10002685_pt1 | contig 12828 bp, 8 predicted proteins | sample TergutNc150P1_FD_190353 | JGI IMG/M metagenome (GOLD analysis project Ga0268261, IMG submission 190353) | Nasutitermes corniger P1 segment gut microbial community from laboratory colony in Florida, USA - Nc150 P1 (SPAdes) (version 2) | ecosystem: Host-associated > Arthropoda: Insects > Digestive... | reverse complement strand
TGTTTAAATTCTTCCAACTGTCCAACACCAGTGTTAATAAACCTTTTTAATTTGTGCACCCACAGACCTACCCATTACAGTATATTATTTTAATATGTCCTTCCCACACTGTGAAACGTAAGAATGTATACAATGATGAAATGTGTCCATGAAATTTGCATGGAAATTGGTCCATTTTAAAAGAATTATCCTAGTTTCGAAATTAATAACAAATAATATTTCTATCCGCACTTGCCGTTGAGAAACTTACGGATACGGATGAGGACAACGAAGATGCGGATACTGTTATATTCCTCCTGTTTCGAGTTCTAGCCATGGCCTGTTTGCAACAGTGTACTGGACCGCAGAACTCATGTCATTATGAGGAAGACATTGACCCTTCAGTGCAGGTTGTCACTGCCTCAACCCTTATTTATATTTGAGACTTCTTTGAGTGAAGTCACATTCCGTACTGATAATCAATTTTCTTTGCAGTCAGTTATCCTGTTTACTGCGGTGCCCCACACAATGTTACTTGCTCCCTTACACAGTACGTATTGTAACAGTGACTTACTGGACCAGAGGAAACGCATGTTTTTTTATATAAGAATAACTTTGTTTATTTTCAACATGAAGTTTTAATTACACAAAAAACAAGGTATTTTAATGCATTTTTAAAGTACGTACCAAATTACGTATGGAAAATAATATCAGTAATATGACGTCCTTCTTGCCGAACACACATTCGGAGCCTCTCCTCAAAGTCCTGCATCGCACGCTCCATTTCTTGCGGCAGAGCTGCGATTTCTTGACGATTGGAAAATTTCGGTTTTTCGATTGTTCGTGGTCTAATCGTGCACACTCTAGACTTGAGGTATCCCCACAAAAAAGTAGCAAATCGATAGATCAGGGGAACGTGGGACCAAGAGAAATCTTCGAAACGGGAGATCACATGTTGGGGAAAATGCGTCTGCACTGTTATCTTATCGCGTTTTACGAAATCACACTCTCAGTGGTCATTCAAGCCACAACACCGAACATTCCTTAGACAACGTTATGAAACAAACACTGTCACATACAGCAGACAGATTGACTGGCAAGCTGCAGTTACATCGGTAAATATTCTCCAGAAGTATTGAATCTTTATTAATTTAACTGCTTCTATCAGTTCACAGACATACACACAATATGTACAGCTTATCAGGTATCCGATACAATCAGGATGGAGAAAATTAATGTAAGTTCTTTCTTTTCTTTAGTTTGAAATTTTTAGCATTGCATTGGTCTCAACTAATAATGATGCGATGGCAGTAATCACAGCTGAGAGTTTGTGTATTTTATCAGTGCGACATGTTTCGACCTAACATTCGGTCAACATCAGTCACTACAAATTGTACAAAATGTAACGGAAATACATAACAATTGCAATATCGCTATTGATATCTCAATATACAATGTTTCATCACGTTGCGTTACAGTTAAGTTTTATATAAAACAGCCGTACAAAAGGTAATACAGACGTGGTGTTGACGGCGTTACAGCGGGCGATATTCTGTGCTCTTTGTTGGTGTGTGGGGTTCAAAGAGGTCGTTCGGTGGAAGGAGATGTTTGTGTACTGTACTGTACTGGCGCTGAGCTGTCAGGTTGCAACATGGCAGCTCAGCGCAATTTTAACTGTTTGAACCACAAAGACAATAAAAATACAGTACATTTTCCATTTACACACCATGAAGGCATCTGGAGGAGTGGAGGAATAGCTCCGCACATTCACACCCTCAGCATTAGAAGGATGTGAACAGTCAGCTTGACGCTAAGCAATGGAAATGTGGGAAATGGCTGCGTATTGGCCATCGAATGGAAGGCTGTAAGGGCCACAGGGCCGTTCTTGAAAGTTTTGATAAGAGTAATACATACCATACGGATTAGAACTCCATTCATTCATCCCGTACAAGTAGTAAGCGTCCCACTTGGGCACCCCCACCACCGACCCCTGTGACGTCACACGTAAACAAACCCAACCTTCCTCTCCCTCCTCTTACCCTCAGGCGACAAACTTAACCCCCAGACAGTACGACGCCAGGTCTGAACCTAACTTTAACTTATTATTTACAAACCTAAATTTTTCCACCCTTATTTAGGCCTTTAGGCCATCACGTGATATCAACGAAGATGGCGGAGGGTTGAATGACTTTTCCTTTAAACCTAACTTTGACTTGTTATTATTTTTAAACATTGTTATTGTCACGTGATATAATCAGCCTCTGCCCATTTTATGTCAACAAAAATGGCGGAGGGTGAATGACCTTCCCTATAAACCTAGGCGATGTTATGTAAACAAAACATGGTGGGGGTGAATGACCTTCCTTATCAACCAAACTATGACTTGTTATTATTTTGAAACTTTTGTTATCGTCACGTGATGTAAACAGCCCCAGGCAATGTTATGTAAACAAAAGATGACAGAGGGGTAAATGACCTTCCCTCTAAACCTAACTTTGACCTGTTATTATTTTGAAACTTTTGTTTTTCTCATGTGACGTAAACAGCCTTAGGCGATGTTGTGTAAACAATGAGGTAGACAGTGTGAAGCCGTGTTTAACCTAACTTTAGCTTGTTATGGTAAACATAACGCCATTTTGTATTTTTGGCAATATGGCAGACGCGCGATAATTTTAAACTTTGTTATTATTTTGAAGCCTTGTTATGTTTGCTGGAAGTAAACAGAAGATGGCGGAGGGGTTAATGACCTTTGTGCGTAAGGTAATTTTAACTTGTTATGGTAAACAAATGCGCCTTTTTAATTTCAGCTAATAGGTCGGTTAAGGCGGTAAATTCAAAACTTTGTTATTATTTTGAATAATATTGGGTTGATGTATACAAACTCTCTAGAAAGTTTGTCGCCATTGCCATTTTGAATTTGAGACAATATGGCGGATACACGCGCCATGTTTAAACCTAACTTGTTATTATTTTGTTTTTGGCGCTACAGCCATTTTGAATTTGAAGTATTATGGCGGCTAGAGCGGTAATTTTAAACCTAACTTATTATTATTGGTTTGATGTAAATAAAGCGCTATTTTGAATTTTAAACCTAACTTTGAAATTGTTATTTGAATAAGGTAGCCATATTACAATATGGCGGACTAGCGCACTATTTAAATTATTTGAATAAGACTACTGTTACAATAAGGCTTTAAACTTTCTACGACAATCGGAGTTCGTAAACACAAGTATCGTAGCGCAGAAAACTCTAAACACAGGCTAGGCACAGTGTAGAATATTCCGCTAGACTTAAAATGCCCATATATATAGTGCTACCCTCTGAATATGTTTTAACCTGTTCGTCTTCTTAATGTCACCTGCTTCCCCTAATGGGTTTTTCCAGGAATCGTTACCAGATTGTTATCTTATTGGCTATTAAAGTGTCACCTGCATTCCTTAATGGCCTTTTCCAAGAATCGTTGCATTCCTACTGGCGCCAGAATGTCGCAACACATCTAAAGTGGCGAGCTAATGGCTTTGCCCTGGATATATACATGCTTTTTCCATTAGGCTAATGCCCTGGAGTAAACAATTCCCTTTATACTAATAACTTACCTTCCGGGGTATACAAACTATTCGCATAACTTTAGCTCAGGGGTTAACAAAGTGTAGGTTACTTTTCTACCTCACTCGGTTACTACTAACCAAACTTTAATCTGTATATGTTTGTAAAATTGTGTCTTTATTTACCTTAATTACCTGGGATAGGTTCTTTAAAAAGAGATGCTTAAAGCCGTAGGATTCGAACCTAGAATCTTTCAATTGTAAGTCTGATATCTTACCGCTTTAGCCAACTCATTCGAGTGTCGTATAAAGTTTAAAGCCATATTGTAATATAGTACTCTTATTCAAATAATTTAAATAGTGCGCTAGTCCGCCATATTGTAATATGGCTACCTTATTCAAATAACAATTTCAAAGTTAAGTTTCAAAATCCAAATTGGCGGTTTGTTAACATCAGACCAATAATAATAACAAGTTACGTTTAAAATTATCGCTCTAGCCGCCATATTATTTCAAATTAAAAATGGCTGTAGCGCCAAATCCAAAATAATAACAAGTTAGGTTTAAACATAGCGCGCGTATCCGCCATATTGTCTCAAATTCAAAATGGCAGTGGCAACAAGCTGTCTAGAGCGTTTGTATACATCAACCCAATAATATTCAAAATAATAACAAAGTTTAAACTTACCACGCTAGCCGCCCTATTAGCTAAAATTCAAAATGGCGCCTTTGTTTACCATAACAAGTTAAGGTTACGTTACGCACAAAGGTCATTAACCCCTCCGCCATCTTTTGTTTACATCCAGCAAACATAACAAGGCTTCAAAATAATAACAAAGTTTAAAATTACCGCGCGTGTCCGCCATATTGCCAAAAATTCAAAATGGCGTTATGTTTACCATAACAAGTTAAGTTAGGTTAAGCACGGCGTCACACTGTCTACCTCATTGTTTACATAACATCGCCTAAGGCTGTTTACATCACATGAGAACAAAAAAGTTTCAAAATAATAACAGGTCAAATTTAGGTTTAGAGTGAAGGTCATTCACCCCTCCGTCATCTTTTGTTTACATAACATCGCCTGGGGCTGTTTACATGACGCGACCATAACAAAAGTTTCAAAATAATAACATCAAAATTAGGTTTAGAGGGAAGGTCATTCACCCCTCCGCCATGTTTTGTTTACATAACATCGCCTGGAGCTGTTTACATCACGTGACAATGACGTTTCAAAATAATAACAAGTTCAAAGTTAGGTTTATAGGGAAGGTCATTCACCCTCCGCCATCTTTGTTGACATAATATGGCCAGAGGCTGTTTACATCACGTGACAATAACAACGTTTCAAAATAATAACAAGTCAATGTTAGGTTTAAAGAAAAGGTCATTCACCCCTCCGCCATCTTTGTTGACATCACGTGATCGCCTAAAGGCCTGAATAAGGGTAGGGAGGGTTAGGTTTATAAATAATAAGTTAAAGTTAAGTTAAGACCAGGCGTCATACTGTCTGGGGGGTTATGTTTGTCGCCTGAGTGTAAGGGGAGGGAGGGGAAGGTTGGGTTTGTTTACGTGTGACGTCACGGGGGTTGGTGGTGGGGTGGTGCACAAGTGGGACGCTTACTTCTCGTACATAAATTACTATATTATCCTACATATAACAATGTTATTACTCATTTTAGGTAAAGTGGCTTAGACCCTGAAACATTATCTCTAATGTCAGGAGATAAAATTTGAAAAAAGAAAAAAGAAGTTGTAGTAACATTACCGACGCACATGTTACAAGATTAATTTGAAACTGTAAGACAGCCAGTGTATTTTTGTATCTTAAATACTGATTAATATTTTTTTAAGCTACAGTCAAGTGGACAAATAGCGTGACTACAGATTACTCTCTTTCGTGTTGATACTTTGTTAATTTTTGTGCACATTTTGGCTGAAAACAGTGAAAACGTTTCCATTTATCCCTCGTAGTGTTATCAGCAGACAAACAGCATAATTATCGTTTGAGACAATGCAGAGCGACGTTTAATGTTGTTCTGTAGGCTGAATGCAAAGTGATGTGCTGTGTAAACTGCTTCCCTCTACTGTGTGCAAGTTTACAGATTTACATCTACCTAACTACAAGAATCACTGAACCCAGTTCGTGGCCAGTAAACCAACAAAACAAAATCCATAGAGCAGAGACGTTACTGATAATCCAACAGGCTCTCAACTAGTCACCAAATTTCCCTCATTGTATGAAAACCGAAAATTCGTTCCTGCACTCACAAGATCACGCCACCTCGTCCGAGCCCTTGCGAAATGTTTCGTACCATGGCATGGTTTGCTGTGAGAAATTATTAGAACCTTTCCATAAAAGAAAACTGGAGGTCCACCCCTTGTCCTCTGTCCGCTACAGTTTATACAATATATTTGCAGCTACCTTGTATAACTGGAGGTCGTTCCTCCGCCTGTAACATGAGGACTTGCCGTGTGTTGTGAGAGGGACCAAAGCATGAGAGATTTAGAAATTCAAACAACTACGAAATATTTCCATAAAAGACCCTCGGTAATCCGTTAAAGAGATATAGCTCTGCAACCATATAACAGCAGTGTATACATATGAGTGTAATGTCAGCTAGTGTAATACCTTCAACGTGTGACGGTAACAAACATATCGTTAGAGACTCATAAATATTCATATATGCATTTTGACACTTAAAAAATATTTTTGGACAGCTATTTATTTGAAGAATTTGTGTCTGAGCTACTTGACTCTTTCGATGTTGGACATTTTACATTGTGAAGGATGGAATATGGAAGGGAGAGTCTCAGAACTGTCCTACCCTAATGTCTGCACGTTTTAATTTACTATGTACAGCATTTTGAATTTTTCTCTGCTTTATCCTTTGGTCATTCTGTATTCTAATTACCTATCAACACGCTATGTAATACAGACGTACTGTACAAAGCGTCTGTCAGAACATCAAATCTAACAATATATAAGCCCACCGTCTGACATAGATTGGAAATTAAAGGTTATACTTGGATTTACAGGTAAACCTCTCAGGCACAGTAGGGGCGTAAAGGTAAAACTCCACACATTCTCACCCTCGGAGTTAGAAGGAAGCCTTGGTCAACGCCAAGAACGACCTCCTAAAACCTGAGGGAAACCACAGTTTTCCGTCATACATTTGACTGGACTGTATTAGAGGTTACTGGAGGCGAAAATTTTCACCTCCTTTCATGTAAAATTCCTTTACCGTAACAAAACAAATATCACATTTACTATTAACATTCCTGTCCCGTCCAACACTGTACACTTTTTCTTACACTCCATCTTCATGATCGTCTAGAAAAAAAGAGAGGATAATGGAGGGTCGGACGTTTCTCTAAGCACTGCACTTAATTTACCCCAGTTAAAATGTGACTCGCGATAAACTAAGTCGTATCTGTTTATCTCTTTTAAGACTAAACAATATTTATTTCCAAACTTTATAAAGAATTTTCCCAACTGGTCCGAGAGAAGTGTTTCTGCACTCATTCTTCGGTTTTAGTGGGTGCTTTGTTCGAAGTTCTGCAACTAAAAAATTCACCAATAATTGAACGTCATTTCCCCGCCCCCAAAATTCTTAAGATCTCTTAGGGGTTTTCTTTTTAATTTTTGCAGAAACATTGCGTTAGGAGCGGCTTCGGTTCCTTCAGTACCTGGAACAAATTGCGGTCTGCCTCGCAGGAGTCATATATGAGCTCTCGAACGATTTTAATGCCTCTATGCATTGCAGGACGAAAATAATGTGATTTAAGTTGGGGCGACCAGGCGAATTTGTTTATCCGCGAGGGGGTACGAAACCCGGAAAATCGAGGGATGTGTGTAAATTTATCTACACCATGTCTTCTCTCTGAGGATTTTAAGACAGAATTCTGTTACATGTGCAGAACAGACAAAAGTGCTGACCGCCATTGTCTTTGTCAGTCATTGACATAAAAGGACCTAACTATTACACTTTTTTGCTTTACTCAAATGTTACTACCAAATAACGGATGAATTGAGTGATTTCAGATTTCCACTGCGAAATATATGAGAACTGTGTTCTGTTGGGTTATCACTGAGCTTGTAGAGTTTAGAAGTGGTTATTTAGTTCACAGTATATAACTGTTATGCTGTGCATACCGTGCATATTTACACCATAACATGCAGACTGTAAGTTAGCAAGGTCCAATAGTTATAGGTTAAAAATGCGACAGCTCTGTGCGTGTGACTTGCTTTTATTTGCCTGCTACATTTACAGACTACAAGATATAAATTTCCAGCTTAAGGTATTGCATCGGCTTTAGTTATTGCATTTGCTACTATCGGCGCACTACATGCATTTATTATCCAGTTTCGCACAGCAAAAACATTGGTGTAAACTGCTGTGTTAATGCTGAAAGTATCTCCGCAATTCCAACCCCAAGACAAAATACCAACAAGTCTACGTTGGCCAGAAGATGTAACTAAAGGAGCGCCAGCATCGCCCTACAACAGAAGAACAAACAGGAAATGCATATAAATTTCTTCCATTTGTTCCATTTGTAACGTCACAAACCCTTCAGGATCAAATCACAGTAGTTGGCTTTTCAAACAAACATCAGACATACACCAAACTATACAGGTTGCTGTTAACATGTTGGTGTTTTCTGCCACAGTAATCACGTGGTCTTAACATATTTCACATTAAAAGTAATAAAAAATTAATTAACCTGAAGCACCAAATTATTAGTGTTTTACTGCATTTTGCTAAATAAATTTTCGAAATAGCAAGACGGGAAATACTTCATTGTTAAAGCAATGCATAATCTTCTAATGTGTAATCAAAGAAACTGTTTGATGCATGCCTTAAGCTATTTATAGATGAGTTCTCAAAGCATATGCGAAATGCCAGCAGTAGCCATGTTTTTGTTGCGTCTGTCCTCTCAGAACTCTGTTGCCCCCAAAATAACGATTTGATAAAATTTCATATTTAGAGTTTTTGTTAAAATCAGTTAACATATTAATAATTAGGCTAAAAGGGAACGAAAATAAAGGACAATTTTAATAATAACTTCTTACATTTATTTAATTTGTTGTTGCTTTTAGTGCTCATAATTTAACTGGTGTTGTTCCATAACCTGACACCGATGCAGAAGTTTCAATTGATTGCCTGAATATAATTGTTAACGTAGAGACATATTGTGAGATATGAGCTGAGAATGAAGGAACAGAGGCCGAACTAGAAATACCGAGTCGAGCATTGTCTATTGTGGAATGGAGAATATTAATATTGTCCTGCATAAAGTTCAGTACTGGAAACTACAGAGAAAATCAACAAATAGTTTCGTAAATTTGGTCTTATTGCAAAATTTCTGACAATTATCTTATATAATATAGTCACATGTGATGGGAACGATATTAAAGCGGACGTTTCGACGTGTTATGTGCTGCCAAAATTTCCTAATTTTTAAAATTCTTTTTCGTACGTATTTACTTTTGGGTATTTTGGATGAAGTGTTTAGAAATACTTAAAGTTAAGCCGATTTGAAACTTTGTAAAGGCACTTATTTTGCAATTTGTTGTGTTGGAAAGTAAACGTTAAACTTATAAAATTGCAACAATAACAAATGCAAGAAACAACAAAATATAAAATTATATATTTGAAATACGGCAGAGGAGAACCATAACACTGAGAGTGTTGTTAAGCTGTTGCTACCAAACGCTCCAAACATGTAGTCATTTGGTTCTTACAGTTTGTGGAAGCAGTTAATAGTATTGAATTGTTGTTGAAAATTATTGTTAATACAGCCTTTACTGGATTTAAGGAAATACACTTTTTTTGCACTAGAATGTAATATGAAAATTTCACACACAAATTTATTAGTATTATAAACATCTTACTGTGCATAGGCCCGTGTTTGCAGAAAACGTTTCAGCGCAAATCATGCTTTCAGAGATAGTTCCACGATACATCTCATGACAGAAAGAGGTCTCTGTGAAGCCTGCGAATTCCTGAGCGAGAAATGAGTTGCTGGGGCCTCCCGGCTGCAAAACATCAAATATTTGTTACCGTTTTATAGACCACACAGTGAGAAATAGATTCTTGAATACCTCTGGTTGTGGACCACAGCTGGGGAATGCTTCCTGTATAATGTTCGTGTGTAGGGCATCTACGTTGACTGTAAAGCAGCCAGTGCACCTGGGTGACATTTTACATGTACTGATATGGAAGACGCATATACAGGTATTTCAGTGCAGAAAGTTACTGTCTCCATCGATTTAACATTTTAGCACCTCCATAAGATTTTTCGGATACCTTGTCACTAACTTGGTTCCAAATGTGCCATTTTACTTAGTGGAAGGTTTATGATATATGGTGTTAAATTTGCTGAATTTCTGGTAGAATGTCAGTTGTTGTGCTAAGAGTATTTAATGTATTGACTTACCCAAGTAGCTCCCCATCCAGTGACAACAAGGCCGGTCCAAGGGGACAGTTCAAATTGCTGTAAGGCGATGCTTTGTACACTGCCGCTGAAGGTGAAGGGAGGGTCAACCTGAAATTTTAAGTTATGTTTCGGTTCATTTCGAAGCTTGAAAGTTTCGAGGCATTATTTGAACAGAAGGTATTTTACTCACGTATTTTGACTTGGGATTTGTAACTGTTATTGTGTTTCTTATATTTGTATGCTCTATAAATATAGTGGGCAAGAAAATAGCATACTAATTTTAAGAATTGTTTTAAATTTTAGTTCCTTCTCTATCCTTGTGACAGTGAAAGTGTATTGTGTATGTAAACTGATAGGTACGATGTGCGTAGGACTGTGACATATTTCCAGGAAAGCTTTATTAAACTCTGAAAATATGAAATCAATTGGTCTGTCTATAAAAGCTAAAGACAGAAAAGCAGAACATTAAATGTTCAGCAATATTTGTCTAAGTCTGCTGCTGGAAGTATTTTGACCATTGTATGTGGATTTCAGCACTATAAAATTCTCTGTTTTCACATGCAAAACCTTCAGCATTTCCAACTGGCAGCAGAACATATCCATCTTGACAGTCATAACATCATAAGTAGGTCAATTCTAGCTCTTAGTTTTATGTTCTGACTGGCGTTAAAATGAGGGTGTTTTGAATATTCAGAAATAATTAAAGTCCGTTGAACAATATATCCGTTATTACAGACAGTTTCAGCTGTATAATTTAGTCACGTCACTCCCCATAACCAGAAATGCATTCCACACACACACACACACACACACACACACATCTTATTGTACTGTGCACTGTTCTTATCTGTGCTAGAAATTTTAACTCTATGTCCGCAGTTGGCAGTCATAACTTGTCATTTAATGTGACTATGAGGTGCCGATATGGGCAGCACTTTCAGGAAGATTGTGTGGAATGCTTTGAGAAATATTGAAAATCGGACATAATATGAAATTCCGATCATGGTGTTCATTTCCATTTGAATAGTGGGTTACAACTGAACTAAGCGATAGGTCATGTGTGCCTCATAATAATAGGCTTGCAATTGTGAGTACTACAAAAAACAAATAAGAACTTTTTTCTACCATGCACTGAAGAAGCAACGAAAAAGTACCTTAAAAGACATACATAATTTTGTTTCTTATTTCACAGTGTTAATTTTAAATGAAAAAATTAAAGCATGTTAAATTAGGTTGGAATGTATATTGGAGTACAGAAACGAAAGAAATCTGGAAAGGAAATTTTGAAATCTTTTCTTTTGGAATTTCGTCCTTGAAGGTTTGTTATCGCACAGTGTGCTGCATATGTAGGGTTTGTACAAATGTCTGAGTATGAAAATTCGGCAGTTATTCTGTTGTCATGCAGCAAGTGAATCGTGTAGTTACGGATATGTGTGCCAGGTGGCAGTGATTACCGAAAACAGCCTGTCGATATGAAGCCATTTGTAGTTGCCTGCAATCTGATTAACATTGCAGTATGTACTGTTACCGACGGTACTTTGTGCCTGTTTAGTGACGCTGCTTGTTGCAGCCAGCTGTCTGTCACTTCACAGCTGATATTAATGGTTTAATATTCAGTACACAGTGGATACTAGAAGAATTTAAAGTTAAATTTTTATATTTGTGACATGTATGTGTGATGTGCTGCAGCATTTTGAACAGACAAATTGCAAAACCATCAGTGCATAAAACGAAGAGTCAGATAAGCTGTATATCACTACAAACACGTCACATATTTTGAAATGTCTATTCCAATATCCAAGTCAGTACATACCCGCAGAACGGCGACATCGTAATTGTTGTAGAAGTTCTGGTTGTATCTCCCGTGATAAAATCCTCCAGTTACAAAGTGAATTGTTCCGCCAAACGTGTGGTTTGTGGAGCCAGCTCGTACTGTCAGATACTTATTATTCATCCTATGTATGGGAAAATATTGAAGTTTGTATTATGCGTGGTGTTACCGTAGCATAATTTTATAAATTCCTTTGAAAATGTAGAAAGAAATAGTTTATATATATATGTATATATATATACACACACATATATTTTTAATGTATATGTACATTAAACTGCCATACTTGTTCCGGTTTTATGAAACTGAAGATGTAGGGAATTTTAATTCTGAAAACTTATTTGGTAGCAATAGTGCGGAAATAGTGGATGGTTAGAGAAGATTATACAATTACAAAGAGCTTAATGTGATCTTTCCAAATATTTGAATGATATAATTAGTAAGATACTAAAGGATACAGCACCTAACTGGTGCTGAAGTACCAAAGACATACAAGACACTTACCACAATACATGAAGTGTCAGTACCACATGTCAGGCAAATAAAATGAGAGAAAAAGAAAATGAATGAAATGAATATACGGATGTGAACTAGGATTGTGCGTCTGGTGATAGGGACCGTTGGGTTGACCTGCGAGCAGAGCAGTGTGACGTTAGACCGAATAAACGGTAGAAGTAATATTGATTTATTGGAATTATGTCAGCCTTTTAAGAAAGGCTGAGTTGCATGGGGTGGCGCATTTTATTATTTAGGATTTTCGGGGAGACGGAAATGAAAAATTTTCTGAACTGTCTAGTACCAAGTCTTCACTGCATTTAACCAGATCTGCTGTGTGCGTGTAAACACGATATGTTACATTTTCCTAGTATCTTACACTCTCTACGTAACATAAAACACTTACAAGCTACTTCTATGTAGTAATATTGTACAGTGATTTGTTAATCTGCAACTGCCTCACATAATACAGCCCTTGACACGTGCTATAAATGTATTGTCTAATGATAGAAACTGTGTAAAGTACAAACGTACCATAT
>Ga0268261_10002684_pt1 | contig 12828 bp, 12 predicted proteins | sample TergutNc150P1_FD_190353 | JGI IMG/M metagenome (GOLD analysis project Ga0268261, IMG submission 190353) | Nasutitermes corniger P1 segment gut microbial community from laboratory colony in Florida, USA - Nc150 P1 (SPAdes) (version 2) | ecosystem: Host-associated > Arthropoda: Insects >... | reverse complement strand
CCACAGAAATGGCAAAACCAGAAGCTCATTATCCACCACGACAATGCTCCGGCTCACAGGTCCTTTAAAGTTTCGCAGTTTTTGGCCAAGAACAGCATGACAGTGGTCCCCCATCCCCCATACTCACCCAATCTGGCCCCCTGTGACTTTTTCCTCTTCCCCAAGCTGAAGCTTCGGATGAAGTGTCGAAGATTCGACACCATTGAAGAGATTCAAGAGGAATCGCAGCGGGTACTTGACACAATTCCAAAAAGGGACTTCCAGGGATGCTTCCAAGCATGGCAGAAACGCTGGGCCCACTGTATTTGTGCAAAAGGGGAGTACTTTGAAGGTGATGGAGGAATTTAACATCCCACAGAACTGGAGAGGTGCCAGATTGTTAAATGTTCCATTTATCAAACAGCACCTCTACTGACCTAATTTCTTACGGGTAACTTTTTCTTCTGTTTCTTTTATACCATAGATGGTCAACAATCCAATCTTGTATGCTGCCACAATGACAATCCGGCATGTAGAATTTTCAGGCTTCCTTATTATTTCAAGTGTGTCTGGAATTATGAATGTTATGTGCCTTGTTATACTAGCAGCTGATTGTTTACATGTCTTGGATTCTCTGGGAGCCATTATAATAAATAAGTGGGCTCAGGGAAGTCCAGATTAAAAAATATGAAATCAATATATGAATATGCATACTGGAAGGTACCAACACTAGAGCTTCTGGTATTAGGGGCTATTTTCCTCAACTGTTGAAGTTTCAGGTTTTTTGGAGTATTGTCTCCATGTTGAAGGAATTGTACTGTATTATTGAAGCTCCCCTAGAAAAATTAAAATTTGAATTGTAGTTTGTTAGAGGGGACTTAGTTTTCCCAAGAGAGTAGTGGTTCGCCTTGTGCTAGAGAGTGATGCTGCATGTTCCAGTTTAAGTGGCCACTCTGCAAGAAAAAGTGCAATGTTGGTTTTAGTATGTTACAAAGCCAGAGATGAAAGAGAACGAGATTTGCGAAGGTACTGACTGCCCAAGGGCTGCATTAAGCAGTGGTATGACAAGCCTACAGGGAGCAATGAAGCAGTGACATTGCTGTATCTCGTACCTTGATCAGGCATTCTGACATACAGAGTGAAAACACAAGATTTGATACATTATGATTCACACCACTGATCTGACTTTCCATTCACATGGCAGATAACTGTCTGCTTCTTTTACTGTTCCTCAGGACTGTTAGAATTTTGTCAGACTGTCCAATTATTAACGTACATATTTGCCACGAAGGTATGTATTTGTCATGAATTGGACCCATGGCATATCGTTCACGTACTAGTTTCGTTACTCCAAACTTCTAACTTATCTCCCTTATGATTATGGCAGCTTTTACAGGCATGGATTTGGGTGTGAGCAGATGTAGGACAATGTCTAATCTTTATACAAATTAGGCACATGGTTAGACTATTTGAATTTGAGTGTGAATGTACTCTCATGAGGAGGAGTTTAGAAATATAATTTGTGTATCCTCTAAATTTTTTGCCTTTACAGATTACTTTGCAATAATCCACTCAGTGAATTCTGCAATATTCATTTAAACTTTGCTGCATTTGTTAGACACCATGAAGACTGTTGTGAATTACTTTAATTGTAAACAACTGCACAATGATTGTTCTTAATCTTGGACTGTCATCTACGTTGGAGAATCTGGTACAGGCAGATGTGCCACTTGCAGTCCATTTCCTCCAGCCTCATAGGCAGTTTTCAAGGAGCATAATGAAGTCACCCTGAAACTACAGAGGCCGGTGCGGTATCATTTCCTTATGAAAAATATTAAAAAACATCACTTCTGTCTTAGTTGGAGTTTTTATCAGAGAGTTTAGCACAGTCATCAGAAACATCACTTCTGTTCCCTGTATATAATCTTACAGCCACATTGTTGGACTGCATGCAGATAGAGGGTAATGCTGCCTGTTGCTAAATACTGTCACATTTGCTGCCTGGGTGACTGGTTCACTGCACCATAATGTAACTGGAATATTTTTCTAATCTCTGCTGAATCACAAATATGATCTGTGTTCAGATGAGACATGAATGTTGAACAAGCCAAGGAAGTCTTTCATGCAGCCCACGAAAGTCTGTTTGCCATGATTGAACAGCTACAGCTGCCACATACAACTGTATGCCAGGCTGTAAAAGTATCATAGCAGTTATAGCAATCCCAGTGTATGGATTTTGTTTGTGTGGTATCAGAAACTGAAAGTCTCGTGTGGTGGTTTTTAGGGCTGAAGGAACTTTTGAACCTACTACAGAGGGTTGAGTAGGGAGAACAGGACCAAAACCTTGACCTGGGAGTTCATGTGATTTTACCCCACTAGACAATGTTTCCTGAGATTATGTCACAGAACACATTTATATTAAACCATTTGGCATTCTTCTGATGGACAGAAACACTGAAAATGAGTATGTTTTAAGACCTGCTGTCTTCTGGGATTGTACGCAGCATAGAGTGGCAATTCCATTCTGATATTTTGGGATAAGCAATTGTTTCCATCTTCTAGGTTAAAGATGTCCAAGAAGAACATGTCATGATAGCAGACAACCTGCACATACTTGATGTCTGTTAGAGGAGCTGCATGTTACTGAATGTATGTGGTGGTAGCTGATTTTCAGGGAGACATAGATTAGTTGAGATCTTGAAAGAAGAGCTGTAAAATATCTTTATCACACATCATTCTGAATTAGTGTCTTGTGACAGGAAATGCAGCATTTGATTCAAGTATTGTTAACACACTATTATGAACTACATTTGTAGTGCTGAATGGAATTTGATATAGAACATGTCTTGTGATATAATACTTGTGTAACTGATTTATAACTCAATTTTGATAATGTTTTCTACCTGTTTTTAAAATAGTAATAATACTTCCTTTTTTCTTTTAAACAGGGAATCCTCACTGGAACATTTATTGAGCAGGGCACTGTGAAACAGCACCAAGGGACACATACTGTGGAACATACATATCCCTGTGGTGTGTGTAATAAAACATTTAAGCAACTTAGATATCTGAAGGTACATCAAAGTGTACATATTGTGGATCGTCCTTATCGGTGTGATGTGTGTAATAAACCATTCAAGTTCCTGGGACATCTGAAAGTACATCAACAGTTACATACTGGGGAGCGTCCATATCGCTGTGATGTGTGTAATATAACATTCAGTAACAAAAGTAATCTGAATGTACATCATCGTGTACATAATGGAGATCGTCCTTATAATTGTGAAGTGTGTAATAATACATTCAGGAAACTGGAACACTTGAATTTACATCAACGTGTACATACTGGGGAGCGTCCTTATCACTGTGATGTGTGTAATAAAACATTCAGTAACAAAGGTAATCTGAAGGTCCATCAACGTGTTCATACTGGGGAGCGTCCATATTGCTGTGATGTTTGTAATAAAACATTCAGTGACAGAAGTAATCTGAATTTACATCACCGTGTACATACTGGGAAGCGTCGGGAGCGTCCATATCACTGTGATGTGTGTGACAAAACATTCAGTGACAGAAGTAAACTGAATGTACATCAACGTGTACATACTGGGGAGCGTCCATATTGTTGTGACGTGTGTAATAAAACATTCAGTGACAGAAGTAAACTGAATGCACATCAGCGTGTACATACGGGGGAGTGTTCATATCGCTGTGAAGTGTGTAATAAAACATTCAGTAACACACATAATCTGAAGGTACATCATCGTGTTCATACCGGGGAGCGTCCTTTCGGCTGTGATGTGTGTAATAAAACATTCAGTGACAGAAGTAAACTGAATGCACATCAGCGTGTACATACTGGGGAGCGTCCATATCGCTGTGAAGTGTGTAATAAAACGTTCAGTAACACAAATAATCTTAAGGTACATCAACGTGTTCATACTGGGGAGCGCCCATACTGCTGTGATGTGTGTAATAAAACATTCAGTGACAGAAGTAATCTGAAGGCACATCAAAATGTACATACTGGGGAGCGTCCATATAGCTGTGATGTGTGTAGTAAAACATTCAAGCTCCTGGGACATCTGAAAGTACATCAACGAGTACATACTGGGGTGCATCCATATGCTTGTGATGTTTGAAATAAAGCATTTAGTAACATAAATAGTCGAAAGGTACATCAACATATACATACTTGGGATCATCCATATCCGTGTGATATATGTAATAAAACATTCAGTAACAGAAAGTAATCTGAAGGTACGGTAATGTGTACATACTGGGGTACGTCTATATCGCTGTGATGTGGAATAAAACAATCAGTAAAACAAGTAGCCTGAATGTTCATCAACATGTACATACTGGTGTGCGTCCCTATTGCTGTGATCTGTGTAGCAAAACATTCAGTGAAACAGCCAGAAGATACATAAACATGTTTGTACCGGGAAGCATCTATTTCGCCATATGTGTTATACAACATTCAAGCTACTGATACATTTGAATATACATCAACGTGTACATAGTGGGGAACTTCCATATTGCTGTGGTGTGTATGGAAATTGGATACATAATTGTATGTGTGCTGGAGTTGGTTGTCTTATATTGAACACACTTAAGAAGCTGTCCAGTTGAGATTCTGAAGTGGAACTTTCAGAAAAGATAAGTTCATATTTCTTTTTTTCAAGTTCCTTTTATATAGTATGTCTCTTTACACAACATAATGATGGAGGCAAATGTATGTATGACAATTGTGTGTTATAATAATTGTTTTGGGCATTGTCCATAATTTTGACTTTGTTTTTTAAAATCACATTAGATCCATATTTAAAAGTACTGTGTATGAACTTTGTGTGGACAGTGGGTAGTGTGCATATTGTGATCATTCCTTCCATCACAGGATTCCAAACTGGCAAGAATCTCAATGTGTAAGCAGCAAATATACTCCTGTACTGCAGGCTGATGTTAGGCCCGGGCTGCACTAGAGACTGGTTGCCCGCATACAGTTTTGTCTTAAGAGCACGGGTAAGGCGAGACACCACAAGGCATGACTGTTATGTCGTGATACCAGCGCACACTGGAGTCACGATAGTTTACTGTGGTACAGTGGTACCATCGTGCAGCTCTCACATGTCAGCTCGATGACTCAGTATCACGAGTCAAAACACGTGTGAGCATAGCGTGAACAAGTCAGAAGGTGACTGACTACTAGGTGTGTTGGTTTTACGTTGAATTGCACTGCGAAATGGATCTCCTGGAAACTGCAGTGGTTTGTGCTCTTGTTCTTCGGATACGGAAGAAGAAAATCAGAAGACGGTACTGGGTACATCCCATTTACAGCTGCAGATTGTTAAAAGGAAAATTCTACACCCTGTACGAAAATCTACGTGAACATCCCATTAATTTTTTTTTCATGCTTCCATATGAATACATCAACATTTGATGAGTTAATAAGATTAGTAGATCCAGCTGTGAGCTGCCAAAACACCAACTTTCGGTTATGTATACCACCAGAAGAGAGAACAGCAGTAACTTTGGGTAAGATTTTTATTATTTTATAAATTATTGTAATATAGAAATTACATCATACAAAATATTTATTGAACTTTGATTCTGGAGAGGAACTACGTGCATTCAATGCACACAAAATTATTTTTCTAAGTTCAGCCTAAATAGTTTGCAACACAGTTCTTAGGAAAATGGTTTCGATGATTCTCATCATGAGAAGTGTGAGTGATAAACACTTAATTTAGGCGTAGCACTAAGTTCACCTTGTGTGATTACACTATGCATAGCAGTAAATATCACCTTGTGAGCATTACACTTGTATCGTGCGTCCTCAGTGGTTTGAGCGACGGCTTTCAGTTACACTTGTGCAAAGCATATAATTGTGTTGTCACTAGTCGAGCAACGGCTTTTTGAAGCATTGCACGGAGCAATGCAAACTATGTCCTCACTCATGAGGGACAACTAGTAGTGTTACAAGGCGAAAGGACGTGATCTTAGTCTCGACTCGCGTGGTCACGTGATCAAAATGTTCTAGACCTCCAGCACAAAGAAAGTAGCTGGATTAAACTGGAATTCTAGCGTGCACTGCTTAGCTTGTGACACAATACAGGATTGTAATATTTACATATTGCACAATCTGACGCAATGCAAAGGGTTGCCATGTCGTATATTGCACAATTTAATGTAATAAAAAAGGTCCCTGCATGTTACACAAAATGACGCAACCACATAAATACAAGAAAATTCAAAATTACACGAAATTTGCCCTATACGTGTAATACTGCCCCCCAAAACAATGAGCTCATCAATCATTAATCACACGTGGGAGAGGGCAAATTTTTGTAATAGGACGCTTAAAAATATTCCTTTGGGAGTTTGGAGGGTCACTACACGAACACTGTGGTCCTTGCACGGATGAGTGTCAGTAATGACAGCTGTGGGCCAATGGAGTGGAGTCGTGTTTTCATCCTTCACCAGGACCAGGTCTCCCGGTTGCAAATGGGGGGTTGTAATCTGCCAGCGTTGACGCTGTTGTAAACGCTGGATGTAGTCGGTTGACCACTTCCGCCAAAAATGTTGAAGTTGTTGGTATTGTTGCCACCTGGAAATACTATAAGGTTTAACATTAACATAGTCACGGGAAGGTAATTGAGTGATGGGTTCACCAATTAGAAAGTGTCCAGGAGACATGTTTGGGTAAAGGGATCATCTGACAAGGTCTGGAATTCAGGCAGGCCTCAATTTCAGCGAGGAGTGTATAGTTCTTCATAGGTGGCAACCTGAGAGCCCAGTGTTCTCTTCAAATGGCACTTCATGGATTTAACAGCTGCTTCCCATAATCCTCCGAAGTGTGGGGCATGTGGTGGGATGAACTTCCAATCGCATCCTTTATTGGCCAAGAAGTCCTGGACTTGTGCCATCTCTGATGAGGATCGGAGCATGTCGTAAATTGCATGAAGCTGGTTGGCTGCACCCTGAAAATTTGTACCGTTGTCGGAATAGCTGGTTTGTGGTTTTCCTCTGCGCGCTATGAAGCGTCTCAAGGCAGCAAGAGATGCTTCAGTAGTGAGGCTTGTGACACCCTCAATGTGAATTGCCCTTGTAGCAAAACAGACAAAAATAGCAATATAACCCTTTGTTATAATTTTGCTGCATGGAGTTTTCAGTTTTAGTAAAATGGGTCCAGCATAACACCAGTAGTAAGAAATGGCCTCGATGGTTGGACTCGCGCTGAAGGTAGCTCGCCCATGAGTTGGTGTGTTGCCTGTGCCTTGAATCTGTAACAAGAGGCATTGATGCATTATTGTGTTCACGTTTCTAATCCATGGTATCCAAAATTTCTCACGAAGTGAGGCAATTAGCAGTAGAGGCCCTGCATGGTGCAGTCTAATGTGCTCTGCTGAGACAACCAGTTTTGTGAAATGGTGATTTACAGGCAGAATCAGTTGATGGATTGCTTCATAGGGAAGTGCAGACTGTTGCAGTCGTCCTCCAACTCTTAGAAGACCTTCCTGATCTATAAAGGGATGCAGTGTCTTAAGAGAACTGGTAGCTTCAACCCTATGTTGTTTCTTCAAATCCTTGATTTCTTGTGGATATGAAATCTGTTGCACCATCTTGCTTCGTCAAGATCTTGTGTGGTCAGAGTAGTAGTTTGCCTGGTGGCCTTCGGTTGTCTGCAGTTGTTTGTAAATCTTCTGCAGTATGCCACAACTCTGATGAGTCTGTTTAATTTAGAAAATCCTTGTGTAATATCTTCTGGAGGTTGTGCAACATGCACAATTCTAATTTCGAGATTCTCTGTGGGACTGTTGAAGTCTGTTGTAGGCCAGCTAGATGGCTCCTGTGTTAGCCATTGTGGTCCCTTCCACCATAATGTGGCTGATGACAAGCTTGTTGGATCAACTTCTCTTGAAATGAGATCAGCAGGATTGGATTGAGTTGGCACATGTCTCCAAGTGGCTGAAGCCGTTTCTTCTTGTATCAAAGCAACTCTGTTGCCTACAAATGTTTTCCATCTGTTTGGTGGACCCTGTATCCACGTCAAAGCAATGGAGGAATCAGTCCACAGGTGGGACTCATTTACTATGATTTTAAGGGCGCAGATGGCCTTTTTGTACAACTTAGCCAGCAATGTTGCAGCACATAATTCCAACCTTGGAATTGTGAGTTGCTTCAATGGTGCCACCTTTGATGGGGAGCACAGAAGTTCACATGAAGTTTTGTTGTTGCTGTCTCTCGAGCGGATGTACAGACAGGCTCCATAAGCTTGTTCTCTGCTGTCATAAAATCCATGAATTTGGATATTAATAGCATTAAGGCAAATAACCTTCCTGTTGATTCTGAGAGTTGATAATGTAGGAATAGTCTGAAGTAGCTGATTCCATTCTTGTTGCAAATGGGAAGAAAGGGGTTCATCCCATTGTAACTTGTCTTGCCATAATTTCTGTAGAAATATCTTGCAGGCAACGACAGCTGGGCTGAATAGTCCGAAAGGATCAAAAATAGGTGCTGTAATAGCTAACACCTTACGTTTTGTACTCACTAGGGAGTCTGTTGAATGCATCTGTGTGAGACTGCTCTTCACTTGCAAGTGATCATTTTTAGGATTCCGTAACAATCCAAGTGTTGTCAAATCATCTTCATTATCCAGAGATAATGTTGATTTGTTTCTTGCAGCTCCAATGGAATAGTGTCCAGAAATGTAGTGTGGTTAGATGCCCACTTTCTCAATGTAAGTCCTGCTGTTTGAAGCAGAGCTGATAATTCCTTCTGCATGTTGAGTGCATCTTCTGTGGTTGAGGTTCCACTTAGTAAGTCATCAACATAGAAATCATTGCTCAACACTTGAGCAGCTCTTGGGTACTGTTGTTCGTTATCATCTGCAAGTTTCTTGAGGCAGCGTGTTGCCAGGAATGGAGCTGAAGAAGTTCCATATGTAACAGTGGTGAGTCTGTACTCTTGGATGGGTTTCTCAGAAGAATATCTCCATAAGATTCTTTGTAAGTCCCTGTCTTGTGGATGAACAACAATCTGATGATACATCTTAACTATGTCAGCTGTGAAGCATACCTGGTGAGTTCTGAACCGCAGTACAATAGAATATAAGTCCGGTTGGACAGTGGCACCTACTTGAAGTATGTCGTTTAGTGGCAATCCATTCGAAGTCTTGGCGCTTCCATTAAAAACTACCCTAGTCTTTGTGGTGGAACTCGTTTCCTTAAAGACTGGATGTTGAGGCAGGAAGTAACATGGGTTATTCCCCTCTTGTTGAATTACTGGCTCCATATGACCTAATTGTTCATATTCCTTCATGAAGCTATGGTACTGGACCTTAAGGTCTGAATCTCGTTCCAGCCTACGTTCTATTGCATGTAATCTGCGCTCTGCTGAGAGGCGAGAGGTACCAAGTTGTGTGGGTTCCATCTTGGTTGGCAATTTAACCACAAATCTCCCATCCGGTTGCTGGGTTGTGTTTGTGATGAAATGTTCTTCACAGGCTCTCTGCTCTGCTGTGATGGTCAACTGCTGCACAGTTTCCACTTCCCAGAAGCGGTTTAAGTTGTGTTCCAGTCAATTGGTTTCTTGTTGAAGTGATGCATGATTTACATTATCCCTTGTTGTGGATATTGGAGTTGTATGTGGTGGAGTTCGGCCAGCTGCAATCCGACCTAAAACTATTTCTTGTAAAACAGGTAATCCAGGACGTGTGCGTCTGCCTAGACGACTGATCTCGTAGAAGAGGTCTGCTCCTATTAGCAGGTCAATGTTCCCTTGTTGATGAAAGTGCTCATCTGCCAGCTTTATATCCGTAGGGATTTTCCATTCAGTTGTATTTAATTTAGTTGCTGGTGTCATACCTGTTACGTTTGGTAATACAGCACAGTCAAGTGTGGTGTGCCAGTCAGTGTGACTAGACCTTAAATGAATGGAAACACTGTGCCCTGTGGACGTGTTTACATTCGATATGCCCTGAATAGATGTGTGTGTTTGGGTCCTTGGCAATCTCAGACGTTGTACACATCTCTCTGTAATGAAGTGAAACAGAGCCACTGTCTAATAATGCTCGACAAGGAACATATTGACCAGATTTATTTCTTACTTCAACAATGGCTGTTGCTAGTAAAATGTGATTTCTAGGTTTGCCCTTCAATGTATATGTGTTCACATTTGCACTTGTGACACCCTTTGTGTTTGCAGATTGATTGTTCCTAGTTAAAAACCATTGTTTGTTGTGTCGCATACGGCGGTCCTAATTGCGCTGGGCGACAACAATCTTTGTGTTATATGATGTGGATGTGTTTTTGCCACTTGTTACTGAAAGGTCACACATGCCCATCCGTTCCCCAGGGAAGGCACCAGCACCCTTGTTTATAAAAAACCCCTACGCCCCAGGCGTCAAGTGATAGAAGACAATTGGTCCTGCAGAAACGACTGCACCCCATTTGCTTTTAGCAGTTGTTTACGAATAAATATTTGTTCGTGTTTATAAACAGTTTATAAATATTTCTAGCCTTACCGCACGACTTGCAGCGTCACGTCAACCCCTCCTTTACTTTTGGGAATATATAAGCTTTGTTTCTTAGTCTATCCGGGGGATTTTGGGATCGACATAGCTGCTGGTGTTTTGCTTGAGCTCTCTAGCAAATTTTTCGTGTATTATTCTCTACAAACAATTTATAAATGTGCCCCATCAATTCACCACGGCACACTGCATCTGTACACCTGTACCGACTTCATCAGTTTAACAATAAACCACCAACCTCCTTCGTTTAAAGTTGAGACTGGAGTCGTGAATATTAATTCCTAAGTGTCCCAACGCGCCCTGTGCCTGTTCCTTTTACGCAACCAACCGCTCGGCTACAACACTCGGCGTACCGACAAACATCATAGTCGGAATACAACACGTCGGGGAGGAAAATTTGGTGTCAAATCTTGGGGTGTGGACACAGTCTGCCAGTCCAGCTTCACCGATCCATTCTTCGTCGCGTCATTCTTCACAGCCGCTTCTGGAGGTTGCACAGAAGTAGGTCCCAGTCAGAATGCTACCTTGGGGACGACATTCACTATCTCAAAGGGGATTTGGCCACTCCGAGCGCTGGTGAGCCCCGGCCTAGTACTGGACGACGCTCAGCCCATTTTCACCCACCGACGAGACCAGATCCGCAATATAGAGGCAACCGAAGAGCCTTAATAAGAAGCAGAAGCCAGGCAGTGATCAGCAGCAGCAGCCAGCTCCACCGCTTCCTGTAAGCTGTTCGCCGCCCCAACATCCAGTTGTGGGCCGCTATTCCAGTCTTCACCCGACGCCGCAACCCACTACTCGACTTCAATTCCGGAGACTTCGCGGGACCCCCTGTCTTCACAGTCGCGAAGATTCTTCACCGGTAAGTCGCACTTGTACCAATTTAGTCCTTGGCATTAATCATTATCAGCAATTGCCCTGTTTACTCATCCGAGAATATTATGGAGCCTGATCGTACTAGCGAAGACTCGGATGTCGCGTACGAAACTCATTTCTGTAGTGTCGCAGAAGCTATGAAACTAATCACTCGTCCCTTCGACGGAGATAAGAAAAGATTACGTGAATTTATAGAAAACGTAGACGTGGCCTTCGAACTTTTGGATCTCCGTAAACACGATATTTTGTTGAATTTTGTTAAGACAAAAATTACAGGAGACGCTAGGTCGAAACTAATAGTACGGGATTTAACGCATACATGGGCGTTAGTAAAGGGGATTTTGGAAGAAAATTATGCTGTGTGACGCATGCTAGATTTTTATGCGTGCAGAATGTTTAGTGCCAGACAGGAGAAGGGCGAAGGAGTCGCCTCTTGGGGAAGCCGAATTGATGAAATGCAGACAGAATTGAGGGAGGCAGCTAAGAGGGTTTGTAAGCCTGAGGAATTATTAGGTGCTATAGGGCTTATCAATCATCTAGGGAAAGCTTGCTTCATACAAGGGTTACACAATGAGCGAATCCAAACCATTGCCCGTAGTAGAGGCGAGTCAATCTTGCTGTCTCAGGCTGTAGAGATTTCACTTGAGGAAGAAGGCGCCATCTCGATGAGGGAAAAATCAGCAGCCGGTGGAAACACCGTCAGGTGTACAAACTGCAGTAGGCTGGGCCACCTGGCCAGCAAGTGTGTAAGGATTGGCTTCCCCCTGCCAACCGCGCGGGCAGTAAATTTTATGAGTTGTTTTAAATGTGGGCGAGTGGGGCACCTCGCGAGAAATTGTCGAGGGGAGTCGAGCAATGAATTTTGCGGACCGACGGGTCACGCTGTAGTTAGTCGTCAGGGAACGACGTTGGATACCCGGGGGCAAGGTAGCCTCGCGGAAGCTGCATGCGGTGTTCAGAAGGGCTGGACACGTTCGGGAAATGGAGGTCAGGGACCGACACGCAACCAGTCGCGTTCCCAGACGAAAAGGCATTAGGTTGCCATTCATCTTGTATAGATGAGAGTAAAGGTCACAAGCTTAACGTATTTCAATGTGAAAGCCAAGAGAATTCAGATTTAAATGCATCTTGTATAGATGAGAGTAAAGGTCACAAGTTTAATATGTTTCAATGTGAAAGCCAAGAGAATTCAGACTTAAATGCATCTTGTATAGATGAGAATGAATGTCGCAAATTTAGCGTCAACCAATGTGAGAGCCATGGGAAGTCAGATCTGGATACGATATCTTTGTATATCGATTCACGGGACTCTAGAAAGCTAAAGTTTCTGATTGACACGGGAGCTGAAATTTCAATCATCCGAAGTTCAAGTTTGACTCCGGGAGTAGAATACCAGTGGCATAAGGGAATGAACATCAAGGGGATTTCTAACACTGTAATGA
>Ga0268261_10002683_pt1 | contig 12828 bp, 12 predicted proteins | sample TergutNc150P1_FD_190353 | JGI IMG/M metagenome (GOLD analysis project Ga0268261, IMG submission 190353) | Nasutitermes corniger P1 segment gut microbial community from laboratory colony in Florida, USA - Nc150 P1 (SPAdes) (version 2) | ecosystem: Host-associated > Arthropoda: Insects >... | reverse complement strand
CCCCCCCCCAGTCCCCTTTGGCATGCCAATGAGGCTTTCTTATTAAGCCATCATGCCTATTGGAAACATCAGTAGATGGCTAAATTAAATTAAATTCTTTACACACAGCACTGAGTCAACAGCCTAGTAGACAGAATGCATAATGGTAATTATTATACTACTGAGAATTACATTCATTAATGTTGACCTTGTTTTCTTCCACAGCAATCATAAGTGCAAGCGATGATCCCTTCCCTCCGACCAGTGCACTACTGCCACATTCTCTGTCCTTCAAATCTACCACCAATGGGAGTGGAGTTTCAGATCTCAGCTGTGGTTCCTTTAAGATAGGTATTGATAAAGCAGGATTAGTTGCAGATGGACCAGAGTACCTGCCAAAATAGTAGAACAGCTCTTAAATTCTTCTGTTCAGACATTGTAATAAAAATTATAGATATAATACACAAGAATTTAGGTACTATTATGAGCTGTCACTCCTATGGGGTCAAGGAGAGTCAGCTGGACCGTGCTTGGGTCGGGACATCGTCAGGGGGTGATGGTTCTGGCCTGGGCAGGTTGCCAGCTGTTCTCCAGGGGTGGTAGATGTGAACATATAGCCTCTCTTCACCCAAGACCATCTGTGCATGGTGAAGAAGCACATCCTACAGGAGGTGGCCTTGTCTTTTCAGAACAGAGAGGATCTGGAGGAGTAAATCTTGAAAAATAATCCCCAATCCTAGGGTGTGAGTGCTGTGCCTGTGGGATGAATGGGAGTGGATGTGTCTGTCTTCAACGGCTCACTCCGAGATACAAGGCAACTTAGAAGTTGTATTTAGCCTTACCAAGCATGGGGGCTCTGCTTGGTGGACTTGATTATTTCCCCCTCACTCATGGGACCACTATTGAGAGAACTAAGATTAATCAAGAACCTATGGAGCGGTCCTTAACTGGGGACTCTAGTAAGGATTCCAAGGACAGCCCTAGTCATGGAAAACTCCTGTGCTCGAAGGCTCCACAAGGGGCAACCAAGCAGAATCCACTTCCATCTGAGGCAAGTGAGACTTCCGCTAGTTGGCAGGAACACTTGCCCCTTTGCAGTCCAATTTCTGAGAATTTTGAGGTGCTGGCAGAGAAGGTTGGGACTCTGGATCTCAAGAGTAGAAAGAAAAATCGCAGTGGTGCTGCCAAGAAGTGGGATAGGAAGGCTAGGCTTGCACAGGCACTTGCCAGGCCCTCTGCCGGCAGCCAACTTCAGCAGGGTTCCCCAGAAGTGGAGCCCCAGCCTCAGAGAAGCCAGATCCAGACCCTGTAGGAGCCTGATACTTCTGAGCTCCAGACTAGAAGGGAGGAAACATCATTGAAGCGGGGATCCAGTTCATCAGGGTCCAAGCTTCCTGTAATTTAGGGGCCTTTGCAGGGTCCTGGTAAGCGCCAGATGCCGTCCGGCAGAACTCCTGAGGGCGGGCAGGTGAAAAGGCCCAGACACACTGGGCAAATGAGCTATGCCAGGGCTGCTCAGGAGGGCCTGGGGATGGCTATTGTCTGTAGTGGCTACTTGACAGCTCCGGTCTCCAAGGGGCACTTTGTCAACACCCAGTGGTTGATTGGTGGGCTTGTGGATGAGCTCCCTGAGGAAGGGTTTGCCCCCAGACTCATCGATACCTACTGGGCCAAAGGGGCTGCCATTTTGGTAGCAAGGACAAGCAGAACCGGGATTGGCTTAGTAAGGTACCAACCCTTAAAGCATGGGAGGGCTCTAGGCTCAAAACGGTGGACCTGGAGGCTCTTTCTACCTATAAAAGAGTGGTGGATTGGTTTCTGGGCCCTGTACAAGATACAGAGCACTACTTTCAGTGACTCCATAGGCTGAACCAGGGACTGAATACCGACCAGTGGACAGTCTATGAGCACAAGGAGAAACCCAACAGGGTCTGCCCTGTGCTCAGCATCGATTCTTTGTCCATCATGGCGCTGGAGGGAATGAGGTGGTGACCTTTCAGTGGCAATGGACAGGCAAACCTTTCCCTTCTTAGTATTAAACCAGAAGGAAAGAAGCAAGAAGAAGACGAGAAGGAGGAGGAAGACAAGAAGGCCGACCATGATATGGCAAGTACCATTGCATTTACTCAGGCCAACCTACAACATAGTATCGTTGCTTCTAGGGTTCTTACCAGAAAAGAGACATGGGACTGGTACGGGAACCATAGTACCACAAAGGCCATATTATGGGCCTAAATATTCCAGGTTATACCCTGTTGTGCGTTAGTGGAATAGATAGACATAAAGCATGTATCCTTTCTAGAAACATGAATATATTGATACCACCAGGATTCTATTGTGGGGAGCTTGTAGCAGTTATAATAAATTATAATGAAGGCAAGGCAGAAAAATGCTTGGTTGTCTGTTCTGCTTACTTGACCTGTGATTCCAAGAATCCTTCCCCCAACAAGGAATCTGGAGAAACTTGTGTGCTATTGCGAAGAGGAAAACCTCTGTTTAGTCATAGGGTGCAATTCCAATGCACACCGTACGGTGTGGGAAAGCATCAGTTGCAATGATAGAGGAGTGGAGGTGAAGGAATTTCTAAATTCTTCAAATGTCGAGATTCTGAATCAAGGTAATCATTCCACCTACTGCAGGGCCGGAAGGCTGGAGGTGATTGATATTACCCTGGGGTCCATTGGACTCTTGGGAAGATTTACAAGTTGGGAGGTTTCTTCTGAACCCTCCTCATCAGATCACAGACATATTCTTTTCACGTTAGAGAGCTCTGTACCAGTATCCCTGATCAGGAATCCTAGGGGTAGCTACTGAGACTCCTTTCGGGACACACCGAAGGGCAGAGTGGAGATGGGCCCAGAAATGAGCATGAAACATGAGGCTGGACTCGGCTTGCAATTCTTTATTCAAATTCTATAACTTTGATGTTGCACTGGGTTGTAGCAAAAGTTAAGTGAAGGCAATTATTTTGATTGACTGGTACAACTTTGGCATTTATTTCAAATTTGTAAACTTGTGTATAAATTGTAAATTGTATATATTGCGAGTAGCTTAACCCTGTAGCCCGATAGCTTTAGTAAACTAGACTATACCATTAGCAGTATAGTTGGAATTCTTACTCAGCAACAAGAATATAACGCCTACACTACCACATCCTTGAGTCCCCAGCTAGCTACACAAACTGACAGAATTTTGGGCAAACTAAAGTTTGCCTACAGGCAACAGTCTCTCTGGAGGCACAAACAACTTCATCCCTTATTACTGTACTGTCATTTGTAAGTCATAATACATTCCTGTGTTTAATATTTGAAGCTGAAATACTGTATACAAGACTCCTTATCCCATCACCCACTCACCTGTACCAAAAGATGGCTGTTCCAGCCCCCTGCTTGACATTGAGAATACATTTGAATGTAAGTACATGGGCCTCATAGTTCCATGGACAGCCTCCGTAGAGTGTAGTGGCACTGTGAGGTAAGGTGTGAATACTTGCTGCGTAGTTTCTGCCTCCAGCTAGAAAAGAGGAGACATAGAGCAGCGTCATTCCCTCTAGCATGCAACTATGATAATTGGTAGGACTAATCATCAGCACTACAACCATTGGTGAGTTTTGGCCTCTTTCACAACTCTCATCCAGCCATCTCTGTCCTCTACTCTTCCTCTCCAGCCTTTGACCCACATCATCATATTGTCCAACCATCTTGTACATGGTCATCCCCTCCCTCTTCTTGGGAATAATCTAACCTTCAACATTCTTCCATGCATCTGTTCCTCCATCATTTTCTCCACATGTCCTAGCCGTCTCATCCTCTGTGCATCCATGAACTTTACAATGTCAGGAATTGGTAGGACCACTGGCAGATGATATCAAATGCTAACTACAGTAACTCCATGAATGGAGCCCTTCATGAAGAACTGACAATTCCTAAGCTCTTCAAAAGAACCCCTCATGATTGCCTAAAAGTTTTGACAATGGCTGATTCATTATACAGATAGCATGCTGGACACTGGCCATTGTCTCAATCATATCTGATACACACAAGGTCTGCATCTGTCATCAAGTTAAAACAATATGACAAACCCCATTCTGTAGGGTCCATTAGTTTGAACTATTCTGAGACAGACATCAATTAGCAATTGTACTCTGTGCTTTTATTATGACTGTCCTGCATTGTGATGATAAGACATAACAATTACAGTAAACAGTTTTCTCTGTATGTGTTTTAGCCCCATCTCATTACAACTTACAACAATATTACTGTGCTTTCTTTATGGCATTTGTTGTCAGTCAATATATTATTATCATCAACACACACCAGAAACTGGAAAGTTTCATTACATACAGACACCCCCTGATTCATGTTAAACTGACTCACTCTACAGTTGTCATCCTTTTGTTATAATTCTAACAATATTGCTTGATATGAAGTAGGTTATATAGATATAAACAAGTTTATTGTGTATGTATTCTGAATCTTTCACTTATGTAAGCCCTTCCAGGAAACTGTAAGGACAATGAATTTTCACTGCAAAATTTGTAACTAACCTTATATTTCTGTAAGTCCTTAAATGCCAGCATAAGGACAGTGACTTTTCACTGCATGATGTGTAACTGACCTTACTATTTCTGTTAGAACTTCCAGGTAGTAGGATGGTGACTTCAATGCATGATTGGTAACTGACTTTATAATTCCATAAATCCTTTCATGCAAATGTACAGAGAGTGACTTTTCATTGCATGATCCATAATTAACCTTAAATATCATTTTCTGCTATATAATATATGACATACCAATTTTACAGGAACAAAGATGTTAAAACTTCAGCAGTATGGCTAAGAATGGTATTAACTGATACACTAGCTGGCACTGATGACAACAGGTTTTGTATATAAGTAGAATTCCTATAATTTGGCACCCACAAGACCAGAAAGGTGCCAGATAATCAAATACTCCAGATTACTAAACAGAATCTATAATGATCCAAGTTCTTATAGATAAGTTTTTGTTACTGCTCCTACATTTGAGCTGCACAACCAACCACAGTATTTGATTTGGATATCAAGTTCACCTGCTGGTTGAGGTGTGTCAGGGTCCCTTTCTATGTTTTCTGGAGTCTCTTCAATTTTTACTACAGGGAACACGTTCCTTCTCTATCTTTATATAAGAGATAGTTGATGAACCAATGTGTACACTGCCATAATCACACTGTGGCTATTGCCACTTTAAACACCCCTAATTATTTCAAGTTTCTGGGAAACTGTTAATGTTACATGCTTCTTCTTGGCAGAAGCACCATGTTTACTCATCTTGGAATCTTTGGAAACTATTATAATAGCTCAATGGGCTTGATAAAGTCCAGGTAACATACAATAAAGTGATGGAATCACTACACGTACTGCGTAGTACAAATGCCAAAACTTCTGACTTGGGACTATTATCAGGATTTCTAGAATATCAGCTTCTGGATTAATGGAATTCTACTGCACTGACACATGAAGACACCTGATAATTCAGTAGTTCACCCAGTCATACAATTCTTTTTCTAGTCTTTTTTATTTGATGTACTGATATTGAATTGTCTTGTTGGTAACTCTAAAGTGTCACTTATATAAAGTCAAATTTAAGAAGCTATCTCACAAACAAAATGAGTGTAAACGTGTGATCCTCAAATTGTAATTATAAAGGTTACTGTCTTCTGGGATGTGACACTGGGTAGTCTGACAGACGTGTACCAACATTCCCGAGAAACTACCGTTTTCATCAACACAGTAGATAATGGAGGCAGTAGACACATAGCTAAAATGTGCATACCACCATATTCACATAGAATTTTGGTGGCAACTTCTTGGAGAGCAGTCACTTTGTAGACTGGGTGAAAGGATAACATGAATAAAGACTGTAGCGAAACAGATCATGAGACTGGTATGTGAATAAACCTGGTTGAACAGTACGTTCACTGTCTAGTCTTGATATTATTGGTGTTAAATCTGTTACAGTTAGTGCCTATGTCAGTCCTGTTAACAAAAAACTGGAAAGATTATGGTATCAACAATTCTGCTGGTACAAGGTCCCAAAGGAATGAAAGCTGCTGAACTGTCAGTACCTGAAAATCGTAGCACAGCATGTTGAGGTATGGAGTTGGGGTGCTCCCCAAGATTTGGCAGAGACAAATCGCATGAATCTACTACTGCCTGACATCCATCTGGACGACAGATATGCCCAAACACTGCACTGAAAAGAGAATGATTCGCTGCACCATTACAAAATTACTAATTTATCCAACCCATACTCACAACACATGGAAAGATTTGTTTCACTATTCTCCCTCCCATTAACCACAACTCCTTGCAAAGACTGAGATCAAACATAAGAGTACTCTGAATATTAAATACAAATGTCAGCTAGTACACTATTATGGATAACATTTAACATAAAATTTTCAAATGTACATGGTTGCAGGTTTGATCACAACCACAGCCAATAACCATGGAGATATGTCAGTACAGCAACAACCAATAACCTGAAGGCAGAATCTCCCCAGTTGTCATGTATGGCAAATATACCTGAGACAGTGGGCAGTGGCCACCATAATAGTGGTGTAATCTATCAGTTACTGTCATAAATGTTTAAAATGCACAAAATACAGATAAATCTGACAGACACGTTACATGTCACTCAATACTTGAACAGAATACAAAAAATGCCATTTATCATCATGCAACACTTACTGTGTAACTCCAGGTTTCTCATTGCATCTTGCTTCAATACTAAACATAGATCCATCTGTAGTTACTCCTATGTAGTTTACAGCTCTGCGTTGCCACACAGCATCATCAGTTCCATACCGCCTCCGTCTGATGCCTCTTAGGTACAATTCTCTTGCAGTTCCATCACCACTGACCACTGTCCATGTACCATGGAGTGTGCCCCACTGCTCATAACCCTCTCCTAGTTGCTTCCTTCAATCACATTTAATTAAATTGCAACAGCCCACAAATATCTTCCTTTTTTAAAAAAATTAAATATTTTACAACTGGGTGATAATCAAGGAGGATGAAATTTGTGGTACACATAACAAGTATGGTGCAGAAAATAAATGCATACAAAATTTCTCAGAAACATGAATAAAAGATGCTACTCAGGAAAACTTCAAAGTAGATGCGAACGTACTGTTAGTACTGACTGAATTAATTGGATGAGAATTGTGTCCATTTGGAGGCAGAGTATAAATATGGTAATAAACCTCTGTCTTCCAAACAAAGTACTTGGTTTTCTGATCGGCGTGTGACTACCGAATTCTTAAATGTTTTCTGGTCAGTAGACTTAGTCGTGAAGAGGTGATTATGTCATAAAATAATCATCCTATATGCTGACATATACAACAAGAATTTACAAATTTTGTTAAGTTTTTTTATTATAAAATATGGCCCCTTAGTTTGAGGGCAGGACATAGATTAAGCACTTAAAAATACTTCTGTGGCATGTCCTGGCTGTAGGAAAACAAATCAAATCTTAGATGTTACACTGAGAGTCCCAGGAATGATTCAAACGAGGTACAAAAGTCAGTTACATTAGAGATACTGAAAGTTGCTGGTTTATATATAAATACAAACACATAACAAACGATTATCAAAAAATAATACATCATTAGCTTCAAAGACCAAAAAGGAACAAGGCTGAAAAAAATGCTACAAATTAAGATTATGATCTTCTGGAAAGTAACATCGTGCAGTTGGGTAGAGAGGCACTGACCAACCTACCCTGAAGATAAGGGTAGCATGTTCCTCTAAAATAACACTCATTAACCAAATTACATGGTGTCACAGTCCAAAAGACCATAATCTTCAAAGTCACTGCCATCAGAACCTGAAACTTTACAACTGCTGTAAGCACATATAAAAGTCAATGACAAAAAAATATTCAGAAGATGAAAATCAGAAAATAGTAAACTGGAATCAGAATATAAAGAGGAACCGTAACCTGCAAGATGACAAAGCACAACACCCACAATTTGATAGAAAACTAACCTCATTTTCATCCATTTTCCACTTCTCCATGGTTCTCTGGCTAAAGCATCTGACATTAGGGCTATGTTCCAGTCTTTCTGGATATCAATAACATCACTACAGGCTGTCCAACTGCAAGTTAAAGAAAAATTTAATGACACTAACACCACACAATGCAAATAGCAAAAAGCCTGCATGTGTTAACATGTTCTGCATAGTATGGGCTATGGAAATAAAAGCACAAACTAAGCTGTTTCAGCTAATCTTTAGTACATGCCTTTAGTCCTTTGTTGTTCCATTTTGATCCTCTGTATCCTGATGCCATAAGGCATTTTAACCTTTATACCACCACTGTGGGCAGTTAAATTTTAGCACATAGTTTATGAAAAATGTATTATTTAAAAAGAAAATGAAAAAGATAAAATTATGAAAAAAATGGCATTTGTGTAAAATATAATATAAATTATGCAGCATATGTTAAAAACTCTGTAAATTTCCTTGTTGCCTAAATATATAAAATGCATTTCTAGGGGCATTTTCCTATGTGCATTTGCATATGTAAATTCAGTCTTTGAAAGGTTTATGCCAATGCCTTTTATTTACTGCATCTGGATATACAAAGACTAGCACAGGACAACCTATTGTACTGCATTAAGCACAGAAATACATCACAGTTTTATAATACAATATATTTATATATTTTCTACTGAAAGTCATTCTCCTCCCTACTTTGAAAGAGGGAACAAGACAACTTGTCTTCACTAAAATATTCTTCACCTTGAACTAAGCTTCAGGTTCAGAGAAACATAAAGAAGTTCATTTCTTCAGAACTTCTCAGTTGTATTGGCAGTCCAAGGTATCATGAAATCATGCAACAAGTTTTCTTCAAGAATCCTCTGCCAAACAAAACATGGAATTCTTCTGTTGCATAAAATACAGTTCAGATGGTGACTGCTATGTTAATAAAAAGGTAAAGTAATCCCACTACAGGCTTAGTGGCCTTTGGGGTTTCTGGTGGGTTAAGGCTCCAGAATTTCTAGACACTCGGCACATGAAGGTGGTAAGGTCATCACCCTTACGCACCGCCCGTCTTTACCCCCAGGAATATCCTGGTACTCATTTTTAGAGGCTGAGTCGACCCCAGGGCACATGGAACTGTCTGATGCCCCAGAAAAAATCCCCAGTGACCAGGGATTGATCCCAGGACCCTCCGAATAGTAGCACAGTGCCTTAACCACTACGCCACCCCAGGCCCATGACTGCTATGTTAACAGGAAGAAAAACCTATTCAAAGAGGGACCAATAAACAGCCCCATCTGTTTAATGCATCAAAATAAAGAAGAAAGGGCCTCATATGTGCTACATGCCTGAAAGGTCCCTTAGACGTATTAAAATGCCATCACCTGGGAACTCACATCATAAATTCAACCACCTTAAGGCTCCATTATGCTAATGTGTGCTTTACTTTAAGTGCAGGAGTGTAAAAAGCCAATCTTTAAAATAAATCAAATAAATAAATAAAAATATAAAAAAGGGGATAAATAATAAATTGTAGAGAGCCGCAGCAAAAGGTTCCTTCAGTGCTTAGCAGCTTAATCTAAATTAACTGAATGACAGAAGTGTATGCAACATGTGTCTTGACTATTTGCTAACTATAATGAGAAACTATAATTCCTTTGTAGATATGCCTATGTATGTTAACACATTTTGTTCAACAGTCCCTTGCAATTGGAACACAAATATCCTTAGTGAGAAGCCAAAGAGGTTGCAAATACTTACTTATTTGATTATATAATCCAGCATGAAAAAATTTCATATGTCACTATCATTTTCCATATGCACGCATCTTTCTCCCTTGTGTTTCACATTTAGAAAATAAGTAATTACAGATATTGTAACAAAATTTCAGAAATATGTTAAGCCATCCCTATTACAGGCCATGAATGTCCAGAGGATAAGTACAGGTATAGCTCTACTCTTTGTTTAACCTAGGTGCTAGATGTGGTGGGTGGTCAGTCCCATGCCCTGGCTGCTTCATCCTCAGGAAAGAAACAAGGTCCCCATTTTACAGGGCATTGGGTGGGCCTCGTGGCTAGTCTGGACAAGCATAGAAAATCTTGCCTCCACCACAGTTCAAATTCCCAACCATCCAGCCCAGAGTAAGTTGCTATTCCAGCTATGCTACTTGGGCGCCCATTAAAAATTCGGTCATAAACAAATTCCTGACTATACTCACATAAAACGAAATTGTACATGATGAATTTTGTCATCTTCACAGTCCTCCATGTTTCTCTTTGTTTTCACCCCATGCCTAAACAAACACAGAATGCAGTGCATAAAATAACAAATGTATAACAATTCCATAGAACACCAACCAGTATCTGAGATATATGTACATGTAAATGATGAAAAATATATACATACATATTTAACTAACTACACAAAGCATAGTCCATTCTTCAGAAACTGTTTGTTCATCAGACAGTCATGGAACTCTCCACCTCTTACACAATATTACCATCTCCCCATCAGCCCACCTCTGAAACCTACTCTAAACCAACTACATATACTCTGCACCTTGAAACGCTTTACCTTCAAATACATGCTTTTTTGTATTTTCCTTCCACATACTCCTTACCCTCTTCTCTTCAGACATTTCAACTCATATATGCGTATGCATCACTCGTCTTTCCCATGCACACTATATGTCAAACCCATGTCACATACATAACTAATTGGTTAAACTGGTTTAACACAATGGATGATAATAGACTGTCAAAAATCATTCTTCATTACAAGCCAAAAGGGTGCAGATATACAGAAAAACCATTAAAAAAGATAGCTAGCAAGTTGAGCAGGCTTCATGCTATTCCATGTTGGAAAGAAGAAGATTAATACAAGAAGAAAGGCAAAAGATAGCAGAGAGAAAGAGAAAAAGAGAACAGGCAAGCACATTAGAGAAGTCAAGATCAGAGTAGCTTGATCACGTTATGCAAATGGACAATGACAGAAAGTAGAGGTCAATTTCATTGAATTCAGAATGACCTACATGGGTAAGATAACAATGAAAGAAATTGTATGGTGGCAAATACACAAGTGCATGGGCTGGAAGGTGACATAAGACAGTGATTTCTGATACACGGACTTCATGAAGTGCGTAATGATGCATAAGAGAGGTGGGTCTCTTTGTGTCTTCAGTTTCTGCTTGCAAAAAGTATCAGGCATCTAAACAAAGACCAGGATTTTATCCTTTGGTATGCAACACTGAAAAGTAGTGGCACCTATTTTCGTACAACAAAATAAAAATCAGCCTATTATAAAATTTGCCCAGATTATGCTTGTTTTTATTATTTTTATTATTGGTATACTGAGATTTCTTTCTAAAAACATATATCGCTCATGAGAAAGCAATTTGTTGCAACCCACTGATACACAGTTTTACAGGAAACAGATAAAACTTGACCAGTCCTCAACAGACCAGTACTTAAGTATGTTATGTTTTTATGAAAACATAAAAAGAAGCAAGTTTTTTTGGACACAATTTGCCAGAAGGTGTGTTTGTAACCAAATTGTCTAGTAATGTGGGAATCTTAGTTTGATGAATTGTGTGGGTTATGAAAAACTGCCATTTCATGAGCAAAATCTTTAAAGAATTAGTGCTCACACACAGTACCAGCATTTTTCACTTCAATGAAAAGAGAGAGAGATACAACTGCTCAGCTCATAGACAATGTCTAAGGTAGAAGGAATTTAGTACAACATCCACTCACAAACCTTGACAGCCTAATATACAGATATGTACCAACACATAACAGCAGCAAGAAAGAAATATACCTAAGCAATCCATTGAATGTGATTCTCCATTTCCGCATTGGCTCACACATCTGAAACTTGAGCCCTCCACCACTCCAAGAACTTCTGTTGTTGCTGCGCACGGTAGTGTCTGGGTGTCCTAAAACACAAGGAACCAGTAACAAGAGTACAGGAATGTACATAAACACAGCATTTTTCAAGAAAGTTTTGGTGACAATACACAATTTCAAAAATGTAATATTACATGACTACATGATTCAAAACTTCTATGTGACAACTCATTGGGATTCAATATGTACCATGTCTGCAATAACTGTTCTGTTGCTGTGTTTAAACATGGATAATACTGTGCTAGAAAAATTTAGTGTTAACTGTCTAACAAAAAAGAAAAATTCAGTGTTAACTGTCTAACAAAAAAGAAAAATTCAGTGTTAACTGTCTGACAAAAAAGAAAAATTCAGTGTTAACTGTCTAACAAAAAAGAAAAATTCAGTGTTAACTGTCTAACAAAAAAGAAAAATTCAGTGTTAACTGTCTAACAAAAAAGAAAAAAATATCACTGAAATTTCAGCAATAAGAGTGCTGTAGGCTTTCATAATGATGCAGAGGGGTCCATTCTTTTGAGATACAGCATTGCAGTGCTGGGTCATTGGTGCCTGAAGTTTCATGACAGCATGCTGGTCTCATCTACAATGCTTGAAATGTCAAAATTTTCATGGACATTTGACCCTTGAATATGAGACCACCTCATGTTATAGCAAGTTCATGGAGGAGAAATAATGAGTAGAACAAAGGTTTCATGTGGAAAAAGGAATTTCAAGATGAAAGGGGAGATGACACACCTGTGACTCAACAACTTCAATAACTGATCCACAACAAAATTCAAAAATAACAGCAGTGTATCATGGAAAGTGTTATGTTGTGTCACATATAAACTCCGTGGCCTTAGTCCGCGAGCGAACTATACCGACAGAGCGGCCGCCGCCGGTCGGCGAAGTTAGTGCCAACTTTTGCGGGTAGAGGGGTGT
>Ga0268261_10002682_pt1 | contig 12829 bp, 5 predicted proteins | sample TergutNc150P1_FD_190353 | JGI IMG/M metagenome (GOLD analysis project Ga0268261, IMG submission 190353) | Nasutitermes corniger P1 segment gut microbial community from laboratory colony in Florida, USA - Nc150 P1 (SPAdes) (version 2) | ecosystem: Host-associated > Arthropoda: Insects > Digestive... | reverse complement strand
CAGGTTGCTATCCAAAAACTTAAAGATCAAGATATATAGAACTATAATTTTGCCCGTGGTTTTGTATGAGTGTGAAACCTGGTCGCTGACATTGAGGGAGGAACGCAGGCTGAAGGTGTTTGAGAACGGGGTGTTGAGGAAAGTATTTGGACCTAAGAGGGAAGAGGTGACAGGGGAATGGAGAAAGCTGCATAACGAGGAGCAGAATGATCTGTACTCCTTTCCCAATATTGTGCGGGTGGTAAAATTGAGAAGAATGAGATTGGCAGGGCATGTGGCGCGTATGGGGGAGGATAGAGTTGTGCACAGAGTGTTGGTGGGGAAGCCTGGGGGAAAGAGGCTATTAGGGAGACCAAGACGTAGATGGGAGGATAATATTAATGTGGATTTTCAGGAAGTTGGAGGGGGTCGTGGGGACTGGATGGAGTTGGCTCGGGATAAGGACAGTTGGGGGGCACTTGTAGGCACGGTGATGGACTTTCGGGTACCATAAATGCGGGGAATTTCTTGGCTAGCTGCAAAGTTTACTGGTTAGCTTCTCAAGAAGGACTCTGCTCCATGGAGTAAGTAATATATATATATATATATACATAGTCTCTCATTCACTTATGACAAGTTGCCATATACGCTGTACACGTCTACCAAACTTGTAACTCCCTGAAGATGGCAAGATATATGGCCGAAACATGTAGGTGCTTTGTATAATAAATATAAAACACTGTGCAACTGGTTGGTAGTGAACTGTGTACAAAGCCATAGTGGGAACTCCACCAATAACGGACGACACAAGATGACGTCCAATTCTAAGAAAAACAGACAGCACACTTTAGGTTGCTTAATTCTGAAAAGCAATAATCTTCCAGTTTTGAAGAAAGAGTCAGCGCATACAAACCCAGAGCAGGGCCAGTGGCGTCCCTTGTACTTGGCGTTGCGGTAGTCCACATTAGGACGTTAGACGCCCATACGTCGTGATCGTAACGCACCGGCGTGGCAGATTGTCCGCGGTGGACACAAAAGCGCGTGCGGGGTATGGAGTTTCAGTTTTTCGCATAACTGTGTATGATGGCAGCGAAAGCGAGACGTTCATTGTCACTACGGTAGCACGTTTCGTCGAACTGATGTCGGTAGTTTGGAGTTGGAACATGAGACAGAACAGACAGAAGTGTGCTTATAATGACGCGTTCGTTTATTCATCTCGTGCAGTGAACACAAATAAGGCACTGCCCCTATTACAAGTAACCACCCTGTACAGCTACCGACACGTACTGACATGGCGTAGCCCGAAACTGGCGAAAATCCGTAATCGGCTTCGCCATGTAGCAACAGGCGGTTGGAAGAGTTCCAGATGGTTCGGTGAATATGTTCTGCTAAATTACGGCAGGAAAGCGTGTGGAGCAGGAAAGGGAAGGAAGGAAGAACAGAAGAAAACTACTGGACGGAGAAAGGCAGGACAAAATTAAGAGAGGGAAAGGAGCCCACCAAATGTATGAGAAGGGGAAAGGAAGGATGTAAATTTAAATGAGTGAGAAAGGAAGAACGTTACGACAGTGGGAACGACAGGAAGAAGATAGGAGGGAAATGGAATTGTTTGGGAAGAAGAACAGAACAGATAGCTCGAAAGAGAGGATGTTAAGACAGAGAGAGAGAGATGAAAAATCATTCACGCGACCTTGAAAATAACAGCGATATTATTGTAAAGCTGTAAATAGTCCAAAACCGGAAATGCCTTGTGCTCTATACTGCGCTGTCTGCGAATCACCGATCGTCCGGTACTGTTTGCGCTCTTCGGCAAAATGCACGACCCTTAAAATTTTCCTCGAGTAGCTTCGCTTTGTTTATACTAGTCGTAACCTGATCACGTTACATTGTCAGACTGTTGACCCATAGGTTATTTAACAATGTTACATCAACTGCGTAAGTTATTGTAGTGCCTCCAGTGGTAGCGTAACTTTTAATTTATGTCTAGTTGTGGAAACACTCTAATGAGGATGTCGTGGATTCTGTAATTTCGCTATTCTTTGAGTTCGGGTATTAGGTAGACTGCCACCAAGTAGATTTTAGGATATACAAGGTAATAGAAATCTACTCAACTATCACTTTGTAGCCCAAGGAGCAATTAACTACTTCAATTTCTAGTCGCGGTCAACTTGCCAAGGTCGTAGGAATATCACAATTAAATCATTGTATAAATGTCAATCACACAATTCAAGTAATATTAAGTTAGGATGTTTAGTTTGGAAATAAAGTAAAACTGTAATAAAGTTAACAATTTACATAAATGATGTAACAAAGGAAAAGTTTCAAGTTTAGTTGTTACACAAATAATTACTTTGCCTTCTCTATATAACCCGTTATAATTTGGAATTTGGAATAGTTTAAATTAATTACTGTTGATCAAAACTTGTTCAACTTGCGTGGAGATAATATTAAAAAGGTTTTCTATATACATTCAGCTCAACTCACCTTGAATAATGAGCAGAAGCAGCTTTCTAACAGACATAGTAATATTATTTTACAGTTGTCGAAGTCAGAATTTCTCTCCACAATTATATGTAATTTTAACGTAGGAACGACGAATAAAATAACGAGAATGAGGACGTTAACATTTTTGTAGAGGGTTATATGGAGTAAGGGCGCTGAGTAGCAAATACTTTTAGATGCAATGAACTATTGGCTTTGAGAGTTCAAAGGCTTTGCTAGTTTGCCTTAACTTGTACATATTTCGCAGTGCACTGAACTCTCAACTAAGCTTTAACAGTGGTAGCTGTGCACTGCTTCAGTGTAACTAAGAAATTACAATTTATAATCTATACATATAAATCATGCGTTCGTTACATTATTTTAAGCCGATTCGCGATGGGATAAGTTTTGAATAATAAATCGGCGAACGGTGCTAGAGGAGAAATATAAAGAGTGCTCCTTTGCCATGAGCAGCGTTTGGTTTTACGTATCAGCGACGTTCGGTCGGTGTGCAAACGAGACAAATCGGTAGCTCTCTCACCACGAGATTCATACGGTACCCTTAAATACTGTCGAACACACATATAACGAGCACTTACGTTATATACAGTGTTAGAATTTTACACGCCCTCTAATTTAAGACGAACCACACTTTCAAAAAGGGATTGCCAGGGGAAAAGTTTTTGCACACGAGCATATTCCATTGTTCGCAAAATTTACAGCTCTTTTGGCGAGGCCACTTGTTTGAGGAAAATGATATTCTCGAGACTTCCGAAGAAAAAAATAACTCATCGAATTTAAGACGCACCCAGATTTTCAGTTATGAAAAACGTGAAGAGAAGCGCTTCTTAAATTCGTAGTAATACGGTATACGTTCGTGTTATTTGAGACAAAAGAGATCGACACTCGTCAAAGAGGGATCCAGACAAATGACAGCCGTGTTCAACACATGGTCATGACCCTCAGGAGGGACTCGATACCAAGACGGACTGACTGACAGGCCGCCGGGAATTTGCCGTTGAACTGGCCAGCCTCACTCCGCTTCTTCCATGCTGCTAGTAACCGCACTGCCACGATCCTTTATCTTTCTAAAAGCCAGACTGTATAACCAACTGTCGGGACGTTTCATCACAGTGGACAGAAATTTCGGCTGTCAATTTTGCACGGAAGCTGGGGCACACAAACATTTTTCTTTCTCCTGACAATATGTGAAACCCGCACTGCAAATGCCAGCATTAATTCACGACTTCAAGCTTCCTTTTCGTGTACGAAGCAAGTTCTGCAGTTTCAAAAGCGCACATGTAGCAGTCTGTCAAGGACATATATGTGTACACTGCCTGTAGAGGCGTGTTTAACTTCATCGCGTGTACAATACCAGAAATTTGGCGTGCGAACGTATGAGGTGTTTACGAAATTAGTGAAGTTCGAATTTGATTCTTGCAGTGGTATTGGTAATTTCACCTCCATGAATGTGGCTGTATCAGAGAAGCGCTTGGTTAACCCTTATTCTGCTAACGTGGAGAATAGGGTGAGCTCCTAACAATGCCAGCAAATGGCAGATGGGATTTAACTCTATTTTTAAAGGGTTAAATCACTCACCTCCAACTAGTGCAGGGATTAACCCTTATCCTGCCAACGTGGAGAATATGGTGAGCTCCTAATAATGCCAGCAAATAGCAGATGGGATTTAACTCAGCGTTTAAAGGTTTAAAGAGTCTGTCACTCCGCTGTGTTTGTGACAGTGTATATATATGTTATTTTGTGGCGCTACGACCCAACGCGAGTCATGGCCTCCTCATTTTTGAGGTTTTCTAGATCACACACAGTGATGCGCCACTGTCGGTAGGACCCCTGTGGACAAGTGATCAGCTCGTCGCAGAGACCTCTACCTGACAACACACAACACTCACAACAGACAAACATCCATGCCCCCGGTGGGATTCGAACCCACGATCTCAGCAGGCGAGCGGCCGCAGACCTACGCCTTAGACCGCGCGGCCACTGGGACCGGCATGTGACAGTATATAGTGTCTACAAACAAGAGAGAAATATCATTTTTAATGAAATTTGATACATTATTGTATGGCAGTTTACCTCAGGTTACGGATGGAAGATAGTCGCAAATATGTTGACTGAGTAGTCGCGGACAGTCAACAAAAGTTATCCGCCGTCGTGCAAGTTTAGCGGGGGATGACTACCTCTTAGCATATTACTAAACGTCACAATGGGCCTCCGACTTCTCTCATTCTAAAAGAAAAGAATAATTTGCCACACCGAGTGTCGCTCTAGTACTATTTATGACGGAGATTTCTCCAGCAGGCTATACTTAGAATGAAATGTATGAACTGTTAAGGTAGGTCACTGATAAAATACGGTAATGAGCCGTGGACATTGGTGTGGTCAGTGGAAGGGACTGAGCTGACGCTGTAGGTAGAACTTATCCTTAAAGAAGTTCAGATGATATCGCAACATATCGCCAGATATTTAAAGGGTACGCGTATTCGATGTGCTCCCCATAGAACGTTAACTATGTAAACCACCCCTACATAGTACTAAGCCGTTTTCACACGAGCCACTCGGTGCGGAGCGACTTCCAGACCACTGGGTATTATGGAATATCTCATAACAGGCACTAAAGTCTAATCTATACATACGGGGCTGTGCCCCTGCAGTGCCCCGATCATGTGTCACTAAGATGTAGACTGTGTCGTTCCCTTTTGAATCACACAGTGAGACCGTGTTCGATGCACACGTGCACGGCCGTGCCTCTGCCGTGCTCCGACCGTGCCGCCATGAAAGCATTTTTTCAAGGACAGGTACAGCACAGCAGGGGCACAACACACTATGTGTGAATTGAAATACGGTCGTCTCTCGACGGCCTGTGGGCAACCTGCAACGGAAACTCAGGTTCGGCTCTTTCCAGACACGCGGAGTTTGTTCCAGAATGCTTATCAATAAGAAATTGAACTGCAGCAGACGCCCACGAAACTAAATTACATTTGTCATGGATGAAGAGAAGTTGATAATTTGAGTTCAGGAGCGCGAGTGCTTGTACAGTTTGTTCAAAGACAATTATTAAAATAACATAGCTGTAGAAGTTCATGCAAAGGGCAAGGAACAAGCCGCACGGTATGTTTTTCATTAAAAAACAGTTTTTAGGAAATGTTCTAATAAAGCAACAATTCTGTCGAATTCGTTTCCGTTTGTGTAATTATCTCAAAACCTGCAAGCCTTAAGCAAGAGAAATGTTGGGCGTAAAACGCATGTTTAATTTTTGATCCTCATTTCCATAACATGCTTCCGCTTCTGTAAAAGTTCATGCAAGTTGTTTGACTGCTGAAGTGTTCGGCTTATATGTGAACAGACATGGCAAAGCCAATTATCACACTTCTGTAACTTTTTGTTTTGAACGCGCCCGTAACGAAACTCTGGCATCCGAGAGATGGGGAGAAATATTCAAATACGTTGTATAGGAAGTGGTACACCCAAGCTTATGAAAACTAAGTATAGCCGTGCGGTATACGGCGTAGGTCTGCAGCCGTTCGATTGCTGGGATCGCGAGTTTCAGTCTCGATAATGGCATGGTTGTTTGTCTTCTGTGTTTGTCGTGTGTTCGTAGGTAGCAGTCTCTGTGACGAGCTGATCACTCGTTCAGAGGAATCCTACCGAATGTATGTTTGTGTAGTGGTGTGTGAACTAGAAACGTCAATGAGAAAGCCTACGCCCGAGTTGTGGTTTCTCACCCGGGGGGGGTGGGGGGGCAGGCACACCATATGGGGTGTGCAGTAAATGACACTGTCTAACTCGGTAAAACGCTTGCGGAGCCCCTGCATCTCGGATTCTGCTGGGTGATTCAGACGTCCTCGTACACCTCTAGAAACTAAATGTGTCCGAAGTGGAGGGTGGTACGACTAATAATGACACGTGTTGGAAGTGGAGAGTAACCTCGAACTCCCTGTGCACACACGCCCGTGGTGGCGCGCGTGACCTTCCACACGGTGACCACTAACTCTTTTCGATGATACGTATGTAACGTGTAAAGTGAGGTCTTCGGACGCGTTCGTTTACGTGGACTTCAGCATTACTGAGCACAAAGAAATTTGATGAAGGCGCTGAGAGAGGTAATGAGCTACGACGTACTTTTCCCTGCCATAAAGCCCTTGTTAACTGATTCACCCTGACAATATTATCTGCTGTGAACAGCGTATACAACTCCTGACTATGTAACTTACCCCTTTGTTGTTTTATCTTCAGGCATTTTTCCCAGAACTTTGTGACACCCTCAAAATGACAGTTATTAGGCTCATAGAATGTAAGACATATTGCCAATGAAGTGTGAAAACAAACAGCAGCCGCTTGGGATAAACATTAATCAAGTTCAGTACGAGCAGCACGGACGTGACATGTTCACCCTTCCGGCATGCATGTGTCAAGTAATGTACCGCCCATTTACATAACACACGCTGACCTCACTGTAAACAGCAGTGTTGCGGCTCGCTTCTCCCCAAATGTGGTTTCTGAATCGGACCGCGTACTGAGCATGCGTGGTACCGAATTGAATCTCAAGAGCGTATAACCCGTAACGGTATGAAATCAGCTGGCTGATCGGTGATGAATCTTAGAATTCCATTAAAGAGAACAATTTCTTGCGTGGCCTATTCCGCAAATTTTGACTTTATCTACGTTAATCAAAGTCAGTTTTTTGTCTGTAAGGTTTTATAAGTAACCCAAGCTACATTCTCAGAGTGGTACAACATTCAGTGGCAGACAAAAATACAAAGAATATGGTTTCAAATTGACAGGGAAAATACTACAACTGGCAATATTTTTTTTATGTTTCGCTGACCGTGCATCTTAGTATAACCTTAGCTAATGACCAACTTGATGCACAAATTGTTATACATTTATTACAATCCTCTCCATGTACATGTTTCGATCAATATCTTTCTCATCCATGCACAGGTGCACCGGACAGTCACTTACTAAGAGTGGCGATACCGGATGCTGTATTAATACAATTTGACCTCCTAAAGATGAGCAAGAAATTGCTCGAAACATGTACATGTAGAGGATTGTAATAAATGTATAAAAATTTGTGCATCAAGTTGGTCATTGTCTAAAGTTAAAGGCAATCTTAAGTTATGAATCACACGATTACAGACAGCAAGACGGACCGACACTCTCTAGGATGGAAGTGTAAGAAATGTTCGGTAATAGAAATGCAAAAGGCCACGGGCCTAAACAATGGGTGTCCAACCCACAGCCACATTTGTAAATTATGTATCTGTATGTAGCCGGTTAGAAATTGCACTGTAATTTTTACAGTGCGGCCCACGAACCAGGCCACAAAAGGATTGTAACAATTTGCCAAAAAAATTTTGGACGTCCCTGACCTAATATTTGGAGGTCGAGGTATGATAACGTTTGTTGCTGTATTTACGGTGTAGATGACAGCCAGAGATGGTGAAGGAACGTTGATTTGGGGCAACAATTAAACCAGATGCATGCGACACCTTATGGTTACTCTGTAGGCTACCCTTTCCGGTCACGCGGTCTCTTGGTGTACGACAGTTCGTTGAAGTTTGTGCCCACTGCCCGCTACCTGCTGCGTCTTTCGCAGTACGTCTGTCCTCCTGGCTTGCGAGTCTTACCTGCGCAACCGACTAAGGACTGTTTTTGAACCAAATAATATAGACCTACAGACGTACAGTACATAACGGAAATGTTTGTTGCCAGTACTGCGCAGGCTTATATTATGGTGCCACCAGCATACGTGTAGATGACGGCAGACATGAATTTCCGGAACGTTTTTCGCCAAATACGAATCCTAGAGGAATGAATTTCGGCGTCCATGAAAACACGATACGTACTGTACTTGTCGAAATGAGCACGCGGAACGGCGACGCACAACCCTCACTGCATTATGCAGTCATTAAGCAAAAGTACACGTGATAAATTTAGCAGGCGCACTAAATCAAGTGCACTTCAGCGATGTGTTTGTTATCAGACAAGTTAAACTTGCAGATGCGGTCAAGATGTCGGGTGAATGTAACCTTTACCGGTCCAACGTCCAGGCGCACTTCTCAGTACGCTTCGTTGTGGGAAAGCGCAGCTCAAATCGCCACGTAATTTTAGCTTGGGTTTTCCCGAAGCTCCTGCTATGTAGTAGTATGTTTGAATTCTGAAAATTAGAGTGTCTGGAACATCCATATGAACCGGATTACTGGAATTCACAAAAAGAGTTTATGCGCGTAAGATATAGTCATTCCAACGGAACTCGTTTTGTATTGCAGTTAATCTTGTGACCTTGCGGAATGGAAACCCCAGAAATTTCTACCGATATGAGGCAGAGAACGGCTGACTGTTTCATAACAGCCAGCCAGCACGTGATGCTGCCTAAGTGCTGTAGTGGGGTTGTCAACGATGGTTGTACATAGTCACGTATCCTAAGTACGTGGCTGGGGAGCCTTTTCATCTCCACGTCTCCTACCGAGAAGCGCGATTAATATTCACAAACAGGACCTTTTGCCTCATTTTCTACACATTTGGAGCTAGGATAGCATAGTGGGTGTTGTGGAAAGGTTAAGTGGTTCGATTCCCGGCAGGGGCAAGATATTTTCTTCTACTCCACACCGGTTCTGGGGCTCACTCAGCCTCCTGTTGAACAGGTGCCGGCGGTATTTTCGCCGAGGTTCAAAGCCCGGGGCGTGAAGTTGACCTCTAAACCTCCACCAAAAGTAAAGTGGAAATACCGAATCATAGAAACTATACACCTGCCCCAATTACATGCCTTCCTGGCGTGCACAGAGACAACTTGTACCACTAATTTGTAAAGATGTGGGTCTTGGCCTGTAAAGGGAAAATGCAGCGCTAGATGCGAGTGTTCGGATTTTGCGACATACTACGATTTTTGTTGAAGTCGTACCAAAATAAGACACTTGGTATGAAGACCAAGGTACATTTGTAATATCTCGCCGTTATTGTATTTAGGCGCGAATAGTAAGGGTGTCACTTTGCCAGGTGACGCCACACGTAAACAAACCTAACCTTGAGCTCCCTCCGTAAACAAACCTAACCTTCCCCTCCCTCCCCTTGGCCCCCCAGACAGTATGGGGCCAGTGCTTAACCTAACTTTAACTTGTTATTATTTAAAACCTAACCCTCCCCACCCTTCTTTAGGCCTTTAGGCGATGCGATGTCAGCAAAGATGGCGGAGGGGTGAATGACCTTTCCTGTAAACCTACCTTTGACTTGTTATTGTCACGTGATGTAAACAGCCCCAGGCTATGTTATGTAAACAAAAGATGGCGGAGGGGTGAATGACCTTTTCTGTAAACCTAACTCTGACTTATTATTTTGAAACTTTTTTATTGTCACGTGATATAAACAGCCCCAGGCTATGTTATGTCAACAAAGATGGCGGAGGGGTGAATGACCTTCCCTGTAAACCTAACATTGATTTGTTATTATTTTGAAACTTTTGTTATTGTCACGTGATGTAAACAGCCCGATGCTATGTAATATAAACAATGAGGTAGACGCCGTACTTAACCTAACTTTGACTTGTTATTATTTTGAAACCTTTGTTATTTTCACGTAATGTAAACAGCCCGAGGCTATGTTATGTAAACAATGAGGTAGACCGTGTGACACCCTACTTAACCTAACTTTAATTTGTTATTATTTTGAAATTTTTGTTATTTTTACGTAGTGTAAACAGCCTGAGGCTTTGTTATGTAAACAATGAGGTAGACAGTGTGACGCCGTGCTTAACCTAACTTTATCTTGTTATGGTAAACAAACGCGCCATTTTGAATTATAAATTTGTTATTTGAATACGGCGTTAATATTTTTTTAAAATATGGCGGACCAGCGCGGTCATTTTAAATTAATGCTTACCTAATCTTAAACATTTACTATTTAAATATGACCGCTAGATCGGTAGTTTTAAACCTAACTTGTTATTATTGGTTTGATGTAAGCAAAGCGATATTTTGAATTTGTGGTATAATGACGGATACGCGCGCTATGTTTAAACCTAACGTGTTGTTATTTAGGACTTTGCACTACCGTCATTTTTGAATTTTTGTTAACATGGCAACTTACGCGGTAATTTAAACTTACATTTAATTTGTTATTTAATAAGGCGTCCATTTTGAATTTTTGCTAACATGGCGACTTGCGCGGCAATTTTAAACTTTGTTATTATTTTGAATTTTGACGCTACCGCCATTTTTTAAATTTTGTTAACATGGCGACTTACGCGGTAAATTTAAACTTAACTTATTATTATTGGTTTGATATAAACAAACCGTCATTTTGAATCTTAAACCTAACTGTAACTTATAATAAGGTAGCTGTATTACAATATGGCGGACTAGCGCAATATTTAAATTATTTGAATAAGACCACCTTGTTACAATATACCTATAACGTTATACGAGGCTAGAAAGAGGTAGCTAGAGCGGTAAGATTCGAGACTTATAATTGAAAGATTGTAGGTTCGAATCCTGCGGCTTTAAACATGTCTTTTTAAGGAACCTATCCCAGGCAATTAGGGTACATAAAGACACAATTTTTACATTTTACAAAATGTACACTTTAAATTTATTTCTGCTTGTTTACTTACATAGATGAAGTTGCTGCGGTGTTTACTGTAAACATAATTGTTTTTCCGCACTTACGATTTTTGCTTATGGTACTTGCTTCGTAAACTCCATAACTTATTAACACAGCGATTTTAAACTTGCAGGACCAGTTTTAACACAATTTACATTGGCACGGATTGTTTTAGACCGATTGTGAGAACGTTTAGTACAAAACAGTTCTCCGGCATGAAATATGTATATTGGAGGATTTTCGTCATGGAAACTGATGTCCGCTTTACAGTTTGCTAAATGCCTAGGTGTATTTAAATCAAAAGCATCCATATCAAATACGCACTCATGTTTTGATGTTAACGTGTCGTTTGTGATATACGTTAAACGTTTATTGATGCACAAAACACCGTAAGCCACAGATGATAACTTTATTTTTTAACACACTTTGGGCAAATATTAGTTCAGACGGGAGCTTTCCACCATAAAATCTTGAGTGAATCTCTATAATAATTTCTTCTTTACCAGAGGTTAATATGAAATAGTTATCTGTACTTAACTTAAAAGTGCACTCTTTTCCAGCAACACATTTTTCAAGGTAGTTAGCACATCGTAATCTTCTTTTATTGCACAACACATAGAAGTCGATTTGTTTTACTGAGTTGAGAACTCCAGCTACATAACTTGCAAATAGTCCAAAATACCCACAGAACGTATTATTACTGTTCATGGTCGTAACAATATTATTTACCATCCATAACCACTTTGTATTTTGAACTTGAAATGTATCGTACCTTGTCCTACAGTAGTATTTAACTCTTCACACAACTTTCCAATGCTTAAGTATGGTAGAAATGAAACATCGAAGAATTCTAGAAAATCCATTATACGTTGCACTGGACACTTATAAACACATTGAGACTTGGTGGTAAACTGGACAGAAAGAGTAGGTTCAACATACAGGAAGCAGACCTATCGGTATTTTGAGAGCGGGCAGGTTAGAACATGAACACGCGCACTGAGGAATGCCAATAAACTGTTTAAGCGTTTTGCCCCGAGGGTAAGCAAGTTGGAACATGCACACACACACACACGCTTACAAGTATCACTGTGTACGAGGAGCACTGTGTAATACGAACGTAGGGATTTTCTTTACATGTTGTATGTAAATGCAGTTAGGGCTCCATTTTGTATGTTCCTCCCAGCAACAATCCGTTTTATTCCAATTCTTTAAGGTGATTCCGCAATAAAAGCATATTGTATGATCGTTTGTACCTGTAACGAAACAGTTTTATATTAGTTCGTTGTTGAGAAAATAATTATTTGTAATAAACCATTTTTAATTATGTTATTTTACCTGCATGAAAGAAACCAGCGCCACTTAAATTTTCAGGGATTTGTTTAGAAGCGGTAGACCAATTTGTAAAAGACTGCATTCGGGCTTGATATGACGAATAATACGGGTAAATTGGACCATCCCACTGTAATGCATTGTGTTGTCTGAAACTTGCAGCTGTAAAAGACAATAAATATTAGTGTACTGTTACAATTGTACATAAATGTACATAAGAGGAAATAAATAAATAAAAGTAGATGTATACTTACAACGCTTAGGACGCGAGGTTTTTAGTGTGTACTCCATATAAGGCCCGCACACGTCATTGCTAGGCTGTTGTTGAAATGTTTTAGGTGGAGCAGGAATGTTTCCTGCAAACAACCCCTTAACAAACTCGCAAGATGGACTCCAACGCTGATGATCCTTAAATGCATCA
>Ga0268261_10002681_pt1 | contig 12829 bp, 15 predicted proteins | sample TergutNc150P1_FD_190353 | JGI IMG/M metagenome (GOLD analysis project Ga0268261, IMG submission 190353) | Nasutitermes corniger P1 segment gut microbial community from laboratory colony in Florida, USA - Nc150 P1 (SPAdes) (version 2) | ecosystem: Host-associated > Arthropoda: Insects >... | reverse complement strand
ATGTTTCGACTACCTTCTTCGATGCCTTCGTCACGGTGGTACAAGGGGCTCAACGATACCATCCACAAATACATGTTTCGACTACCTTCTTCGATGCCTTCTTCACGGTGGCACAAAGGGCTTAACTGCATGGTACAAAGGTCGAAACTTCCCCAAGTAAGGTGTTAACTACTAATATTTGTAATACAAAATTTCTTGGAATAACATTGGACAACAAACTCATTTGGAGGACCCGTCGTGATAAGATTATTCCAAAACTGACTGCAGCATGTTTTGCAATTAGAGCAGTTAGATCTTTCTCATCCCAAGAATCACTTAAGATTGTATATTATTCCTACTTCCACTCGATTATGATGCATGGAATAATATTTTGGGGAAACTGGATTAAAAAAAACTATTAGAATCATTATGGGTGTTAGAAATAGAGATTCCTGTAGGGACCATTTCTATCTCTCTAGGTAAACATGCCACAGTCTTTCAGGTCGAGGTAAATGCAATACTAGCCTGTGTTGAAACTGAAACTCTGGATCGGCCAGAGAAATATGTTTGTATTTGCTCTGGTAGTCAGGCGGCTCTGAAAGAGCTTCAGGCTGCTAAAACATCTCCTTTGGTACGGCAATGCCAGCAGGCGTTGAATGATATCTCTACCCGACATGCTGTGGGGCTATATTGGGTCCCTGGGCGTGCTGGAAATGAGAGAAAATGAAATTGCTGATGAGCTCGTAAGGAGTGGTTCTGTTCAGCGGTTTGTTGGACCTGAGCCTTTCTTGGGGGTCTCTAGGCAGAATATAAGAAGAAAGATGAAATGCTGGATGGACAAACAGCATCTGGCATTGTGGCGTGGTCCCTGTAGTACACAGAGACAGGCTAAGGAATTGATGTCTGGCCCTAATCTGGCTACAAGGGCCCGATTACTGTCCTTTAATAGGACGCAAGCCAGGGTTGTTATTGGCCTGCTCACTGGACATAGCACCTTGAGAAGACATCTACATATAATGGGGTAAGTAATAACCCCATTTGCAGGAAATGTGGTACTGAGGATGAAACCTCAGTCCACGTTCTGTGTGAGTGTGAGGCCTTGGCCTCACTCAGGCATACATATCTGGGTTCCTTCTTTTTGGATCTGGAGGACATTAAGGTACTAGGTATGGGGGTCATCTGGAACTTTGCTAAAGGAACAGGGCTCCTATAACCTAGTACAGAATATGGGGCACAAAGGGCCTGTCTTAAGGCCTAGGTGTATCAGGCCTGGAAGGGCTCAAACCCAAATACTATTCTATTCTAGGGACCATTTCAGAAAATTAAAAATTTACCATTACATTCCCAATATACATTATCAATCTCAGTTTTGTGATTCACAACAAAAATGATTTGGAGCTAAATTCCAAAATACTAAATCTACTCTACATCAACCGCTACTTCATTTGACAGTCTACCAGAAAGGAACATATTGTTTTGTAATTAAGGTGTTCAACAATTTATCAACACAGATAAAGGATTAGTCCTATAGTAAAAAACTGTTTAAAATTGACTTTTCATTTTATGCTTTAGAGGAATATTTTCATTACAATAAGAATCAAAACCCTTAACCATGATATGTAATTGTGGATGCACGTTTTCGATAAATCAAGTAGAATGTAACTTTACATATTTTTAAGTAATGAGTCATTAATGGTTATATAGGCACAATCTTACTAAGTAAACTGATTATGAATGTTTCATTTAATTATGTGTGAACATTAATGTTAATATATTGTATTCATCTCTCCCAAAGTTATACTAAGGTATACACAATGACTAGTTCTATGTTTTATATAGAATCATTATGAGGTCTTAGTGGACCATTATGGACTCATGGAACAAATAAAAAAATTTAAAGAAATAACAAATTCATACAGCAATTCATACAATCTTAATATGTATAGAACAGAGTTGTATAGGTAATGAGATCTCAGACAGTTAGTTAACATGAAATGCAGATGTATATTAGTATTACAACTTTAATTACTCTACATATCCTGCATAATTTATTGGCACAATGATGGCCATCAAAAGTGTCAGGAAGTGCAGTGCATAAAGAATTGAAGTTGTGTTAAAGACTAAAAAAATCTCATTTCTGTAGAATGTGGTATGGGATATCATACTCTCAAACTGCTATACCATACCAAACCCCATTTCTCACCCATTTCATGACCTCATTTCCATTCCAAAAGCATTGAAATGGTGTCCTTCCACATCGTCTGATATGGATACTGTTCTGAAAAAACATACTACCTCCATCTTCAGACAGCCTCCTGAAGAAGCAAGCAGTAGATTCCTCTGAAACACTGTTTCCCAGATCACATGTTATCCTAACTTAGACCACATTATGTTTCTTTACCACTGTATAAACCTGAAATAAAGAACCTGGAAATACAAATGACAAAAAATGTGGATAGTTCATGCTGGGAATACTGAATGACAAGTACCACATTATGTCCCTTACCATCACAGTATTTTATGTCACAGTGCTTTGCACCACTTCTGTGTTATGGTTTTTTTTAATTACTCAAATGAGAAATAAATTAAACAGATACAACAAAATTAAAACCTCCTAGCCATTTGGAAGTGCAAAATGTTAGGAGTTCTATATATACAGATGTATTTGCAGTCAACACAACTACCCAAGTTATATGCAGCTCTCAATACATCAATGAAACAAACAGAATAACTATATTTATCATCAAACATAACAAATCGTGAAAGCTATTATTTTTCACAACACATACAATATTCTTCAATTTATTGGCATGCAAATTATGTGTTGATTTTTAAGTTTTACTTAAACTATACTGCATTTAAAAACCACACACACACACACACACACACACACATATTTACTTCGGGGCACAGAGTGGCTACTTATTTACAGCCCAGCACTTCACCGTTGTTAATGTCAATGTACAACACCATAAAAAGTGCAATAAAAACAACAGATTCCAGAAATATACTTTCAAAGAGAAGAATAAGTGACAATGCAACAGTGGTAGAGGTCATACAAAAGTCATTAGCACAGTATGTGCAAAGAAGTGGAGCTGTGAGGTTGTGCAGCAAGATAAGCTTGTCCCAGCTGGTAGTCTTTCAATAAATAGACATGACAGTTTGTACGGAAAATATCAGCAAAGAAAGTGGTGCTTATGGTTCCCACTGTAGCCCAAATATCAACCAGTATACAATCCACATAATTCCATATCCCTGTTGGCCAACAATACAGTTTGGCATTCTTGTTTGGAGATGGTATGACATGTTGCTAAAACTGTCACTTCATTTCTTGGTTGAAGCTTTCATCATCATTAACCATATTATAGGTCACTGTATTTGCAGCATCCATAATATTTTGACATGTTCATGTGTGTTCTTCAAGTTCATCTTTATTTCATGTTACCCATCTTCTGATACTAGCAGCACCAAAGTATATGCATAACAGTCACTGCACTTGAGCTGTTTCTCCTTCACAAAGAATTTAATCATTGTACACTGGCAAACAGTTGTCACTGACAGCAACATTGTTTGACAGTACACTGCAGAAACACCAATGAGGACATACACAATAAACATGTATTCACACAAAAGAGACTGCCAGCTTACACCTGAAGCCTGCATATAAAAAAATAAGCACAGAATATAATTAGTGTCATTCACTGTCTCATGTCCTACATTGTATTTACCATGTTAGCTGATTTGTGATTCAAATTACAGGTACACACTACAGTTATGTAGTTAATTACACACATTCTTCTGTCAATTCGATGAAAAAATTATATAAAGCAATGGAAATTAATGAGTCATTAAGTATGCACAGAATGAAAAAACAATATTCAACAGAAGTACACTTTTATTTAATTCTAAATAAACAATATTGTTGCATACTTGCACACCAAAACCCCGCGGGGACATTTTGGGGCATTTTTTAGTTACTTGTTAATCATTGCATTTATTTTATGTATTAAAATCTTGAAGGCACCAGACCTTGCACTGTGAACTACGCCCCGAGTCACGCACAGCTCAGTCATGGATCTCTTAGTCTAACGCGCAGGGCAAGGTACAAATACATATGAACCTTGCACCTGAGCATATGACCAACTAAGTCAGCCCTGCCAGGCCAGGGTGTGTTTCTGTATTGTATTCTACTGTAACCCTCTGGGGAAGTAACTTGTGCTGTGGGGTTCAGCAGCGCAAGTCTGCACCCCAGTCTTAGTAATAAAGAAGTTGTTCTGCTGATACGAGCGTTCGACCACTGCTTCCCTACCTGATCCTACGCACCGCTCGGCCTAGGACTTGGCATACAACACACGTAAATGGTGTCAGACGTGTGGGGTGGTCGAACCTTAATACGTCCGTCGGCACTGTGTGCCGTGCAGCGGAACGAGGGGCAGCAGCCAGCCGCCAGTGCAGCGGAACGAGAGGCAGCAGCCAGCAGCCAAGTGCAGCAGAACGAGAGGCAGCAGCCAGCCGCCAGTGCAGCAGAACGAGGAGCAGCAGCCAGCCGCCAGTGCAGCGGAAAGACAGGCAGCAGCCAGCCGCCAAGTGCAGCAGAAGGAGGGGCAGCAGCCAGCCGCCAGTGCAGCGGAACGAGAGGCAGCAGCCAGCCGCCAAGTGCAGCAGAACGACAGGCAGCAGCCAGCCGCCAAGTGCAGCAGAACGAGGGGCAGCAGCCAACCGCCCAGTGCAGCAGAACGAGGGGCAGCAGCCAACCGCCGAGTGCAGTAGAACGAGGGGCAGCAGCCAGCCGCCGAGTGCAGTAGAATGAGGGGCAGCAGCCAGCCCCCGGAGGGGCAGCAGTCACCCGCCAAGGACAGCTCCATAGGCAAAAGACAGTGGAAAATAAAAACGTAAGGAGGACATTTTTCCGCTCGCAGTAAGTCTTGATCCGAAAAGGGCATTTTATTTTCTTTTGCATGAGAGTAAGAGCATTGGAGTGACATCATGGCCGAATATATCTCGGTGGGTGAAGCACTGAAGCTAGTGAGTCCATTTAAGGGGGACAAGAAGGAAGTGCTAGCGTTTATCTCAAACGTGGATACAGCTTTTGAGGTAATTAACCCAGATAACTCAGATGTACTGTACAAATTCATACTTACAAGGATCAGTGGCGAACCGAGGATCGCGATAGCACATAGGCACTTGGAAAATAAGGACGACTTAAAAGCATTTTTGAGAACACCTACACAGAAAAGCGCACTTTAGATTTTCATGCCACGCAGCTATTCGGGGCCAGACAGGGCAAAAGTGAGAGCATTTCTGAATGGAGCCAGACCATTCGAAAGCTCAGTTCAAAATTTAGAGAAGCGGCCTTGCAGGATTGCGAGGAGGACGAACGTGTAGGGATTATAGCTTTGACAGACAAACTGAGGAATATTTGCTTTGTACAGGGGTTTTCATCAGGCAGAATACAAACCATCGTCCGCAGTAGAAACGGAAATGCTTTCGATGAAATCGCGGAAACAGTTCTCGAGGAAGAGAGCGCGATATTTTCTAAAAATGAACGCTAAAAACAAGGGACCGCTTTTGGTAAGCTAGTGTGTAGCAATTGTGGGGAAGCAGGACACGCGGCCGCGAAATGCTACCTCAAAGACAAGAGGGACGTTAGAGTGAATAAGTTGGGGTCCGAAACCCGGGGAGGCATAACAAAATGTCGGAGAGGGGACATCAGGTGCTATAATTGTGGGGAAGTAGGCCACATGGCCAGGGACTGTAAAAAACCGAGGCAACCCAAAAGGAATAGACCGATAACGGGAGCGGGGATTGAGGGCAGACCATCGGATAGAATTAACCCCAGCATTGGGTCGGTGAATACCCTGGGCCGAAAAAATGGGACAGCCACCGAATGTGTTAGTATGCGGTCGGACATCAGTAACGGAAAGTAGTTACTACTTCTAGTAGACACTGGCGCGGATATAAGCCTACTAAAACCCAATAATTTGGACAAGACGAAGCAGTTTGACTCCGAAAGAAGGGTAAAAGTAAAAAGCAGGAGTGGGTCCACCATTCAGACACTGGGGGCGGTACAGGCTGTTCTATATGAAGAATCAGTAAATATACCGTTCACATTTCAACTTGTGGACAAACGTGTAGATCTCCCATGTGACGGCATAATAGGAAGGGATTTTCTCGCCCACGCAGGCGCGAGTATCTGTTATGAAACGGGAACTGTAATGCTAGGAACGGGTAAAACTAAAATTCACAAGGTGTTAACACCAATAGTCGCTGAGAACCGACCCAAGGGAATAAGGAGACTTGTGTTACTACGTAGGGCCGAGATTGTGGTTAGGTTGCCGGTAGAAGGGACAACTAATCTTGAGGAAGGCCTAACAGAAAAAGAAGAGATACAGGAGGGAGTGTATCTGGCAGGGGCAATAACTAAAGTACAGGCAGGCTGTGCAATAACTAGTATTGTGAACAATACCGACAAAAAGGTGGAAATAGAGAAGCCCGTGTTAAAGATAACGGAGGTCGAACCGGAGACTTTGTCGGAGCCGCCGGCGGATGATAGTACCGGACACTATGTATATCGCCCCGGGGAGGTGCTTAAGCAATTGAGGTTAGGAGACCTTAATGAAGAAGAAAGGAGAGATAGAAAAACATGATTGGAATACCAAATTTTCCACCTACCTGGAGAGGTTCTGAGTAACACCACGGTAGTAAAGCATGAGATTAGGCTCGAACCGGGCGCGGAGCCCGTAAATGCTAGACCGTACCGGTTGCCTAAATCCGAAAAACATGAAGTACGGAGGCAAGTTGAGAAACTCAAGAGGGGAGGGATAATAACAGAAAGCAATTCCCCTTGGAACAGCCCGTTACTTGTAGTCCCCAAAAAGGCAGACGCGACTGGCAAAAAACGTCGGAGGCTAGTTATTGATTACCGAAAGGCGAATGAGAAAACCGCGGGTGACGCTTACCCTCTACCGGACGTCACCGAGATTCTGGACCAGCTGGGCCAGTCAAGATATTTTTCCTGCATAGACTGGTGATGGGGTACCATCAGATAGAAGTGGCTGAACAAGTTAGGGCAAAGACCGCTTTTAGTACAGAAGAGGGCCACTGTGAATATATACGCCTACCATTCGGATTAAAGACGGCACCAGCCACATTTCAAAGAATGATGAATGTGGTATTGAGTGATCTAACGGGATCGCGTTGTTTCGTATTTCTTGATAATATTGTGGTATATGCGAAATCACTAGCAGAGCATGACGCCAAGATTAGGCAAGTGTTCTACAGGTTCAGGGAACGCAAATTAAAACTCAAACCGGAAAAATGTGAATTCCTTAGGAGGGAGGTTAGCTACCTGGGGCACGTTATTTTGGAAATGGGGTTATGCCGGATAAGACCAAGACAAAGGCGATAGAGGAATTTCCAACCGCCCAAACTGTAAAACAACTCAGAAGATTTCTAGGAATAATGAGTTATTATAGGCGCTTTATTCAAAGGTTTAGTAAACTAGTCGCGCCGCTCCACAAACTTCTAAAGAAGGACGCTAGATATGAATGGGCGAAAGAACAGAAGCAAGCGTTCGGGGACCTAAAAAGCAAGCTGATTTCTCCACCAATCCTGAGATATCCTGATGACAGTCGTAGATTTATCCTGACCACGGATGCTAGCAATGAGGGCCTGGGGGCAGTCCTCTCTCAAGGAGAAATAGAAAAGGGTCTTCCCATAGCCCTCGCCAGCCGCTCCCTTAACAAGGCTGAGAGAAACTACAGTACTACGGAGAATGAGCTTTTAGCTATCGTATGGGGAATTAGGTACTTTAGACAGTACTTGCATGGAACAAAATTTACAGTAGTAACCGATCATAAACCCCTTACGTGAATAATAAGTGTGAAGGATCCGGGGTCCAGGTTATTAAAATGGAGGATAAAACTAGAAGAGTATGACTATGAAATCGTGTTTAAGAAGGGTGCCTCTAACACCAACGCAGATGCGCTGAGTCCTGTTAACAGTCTGACCGCAGACAAGGGAGTGACTGAGGAAAGGCGACAACAGGTAACTGATGAGGAAACTAAGGCTACTATCATGTACGAGTACATGACTCGCCGGTGGGAGGGCACCGGAGGATGAACAAAACTTTCAGGGAAATAAGAAGGAAATATGAATGGCCCAACATGAAACGCGACATAGAAAACTACATAAAGAAATGTCAAAGCTGCCAGGTAAACAGGACCTTAGGCCCCCAGTACAAGGCACGCATGGAGATTACTACAGCCAGAAAACCTTTCGGACGGTGTGCGCTGGATATAGTAGGCCCGACTACAGTGACAATTAAGGGGAACCGGTACATTTTGACGTTTCAGGATGACTTAACAAAGTTTGTTGTGGCAGAGCCAATCCCGACGCAGGAGGCAGAAACAGTAGCGCGGGTATTTGTGCGTAATATTGTACTCAAATTTGGGCTACCCGAGTTAGTGCTGACCGATCAGGGGTCAAATTTTTTAAGTGAACTATTCGAAAATACTTGCAAATTGCTCCGTATAAAGAGGGTTCACACCACTGCGTTTCACCCGGAATCCAACGGTGGGCTTGAAAGAGGTCACAGGGTCTATGTTGAATACCTTAGACATTATGTCACCGAAGACCAGACGGACTGAGATGACTGGATACACTACGCCACCCACGTATAAAATGTCACCACTCATCGAGCCACTGGGTGCACGCCATTGGAACTACCATTTGGTCACAGGGCACGGGTACCGTCCTCCCTGATAGAGAAGCCCACACCTAGGTACAACTACGATGACTACGTAAGTGAACTGAAAGACCGCATGCAGACAGCCCATGCAATAGCACGGGATAGGTTAGTAGAAAGCAAAACCAGAAGTAAACAGGATTACGATAGAAAAACCGTACAGATATCACTAAAGGCGGGGGATAGAGTACTCCTTTCTGACGAGAGTGTGCGAAGAGGGCGATGCAAGAAGCTAAGTGCCCAATGGATAGGACCGTACGCAGTACTCGCCGTCGATGGAATTAATGCCACCATTAAGCGTGGGCGGAATGTCATAAAGGTTCACGTGAATCGCCTGAAACCGTTCTACTAGGGTACTGAGCGGTAGTTATAGAGATCCTATCTCAACTAGAACAGGCGCTTAGACAGATTCTGTTATTTTTTAGATATGAGGGCAATGGGAATCAGATGGCTCGTGATGATGTTCGGACTGTTATTGGTGACGGGAGCTACTGGAGACTGGGAGTACCGCGTGGAGAAATTTGAGGAGTCACCGGGCCTCTACTACGTTGACAAGGGAACAGTGAATTTGTATAATACTATGTGGAAAACAATTATTTATGTTAACTTGAAGGCGGAAGATTTGGAAATAGACACTTTGGGTTCTTACATTAACCACGTAGACAGACTGTGCAACTCGGTAGAAGTAAAGAACTGGACGGGGTATAGTGAATTTAAGAAATCGGTAACAGATCGTTTTATACATCTACGTAACAGCGAGGTCCTCCTGAGGGACACAGTTGGGAATAGGCGTGACGATTATAGACTTCAACGAGGGATTTTGAATTTTGTGGGCGAGATTAGTAAGGCACTATTTGGTACTCTCGACGATAGGGACGCCGACTACTACGACTAACAAATCCGCAAATTCGAGAGTAACTCAGATGACGTCACTGATCTTTTGAAGCAACAGGTTTGCGTAATTAGGTTTACCTTGAGCGCCTTTAATGACACCCTAGCGGATGTGGAACATAACGATAGGCTAGTGAGGAAGGGACTGTCAGCTATTCAAACTTATCTGGACGCACTATCCGCGAAAACAGCCCGTAAGCTTGACATTTTTGAGGCCAAGTTTACGATACAGAAGCACATTACTCAGGTTAACAATGCTTTTACAATTTTGCAAAGGAACATAGACTTGGTTCTAGATAGTGTACTCCACGTCCAAGCAGGGACCTTCAGCCACAAATTGTGCCACCAAAGCTACTTTTGGAGGCCCTGAGGGGGAGCCAGTCGTTTTCCCCCCGAGACACTATCTTGCCCTTTTCGCTGAGCAAAGACTCCACTAACCTTATCTATAAGGTGTGCGAGATACAAAAATATTTACAAAATGACAGGTTGAGTTATGTGGTGAACGTACCGTTGGTGTGCAAGGGAGAATTTAGGGAGTATCATTTAGTGCCTGTCCCGATTCCGGTCAACAAGAATAAACAAATCTATATTAGGCCAGCTGAGTGTATCTTGTGTGTGGACAAAACACGGCAATACTATTACTTTAGTTCCGACCTTGAACTGCAAAAAATACAAGGAGACCACAAAAAAAGCTATGTGTGCAAACAGGGAAAACCCCTACTGTATAGCCTAGTGCAAGAAGAGTGTGCGGTGCGGCTTCTACAAGTGTGGAAGGCTCTACCCAGTAGTTGCGAAGTAAATTTCATGCATCACACTCACTCCGTGTGAACTCAGGTTAGTGATGACGAGTGGGTTTACTACTCGTCGGGCTCAGACAGCATGACCGTGCTATGTGATAACCGAGACCCAGTAGCCATCCCTCTGAAGGCAGCAGGTAAACTGTCCCTCGACTCAACCTGTAAGGGTTACAGCAAGGCCGCTCTTCTACAGCTCTCTCCTTGCAAACAACTCGTATAAGGGAAAAAACCAGTCAATACAGATCAAACAACATAACGAATGCTGTGAGGAACTAGGTACACATTTAAGCTAAGCACCTTGAACCTTGATTTTAATTTTCGCGAAACTATATCTCATGCTGACGATTTGAGGTAAGCGGGAATGAAAGTTGATGATCTTGAGAGACACGTTTTGGAGCGCGAATGGAAGGTGAAACACTCTATTATTCATCGTGGCTATTCTGCTGTTCTCTATGTAATTATTGGTTTGCTATGTTGTTACATTATATTCCGTTTAACACGTTGTATGTTAACCAGGGGAGCCTGTCAGAAGTTAGCGGGCGCGCTCAAAATAACTTCTCGAGTGACAGCGAACCCAGAGTCTTCGGGTTCGAGAAATGTGGTCAATATAAACATTAAAACCAGTAACGAAAATTTGGCTGCCTCCCCTGAGGAGATACCTCTGCGCGCACTGAAGCCCTCTGACAGCAAGATGGGAGAACCGGAAGCGAGACCCACTCGTCGCCCCGCTCCTCCCGCTCATAATTTTAGTTCTGACCAATTTCAGGTGTAAAATTGGTCTTTTACTCAGGGGGGAGTTGTTGCATGCCTGCACACCAAAACCCCGCGGAGATATTTTGGGGCATTTTTAGTTACTTGTTAATCATTGCATTTATTTTATGTATTAAAATCTTGAAGGCACCAGGCCTTGCACTGTGAACCTCGCCCCGAGTCACGCACAGCTCAGTCATGGATCTCTGAGTCTAACGCGCGGGGCAAGGTACAAATACATATAAACCTTGTACCTGAGCATATGACCAACTAAGTCAGCCCTGCCAGGCCAGGGTGTGTTTCTGTATTGTATTCTACTGTAACCCTCTGGGAAAGTAACTTGTGCTGTGGGGTCTGGCACCGCAAGTCTGCACCCCAGTCTTAGTAATAAAGAAGTTGTTCTGCCGACACGAGCGTTCGACCACCTCTTCCCTACCTGATCCTATGCACCGTTCGGCCTAAGACTTGGGATCAAACAATATGCATATTCTCGTGCGTAAGACCCATTATACGATACTGTTTGTTCTACGAAAAGAAAACTGCAGCTTTCCTCGCACAGCAAAAACATAAATCATCACATTTACCGCACACGATCACTCGGAAACGTACAAAATTTCCAGTTTTGATTGATGTTACATCCTTCGCAGTCTTTCAAGCAGCAGTGCTGGTTTGGGCTCATATTTGACCTTCACAAATTCATTAGACACTGTCGGCAAAATATTTAAAATTTTTCAGAGACAATGGTCTCGGGAAAATTGCACGACCACTTGATTTTAGAACGACATTTATTACTGAACACAGTATTTATACCTGTAATATTACGATAATTTTTTTTACCTTGTAGATGCAAACGTACTGAATATATAACACAGCATGCAAGGCTGAGATGTGCACTATAATGCTTAACTTACACCATGCGGCCATTAGAAATACTCTTCGCCCCCAAATTCATATCACTTATTACAAGTATGTGATTGATTGACTGTACTTCTGCCATCTTTAGTAAAAAATGCAAAGTGGAAACTACGTTGCATCAAAAGATGTCGCTCAAAGCCGCCAAGTTTCTTGCCTGCCCGACGCACTTGCCACGTCACAATGCAATCGTAGTCAGCTGATCACATAGGGAGTATGACTTACATAGTTAAAAATTCGGTCAGTAAATATATTGTAACAACGCACGACATCAAAACAGTGTTTGAGCTTTACAAGTACCACACTTATATGTGGTTCCATATGAACTGTAATGTACTTGTACTATGGAAAGGAATTGGGATCTACTGTAGTATAGTGTCGTCACGGATCTGTCGGCGCGACTGATCCGCCGAGACTGGTCTGTCATTACTATCCATGATGGCTCCCAAATATTTGGTCGATGGTTTCAACTCTGTTCATCTCTTCAATTCCTACTTCCCTTATACTCTTCATTCTTCTATCGCCTACTCTTCAAGAGTACACACCATATTCGTATACAACGCATAACTGAATGACACAGACATACAACGCAGAACTAGATGACACAAAATGGACTTTTTTTCAAATGTTTAAACAAAAGTTCACTGTATCGCCGCTGATCACCAGTCTGGCCACTTTACTAAACCCAAATGATTAAACAAAAGTTCACTGTATCGCCGCTGATCGCCAGTCTGGCCACTTTACTAAACCCAAA
>Ga0268261_10002680_pt1 | contig 12831 bp, 5 predicted proteins | sample TergutNc150P1_FD_190353 | JGI IMG/M metagenome (GOLD analysis project Ga0268261, IMG submission 190353) | Nasutitermes corniger P1 segment gut microbial community from laboratory colony in Florida, USA - Nc150 P1 (SPAdes) (version 2) | ecosystem: Host-associated > Arthropoda: Insects > Digestive... | reverse complement strand
CGGTTGCACAAGACAGTCACCGGCAGAGAGTGACGATACCAGAGGCTGCATACGTACAATTTGCGTCGACCTCCTGATGATGGGCGGAATGCGCTCGAAACATGTAGAGGAATTTAATTTATTGTAATTTGTGTAAATGAACAAGAAATTTGTGTATCAAGTTGGTAATAATAAAAAAGTGAACAGTGAATTCCCAAAATTATCTTTCTTTGCAATGCTTCTTGTTTAGACAGCATAAAAGGTGACAGCAACAGTTAAGTTCCTGTCATCTAGAATGTCCACCAACTCAAGACAGAACCAGCTATTTGTCATGAAAACTTGCATAGTGATGAAGTGTCACTGTACCATGTTTCCTGCAGAACAGTTTAATCAGTATAATGGCTAGGCTGCAGGCTGGGTGACCAGAGAGTCAGGGTTTCATTCCCTTTGTTGTGACTTGTTCTATGTTGTAATTAATGGGTACCAGGAGCTCTTTCCCTGAGGGTAAAGTGGTTGGAGCTATATGTATTTTGCTCACCTCCTCTTGGTCCTAAAGTTAAGAAAACATGGATCTGAACCTTCACAAGATTACTTTGGTATAGTAGTGAGGCTGTGGGCTAGATGTTTGGGCATTCTTTCCTACTAAGAGCAAGAGATGTTCCTCTCTTCAAGACATTCAGAATGGCTCAAAACTCACCCAACCTCCTATTTAATGGGTCCTGCCCCCCCCACCCCCCCTCTGGAGTAAAGCCTCTGGGGCATATCCTTTACTGCTCACTGCCATCTGGTGCAAAGTTTAAGAATAAGTGGTGTTATACTTTTGCTCCCTCTGTTTGCCCTCATGATATGTAAGAGGACAACATTACATGCATCTCCACAGTCTCCTTTATCAAGACTGGTCCACTGTCCCCAGTGCTCTGTCATTATGCTGTGGAACGTACTTTTCACATATTTTGTGACACATTGCATTATATCAGTTTGTAACTGGATGTGTTTCAGGATTCCATTCTGGACATTCAGCAGCCATTGTTCAGTGGATCAAAGTGCATCGGCTTCTCATCCTACCTTGACAGTTTTCCGTTTCCTTTTTATTTGATTCTCCGTGATATTAACACTCTCCCAAGTGTTCTAAGTGATGCACTGCGACAGTGGTTTGAGTTGGTTGCGGATATGGATAAGTAGATAATACAAGCCTGCCAGTTGGATCAGAACTTCAGCAGACTCTTATCTGTGTCTCAAGCCACGGTATTACAATGGAGCAGCCTGTAATGGACTACACATATGCATCTGTTGTCGATGTTAAGAACTTATGGGTTGTTATTGCCATTCTACCGTGTCTCTGTTTTGTGATTCCCAAGGATAAGGAACTAAGTTAACCTGTTCACCTCCATTTACTGCAAGCCACATGCTGGGCATCTCAGATGTATTAATTGTGGATGGAACACCTTTAGAAGCAGTGATGCAAAAACAGAAGAAGAATCTTTTGTTATTTCCACAACTGTGATATGCAGTGTTCAGCTCTTGGCTAATGTAGACACAATAAATTATACAGTCTGCACTACACTTACACTTATTTTAGTGTGTGCTCTGCATGCCACATATTTTAATTAAAATACATGTAATTGTGTGTTTGTTTGTTGTCTTTGTGATTCTTTACACACTGCTTGGAGATGGCCACATATAAAACTGAATTTGTCACTGTAGAGCATATATTACAATCAAGAAGAACTGCTATTCATTCATTTGTTCATTTATTTATTATACATTCATCAACTCCTATAAGGTTAACAAACCTTTTAGATATAGAATTTGTCATCAAATAATATAGAAATACAAAATGTATAAGCCATATCATACCATATGTTGTGGTGACAAAGAATCATACAAATACAGTTTGAGGCATGTATGCAGGTCAATACAATGATTTCATAATATTTGGAACAATAAATTATAGTAAAATTATCAAATACAGCATACTTACTAAATTGAAACCTTCTGTCAAGGTAGACGGAATATGTTAGTTAATACAGTTGTAATTTGTTGATGACAAAGAAAAGTAAAATTAATCGTGTCTACAGAGTCTCTGAAGTACAATTCAGACTTTACAATTCATTGTGTCTACATTATCTCATATGTACAACACAGATGTACTGATTTAAAAAATTGATAAACTGTGTACTTTCTGTAAAGTTTTATGGAAGAAAGGTGCAGCTGTGTGCAGAAGAAAGGTGCAGCTGTGTGCAGAAGATGATTTTTTTAGTATAAGTGTTTCATTGTACGTGAGTTTGTTATCAGTGTTGGTACCTTGTCAGTGCTAGTGTGACTGTCTGCAGTACAGGAATACATTTAAAAAACAATTAAACCATTAAAACTATTTACTGTGTTTTTGACTGCCTGCCAGGATATCCATTCTAAACTACTGACTTACTTGTAGCATTATGCAAGTACATACTCTTGTTATCCTGATTTGTTTCATGTGTAACCACACTTCACTGCCACTAGACACAGGTATAAAGCATGTGTCTCATGTGATGTCACCAGTTATCATTAGAGGTAGCTTGTTCAGTTTATGTAGAGTGGCTAAAAATCAGCAGACAGTTTGGAGGGCCTGTCATGTTCTGTTCATTACATAAATGGAACACTTCTTACTACAAAGCTTTCTCCCTGTCTTCATGTTTTTCACCACATATGTGCCAGTTTGTAATTTTGCAGTTTGGTGCATGATAATCAGCCGAACAGTAGCAGGAAGCTAGCAAGTATGTACAGAAACTAATTTACTAGCAACAGTCTGCTGTGCCGCGTGTGGTCTGTGTCAGCTTGTTTGGTTACATAATGCACATCTCACCTTTAGGCAGTTTCATTCGTGTGTCATGTTACACAAGGAGCGCACATTCAGTAAGCATCTGTGAACACACATGCAGTAACTTAGACACTAGGACATTGTTTTGCAGTGCTTGAGGCTTGTGTGTGTGTGTGTGTGCATGCATGCATGTGTGTGTGTGTGTGTGTGTGTGTATTACTTTATTAATATTCACCCAGTTGTCATGCCACTAGCATAACAATTATGTACTCACACAATTGCCAAAAACACTGCAATATTATGAGTATGCTTTGTGATGTGTTCTCAGTAGGAAGTTACAGGCCCTTAGAATCATCCAACAGTTTGCAGCCACATACAATTAACACTGCGGTCTTTTGCAGGTGGCTGTCTGGTACATTTGATCTGTCTCTGTTGTCCCTGATGCTGCTGCCTTTACTAAAAGTTTTTTTTTTTAGTTTGTGGTCTGCTGTAGTTCCCACTACTGTTGGTTTCAACAGAAAGTTTTGAAATTCAGCAGCTTGCAAAGTTCTGTTAAAACATCTGTGTTTGTTCTAAGACACTAAACTTGGTAGAAGAAAAATGTGACCTAACTGTGCTGCTGTTTGGAGGTAAACTATGATTTTGCAAAGGTATACACTGCAATACTGACTTGAAGAATACCATACACTCCTGATTGTTGCTGCCATCATCTGCTCCTATTGGAAACTACTGGCTGGCATACACAAGGACAAAATAGCAGGTGGCAGCCTATATATATTTATTTGTTCATATACATATATATGTATATATAGTTTTAATGTTGGTAGTTGTGATTTATGAATATCAATAAACTTGTGTGTTACAGGGAGTGTTATTTTCTTGTTTTAGAGTACAAATAAACATTTAGTAAAATAAATTGGTTAGAATTCTCAGAGTAATTATTTGGAATTGTAAATTTTGTTCTGAAGCTAATCTTAAATTTGGCTGAGCAAAAGGAAAGGTGACCTTGAAGATAAAATCAGTGTTCAATACTGCAGCCTTGGTCACTTGAGTTGTACTGTTAAACCACGCCCCTTGGTGAGTTCAGGTGTTATATCATTTATTGTGTGCTCTTTACTGTACCTGCCTAGTTTATTGATTTTCTTGAAGGCTGTGTACCTGTGTCCCATTTATGTTGGTGTGGGTTCAAGAAATCAATATTGGAGAGACATTGCATACCACACAATGGGAAGGGATGGCTGTAGGCAGTGCTTGAGTGCTCTCTGTCAAATTGTAACATTTGATAGTACGTATGTACCTTCAGTTTATATATAGCACTTCCAATGCCACAAAACAGCACTGCACAATTTAAATGTGATTATAGGAAAATAGTTTGTTACAAGATATGGTAAGGTAGAGCAGGCAGTACTCGTGGCCATAGGCGGCCATCATTCATAATGCCTAATCTTTTTATTTCTGGCTATAAAACTAACAGCTTGTAGCAGGAATGGGATTGAATACATATAACATTAATTGAACTGAAAACAGTGTGCTGGAGCTGAGTTTGGAAGGCTGTGGATGTACTGTTGGAGTCAGCAGCATTTTTCATTGTGGTAAATATCTTTTGCAGAAGCAATTGAGGTCAGGTAAGTTCATGCTACATATTGTTTGTAGTGTTCTTTCTTCACTTCAGGGACCTTACTTATTTTTGTTATTATTGCCTTCAAACAGGGTATTTACAATTCTGTACCTGAAACAAACCATGGTATTAGGGTATAATGTTGCAGCTGTTCTGTCATGTTTGACACGTGTAATATTATTTCCCATGATACACATTCTGTACTTGTACATTAGAACTTTGTGAAGTATGTGTGCAGTGTCCAGTATGTGTGCAGTGTCCAGTATGGCTGTTTTCTGCAGTTCCTTGATGTCGTGCTCTGCCGGTATGTTACTCAGGTATTGTCTGAATGATTCTGAGGTGGTTACAGTTGGCCCTGTTGTTACTGCTGTCAGTTTTATTTTTACATTTCATATACACTGCGTTTATAATGCAAGGTATTTGTATTTTAAAATCTTCTTCATTTCTATCTTGATTTCTTCATTTCTATCTTGATCATGTTTATGTCTCCTGAAATTGCAAGGTCTACTAATGACATGTTCCTTTTTCAAATAATTTTTAAGTGGCACATCCCCACTGTGCAAATCAGTCTATATATTTATGGAATACACACACCATCATCCAACAACACTGTCAATAATTTACAATAGCTACTGTTGTGGCCTTCTATTCAGGCCATCATCAGACTTTTCTAAATGGTGCATGGTCAGATGATGATCTGAAGAGCAGGCCAGAACAGTAACAATTGTAAATTATTGACAGTGTTGTTGGATGATGGTATAGTCAATAAGTATATAGGATGTTTCTTTTTTTTTATTTCACATTAGGATAACCGATTATTCAACCTTGAAAACGGTAACAGAATCTTCTTCCGAAATCTCGGTGTTAACATAGAAACCTACAAGGACTCAAAACACAGAAGAGTGTTATTTGATACCTGATAAACCTCTTTAGAGTGAATATAAACATATTATTTTTTTCACCTGATAAGTAATTCTCTGCTACTCCTAGAGTGTTTAGCAGAAAGCCAGTTGCGTGAATTTTAGAGCATTTTTATGGTGTAAAGGTAAAGCATTCCCCATACAGGCCTATTTCAAGCCCTGAGAGTTCCAGGAGGTTGAGGCTCCCAGATCTCAAGACAGTTGGCACATGAAGGTAGTAAGGTTGTCACCCCTACGCACCAGCCACCTTTACCTCCCAGGAAATAATCCTGGTACCCAGTTCTGTCAGAGGCTGAGTCAACCCCAGGGCCATTAGCAGCTGTCAGGATAATGTCAATGAAACATTCCGATGACACCACTGGGAATCGAACCTGTGACCATCCGTCTGGTAGTGCAATGCCTCGACCCACTGCATTACCGTGTGCCCCATTTTTATGTTTTTATGTTCATGTACTTGTATCGATGTTGATACAACTCTGGAACATGGAGCTCTTGCTCATAACTCAAAATCTGGTGAAGTGCTCTCCCTAACACATTTTTTAGTAACAGCAACAATTAATGTATTGTATAGTTAATTTTCAGTTTCCAGGTGCTCTGTCACAATGGATGTTTAATTTACTGAGCAATGGAAACAACGCGACACACAAACACTGCATCAGGCACTAACAGACTCACAGTTCCATTCTATGCTCCGCCACCATACGTAAAGAAAACCAGTGCAGAGATCATCAGTGAGGCCCGAGCATCCATCATACATGAGAACGAAGGTATCAGACTTGAAAGCACAAGGATGGCTGCGTCCATACGACCTGTGAACACCAAGAGACCGTTCACTCCAAGGGAGAGACAGAGGACGCTGTTTGGAGCAGCACACAAATCAGCTGGCAGGCCCCCAAGCTCATTTAGGTCAGTGATTAAATTTGTTTCATCAGACATTCTTTTTATCAAATTTTGTTAAGGGTAGTCTGTTGATATTATCATGGACACTCAGCATGGAAGAGGAAAGAGCATTGGCAGTATTTGGAAGGAAAATCTTGCGGAAAATATATGGACCAGTGAAAGAAAACGAATTATGGAGAATTCGACGAAATGACGAATTAGAAGCCATAATCAAGGGGGAGAACATCGTCAGGTTCCTTATATGCCAAAGAATACGGTGGCTTGGTCACATAGAAAGAATGCAAGACACCGCAATTCCAAAAAAGATGTTGTACGGAAAGCTGTATGCAACAAGACGGAGAGGAAGACCAAAAATGAAGTGGCTGGATGACATGTCCAGGGACCTGAGGAAGATGGGTTTAAATGAATGGAAAGACAGAGCAAGGAATCAAGAGACCTGGAGGCACATTGTAGAGGAGGCCAAGGCCCACCCTGGGCTGTAGCGCCATCGGGAGGGGTATGTCGATATTGGAGAAAATATTTGGACTTTATGAGAAATGTGTAGAAGAAGAGAGAAAAGTACAAAATTAGAAATTTATGATTGACAATATTGTAGAGTATTTGTGGTAGAGCATTTGACATACAGAGATTAGTTTTGTGACCAGACTGAGCACTGCAGAGAAGGCAGTATCATCAGTCCATATGCAGCTATGCTGTTCACTTTATGAGAGGTAACCTAGTAATATAAAATACTCACTGTATATATTAAATGTATTATATATTATTCACACTAGATGCATTTCATAGGATATCCTAGAAATATACATTTGGCAGGCAATGCTATGTGTATTATACACAAGCAGAAGTACCTGTTTTGCACTTGGGATGTGGTTGCTTTTCTTGCCAACAATAAGAGATATAGTAAAAAAGAAGGAATAACACTCAGCTAAAGAATTGTGGGTTTATTCATGTAATTTGATAACACTCTGGGAATGAGGATTCAAATCACATTTGCAAAATCTTGCAGATATTTCAACAGTGCTTGAACTGCGATGGCTACTGTACATATTGGCAAGGGTGTGCAATAAATTTAATTTGTTTGGTGTTTCTGTGTTCAGTTGGCAGTGGGCAACAGGAGACAGGAAAGTACCTGTTAGGATAGCATCATGACTCATTTGCAGGTACTATTGCATTAGGGAGAGAAGCTGAAGAAAACCACCAGAACACCAGCTGAGATTCAAAAACAGATGCAATACAAGCCAAGAGTATTGCTGTTGTATAGAATGTGAATATCTTGTCGCCTTTGATGTTGCGCAACAGATGGCTGAAGTTCAGAACTGAATCTGTGTAATTGTGTTGTGTTGTGTTGTATATGGATGATTATAGTCACAATGCATGGAATACAAAATATTAATTTTGTGATTGTACCATTTGTTATTGCAAGTAACTCTGATTGTACCATTTGTTATTGCAAGTAACTCTGATTGTACCATTTGTCATTGCAAGTAACTCTGATTGTACCATTTGTTATTGCAAGTAACTCTGATTGTACCATTTGTCATTGCAAGTAACTCTGATTGTACCATTTGTTATTGCAAGTAACTCTGATTGTACCATTTGTTATTGCAAGTAACTCTGATTGTACCATTTGTCATTGCAAGTAACTCTGATTGTACCATTTGTTATTGCAAGTAACTCTGATTGTACCATTTGTTATCGCAAGTAACTCTGATTGTACCATTTGTTATTGCAAGTAACTCTGATTCCTTCCAAATGTATCAAAATGCACAAGCTATGTCATTGGCATTCCAAAAATTCAAATTCCTGAATGGTGGAATTTGCAAACTATTTGATATTTTCAGTTTTCTTGTAAAAACATATGATCAGTCTAGGGATATGTCATTGAGAGGTTTCAGTTTGCTGTCTTGAGACATTGTATCTCAGAATTGGAAGTGTCAGATTTATTCAAGCTTTGGTATGAATTTTTCATTGATGTAAACTCTGATTGACACTGTTCATTACAGCTTGGGTTATCTGCAGTTTCAAGATGCAGATTTTGGCAGTTCATTGGGCACACCTACTTCTAACATTAGACGACTTAATCCAATCTCTGCCACATTGTCTTCTGCATCCCTCAGTGCAGGCAGCAGCTTGATTGATGTGAGAGACTGGAAAACATTGCTTAGTAGCAGGGATTCAGAAGGTTCTGCTAGTGTCTTGGTGAAAAGAAGCAGAACTCTTTCACCTCAGCCCTTTGGGACATTTCTGACTCCTGATAAAATAAGCTGTGTAGCCAATAAATTCCGGTTACCATCTATTGAGGGAGTGGGTAAACCATTGCTAAGTCAGAGGCATCGGTTTCGTGGAACAGCTTCACTAGACAACCGTAAGTTGCTAATTGAGAAGTACCAACATTATACCTACTAAATTTTATAACTGACACATGTAGCCAATCCATATATCCTGTAAACAGTAGCCCATATTTGTATTGTCTTCTGTCACAGTTACTTTCTGCAACATATGAGGTTTTTGGTTTTTGTGGCAGTGCATGTTATGTTCACGGTCCCTGGGGTATTATGAACTGCTGTGCTGAAGGTGGCTGCAGCAGGTTCCCCAAAACATTGGTGTCTCTTTGCCACACTACACACTATCACATTAATATTGCTGTTGCCAGAACCTCGTATCCCTCTCTGTCTAAGAATATTTATTATTATATTTTAATATTTTGATAAGAGGACATTAAATTAATGTGCTCTTTTGTGTTCTAGTTACAGTCAAAATAAACTTATTCAAGTTAAATTTGATATTTATGGATCCATGCATTGTAGTATGACTCAGTAGAAATACCAACAAGATGCAGCTTTGTAATAGAATTTATTATTCCCACTCAGCCTTAACAACGGCCGGTCACCACATGGGTATATAAACCAGAGGCTCCAAATACAGTTTAGAGCTCCTGATGATGAGCGGTGTGCCGCTAGAAACATGTTGAACCTTCAATAAACTTTAGAATAATAAATTCTATTACAAAGCTGCATCTTGTTGGTATTTCTACTGAGTTATTGAAGCTACTAATAATAAGTGTTTATTGATATCTTATTTCAGTTCCTGAAGAGTTAGAATTTGATGAAAGCGAATCTCAGGAATCAGGAGTGACTTCAAGTAGTGCAAAAGATGCTGCTTTGGCTCGCAAAGCATACAGCAGCCCTGTGCAGCGCACAAGAAGTGTGGATACTGAACTCTGTCAGCTGCCTTCTGCTGTGGAGGGGACAGCAATAGAAACACAGCCTTCCCACTGCACTGATGCTGATTCTGGCATAAATAAAGGTGCAACAAAATCAGCAAACTTGATGCTGAGCAAAACAAATGGAGAGATAGCCAAGAGTGATCTAAACACTGCTGAAGTTGCAGTTGACAGTTCTTGTGGTAGACACATTGTAAATCGTGGATTTTTAGAGGATGTGAACAATCAGCAGATAATTCATGAGAAGAGTGTTCAGAAATGTCCTTCATATACTGTAATGGGAAAAGAAGATAATTTGTTACAATCCTTCCAGAGGAATTCAGGTGTACTAAAATCTCCACTGCAACATGGCCCTGGCTTTGTTGCATACACAGAAGACAGCACACGTGGCTGTATCCAGGCGTCAAGGCCCAAAAGTAAAAATTCATTTTCACTTAATGAAGACAAGAGTAACAAGATTATTTCGCAAAAAGAAAATTCTTCACAAGATCCGCAACTAGATGGCAGTGCATTTGGACCGGCTTGGAAGAATAATGAAAACTCTATTGATAAATCTGCCAGTAAGTCACAAGTCCAGAAAGAGAAGGATATCAGCTTGAATATGATGGAAACCTCTGCTTCCAATAGTGTGAAGAAAGATTCAAAGCAAATTTCTAAGCATGATACATATTTGAATCAGAATTCACTAATGGTAAATCCTGTTGTAAGTGATAACAGGGTATCTTCAAGCAAAAGTGAGTCGGATGTGGAACTCATTTCAGTCCCAAAACTCCAGAATTCGCCAGTCACACAACAGACTCCATTCAATGATGTGGTTGTCTCTGTTACCTCAACAACAGAAATGAAGACACAGAATACGCAAGCTGAGAAGTGCAATAGCACTAGGAAGAAACCGAAGTCTGAATATAAGGATGTAATTTCTGCTGCTGAGGAGAAGTGCAGTTACATTCAGTCCATCCTAAGTGTGTTGAACAGTCTTGCAGGAAAAGGTAAGAGTGTTCCAGGATTTGTACTTAATTCTTATTGACACAGAAGTGCTTGGTCTTTCTTATTATTACATCAGAGTAGCAGGGTAACTGCTAGAGGTTACAAGGAAACACAGGGTATGTCTTGCTCCCAAAGAGTGTATGAGGCAGTGCCAATAAATGTGTGTTACATAATACTATTAAATTAGAGATGACAGAATGCACTCACCCTAGGGTGTGGTCCCATGTAAGCTGATAGATGTTCTGGAGGAACCTGACTCCTTTGTCTTTGACCCTGAAGATGGAGGCAGCATATTCCTCCACTGTGTTAGTGCTTATCTACCAAATTGCATGACATCACATCTCTCAATATATATTGCTGTAAGGAGGTCATACCTCCTACAGACTCTCATGTTTGCAGGTTTATTGTTTTGAGTTTTCTTGTTGTTTTCTGTTTTAATTTATGTGCTAATATCTTAGATTTGTACACATCTTCATGCTGACATTTGTACACATCTTCATGCTGACATTTGTACACATCTTCATGCTGACATTTGTACACATCTTCATGCTGACATTTTTACACATCTTCATGCTGACATTTGTACACATCTTCATGCTGACATTGTCGTTACATTCATCACTGTGATGAGTTGCTTTGACGTGTTAAGTATCGTAAGTTTTGTTGCAAACATGATTCGGAAGGGCTATGAATCATACATCTGGTTTGTACACATTAATGTGTGTTATTGCAGTGGCTGAACTCTGTGCTAAACTAGTTTGACTACAGTCATGATACAACAATCCTTACAGCTTATGAAAAGGAACAAAGATCTGATATTGTCTTTGTCCTGTAATTATAAAAGTCTGTCCACAAGCATGGTACTGCATTACAAGATACTAGAAGTAAAGTTGTCTGCTGAATTAAGCATCACGCCTTGAATATGTATGGAGGAGTATCGGTATAGCTGCCAACCCTGGCTACCATCTCCCCAAGTAAAGTGCCCCCAGGATACATTGGAGAGGAGGCTGGACAAAACAAATATCTGGTTTGGAAACAGCAGGAACAGAAGGCACATTTGTGTTCCTGGCACAAATCCAGCCGTTCTCGGCCAGTCAGTAAACTGGCTGACAGTGTTCAGTAGCAAATATTAGCAAATATGTACACATTGCATTAGCAAATGTCTGCACCTCTGTTTGATTGTAGCATGGATAAGTGTCAATGTTCATTTTTTATATTTCTTTCATACAGCAGAAGAGTGTGCAGAGGAGGTTATCCTGTGTATGTCAAAGCTGTATTCAGCTCTGGAGTGTGTAGGAGGAACTGGGAAAAATATTCAAAATGTGAAACTGAGAGCACAAGTATTAAAGACAGTTTACAAATTTGTTGAATCATCAAATGACACATTATTGCTGCAGATTGCCCGTATTATCCTTGCTGTAAGTAACAGCTGTATATTGATAAGCTGCTGGTCAGTACCTGGTGTGAGGCTGCATGGTAACAAAGAATTAAAACTCTGTTTCTTACAGTTCCAAATCAGTGGCAAAAACCTACTGGCTGTTTGCAAGCTGGTGTTCAAAGTGTCCAGGTGTGACAAGAATGACAAGCTGTTCCTGGAGGACAACATTCTTGGTACGTACCAGGAGCAGTTACAGCTTGCTGGGTTGAATTAAATTACAAATGCATGGCCCTTGTGTTTGTATCATTATTCTGTCAATGAAATGAAATATAATAAAACAGTGTGCTTTTAAATGTAAAAATAACATTAGTAAATCTGTAATGAGTTGTGTTTTTTCCAGTACATTACAGTCTTCCTTACCATTCATTTCACTGTTGACTCATTATACCATGATTAATGTGGTCGTATGACCTCTATTTTATTTATATATGACCAGTAATACCAATATTGGCAATTATATGTGACCTTTATAATTGTTACATTGTCACCAACACCACTACATAACCTTCACAGTTAGACAGCACTGCAGACAATGGTTTAAAGCCTTTAAAACAGAAACACATTCTTTCTTGCTTGCTCTTGCAAACAGAAAACTAAATAGTGGCTGTGAAAAGACAGCTGTAGCCAAAGCCTATGTGACAACTTGTAGTGTTCAACAAATCTAAATGCAGTGTGTAAAGTTAAACATTTATTTTAAACTTAAGCAGTATGATGTATAGTCATGAATCATTATAGTGGCTGTACCTGTACTGTACTGTACCTTTAAATTAGCACTCCAATTAGCAGTACAACATATTCATCAGTACTCTGCTGTGTTAACCCTTAGGCGACTAATGTCATACATATATGGAGCACCCATTCTTGATGTTTCTAGATCACACACAACGACGCAGCACAGTCGGTAGGACTCCTCTGGACGAGTGATCAGCTCGTCGCAGAGACCTCTACCTGACAACACACGACACT
>Ga0268261_10002679_pt1 | contig 12833 bp, 12 predicted proteins | sample TergutNc150P1_FD_190353 | JGI IMG/M metagenome (GOLD analysis project Ga0268261, IMG submission 190353) | Nasutitermes corniger P1 segment gut microbial community from laboratory colony in Florida, USA - Nc150 P1 (SPAdes) (version 2) | ecosystem: Host-associated > Arthropoda: Insects >... | reverse complement strand
GTCCAGAGGAGTCCTACCGACTGTGCTGCGTCGTTGTGTGTGATCTAGAAACATCAAGAATAGGTGCTCCATATATATACAACGTTAGGCTCCTAAGGGTTAACATACTTGTCACACAGCTATTTGTAATAAAATTGTGAAGTTTTATTTTAACATTGGTCTAACTCTGCTTATCCAACATGTAGTACTACTGAAAGGATGGAGAATAAACTAATATCTTCTCATTTCATATAACATGAATAGTCTGCAAGGAATAATTATTTATCATAAATTTTCCAACCACAGTACATAAGCGTGTCAAAATCCCTGTCAGCAAAAGTAAAAGCAACCCAGTCACTATGATGTCATCCATTAAATTTACGGCATCAGAACAAATTACACTCATTAAGTCAGATAATTTACTCACACGCAAAGCTCAGTTATCCTAAAATGGTATCATATACTTTTAAAAAACAGTTAAAATCACATTGGGATCTGCAGTAACTTCTGTCTAACTCTTCTGCTGATCAATAACAAAACATTAATTCATTGTCTGATGCCTACATGATCACACACAATGAGAATGATGGGATCTTGAGACACAGAAGAAACGAATCTTGAAAACCAAACATTTCAGGACATATGCACTGTATCAACTACAAGAAGGACATGAGGACAGTGATTATACTATAGGCTGGATCATCAAGGTTTTGATTTCTGGCAGGCCACAAGGTTTTTCTCCTAGACATCCCATGCAGCTCTGGGGCTCACTCAGGCAGCTATTCAATGGGCACTGGTGGTTCTTTCCTCAGGGGAACAGCTGCTGGGGCATGAAGTTGACCACTCACTTACATAATATAAAGGTCAAAAATGAGGAGCTATACCTCTACTCTTCCTACATTCCTTCAGGGTGTGGACAAAAACAACTCTACATTGTTAATTATATGTGAAAAAACTTCACTGAAAATTCAATGGAAAGCCTTTAGAAACAGATGAAAATATGAACAAATCCAAGCACCTCATGATTAATGTCTAATAGGTTGAAGTATGTCCTCATACAATTCATCTAAAGATTAAAATCATCTGTCAGACACTATGATTCACTACAACCTCTGCATGTAATTATAAACACACCATAAATCATCTGCTATTATATAAACATGTGTATATGTGTAATTATTCATGTTAAAAGATTATTCTAAATGTTGACACTTTATGATTCTCAAGACAGTAAAATAAATTATTCTAAATTATGAGTATGAACTATGAAGGATTGTTGCCATATCAACTTTAATAAAACAGATTTAATAATGATGTTAATAGCTCTGTTTAACATAGAGTATAATATTTATAAACAACAGGTGAATGAATATCATACTAATTTGCTTTACTTGTGTTTCTTGTAAGTTGATCCCAGGAGAGGTAATAATCTTGAACATGCCACTAACCTGGGTTCTTGTTATCATTTGTTGACCTGTGCTTGCATCATCACAAATAGATTCATGGAGGCCATCCATGGCTGATGAGACTGCCATATTCAAGAATGTATCACCATCAAATGGAAACCCAGTCTAGGAAATCACAAACACAATACTACTGAAATTACCCTACCAGAACAACACCACTGAGAAGTGAGACAAGCACACTTATAACCTGGACAGCTACAGACATAGGTGCTAGTTTCTAACAGGACAGGTCAGCAAACAAAATGCACTGTCTAACTTTGCAAACTCTGTGCAATAAAAGTCACACAAAAATACTCTGAATTAAACAACTCCATAACCAGGTCTCCTTAGCATGCACTCACATTATGTCCCCTATTACCAAAATGCTCAAATAATTTGAGTTTTCTTTATAATTAACACTCTTGGCCCAAACATAATAAAGTATATTAAACAGACAACTTTGGCCTTAGGTTTTCAGAGCCTGTACCTAATGTTTAATGTATGCTTTCAAGGCATACACTGTGATCAACATTTCAGGACCCATGAGACGAAATGAAAAATTACCCACTTTATAGATCTCAAAGTGGGAGGAATACTGATGGTGTGCAGCATGTTGCTAATAAATGGGCTCATGACCCAGTACATAGGTGTTGCAATGGGAGAAAAGCTGATGGTTCAGATAATGGTACTAGCCAACTAGAAGGCACCAGCCTTTCTACCACAGCATGACCTATATAATGGGACTCCCTGTTGCATTACACAGGTCATGCAGTGGGAGTAAGGCTGGTGCCTTCTCATTAGCTAGCACTGCAAAGTATGTCAAGAATTTGGACAGTTTCAACGTGACACAGGAAACCTCCAAAACCTGCAGTTTCTTTCCCAGAAAAAAAAACTAGTGACACCAATAAAAATTATAATAAAAGTGACAGTTTTTCAGACTATTTTCCTTCCTCAAAGAAAGAAGGAAACTGGTGCTGCATACCACTGCATACAGCCATCAAATAGTATAGTATGTATATCAGTTTATCGGTTTATGAACATATGGCATTCTCCAATTCTGAATCAGCATTATTTTTATCCATTCACTGCCCTTCTTCCAGTCCTTTCTCTACCACGAAACTGCATATGCCCTTGATTCATCTTCCTTCCTGGCTATAATGACTCACGTATTTGTTTCAGCCATCTGCTGTGTTATTCTTGGAACTCAGTTTGTTCTACAACATCCACAACAGTACTGTAAACACCCTCGAATTACATATCATGAAGTTTTAGCTTTCCTTCTCATTCTTGTCAACTGTCTTCAACAATCCATTTCCACTGCCAGTATATTTTTACTCATATACTTGTTAAAATACCATACTTCTGACCAAAGTAATAAAATGTTTATCATTACTGTTTTGTAAATATTTTTCCTTGTAACTCATGTACCCCATAACATCATTCACTGCTGACACTCCGTATCATCCAAAATTATACTGTGCTGAATTCCTAAATTGTGTCCTTCATCCTCACTAATTCTCATTCTCAAATCTGTATATAATCATCATCTTGGGTTACTATTCCTATGCATAAAATAAAATAAAATTAAATTAAATTAAACAATACAAAACTAAAATTAACCTTGGAGAAATGTGATATTACTCATACAGCCAAAACAAGAAAAGTATACGTTTTAGCTCAGAAAAACAGTATATATGACATTAAGTATACAGCATTGCATTTTGTTGCACACACAAACACACAGTGTTGGTAGGGATGCAATGTGTCTACTACAATAACAGGAGGAATTTCACACCACAATATGTCCTGCAGACTTAAGTCCAAGTGCCACAGTATTTCATGTCATGTAGATCATAACTGTGTGAGTAAAACAGACATGTCTAATTGGCTCTCACAAATTAAAAAGACATATAAACATTTACTACTCAATTCTCCCATATTAATCGAAGACTAACTCCAATATGACAACCAACACTAGAAGAAAGGACAACTAATCTATCTCAGAAATGGATTACAACTTTGATACTATATGTGCTATAAACAATAAGCTAGGCAATGAGCACATAACATAACAATGTGGCACATTCACATCACTATTGCCTTCATGAAAACATAACAATGTGTTCTTGTATATTGTTACTGACCTACATGTAGCTGTCAGAAACATACAACTGTTGACTACAGGCATGAAAATACAAGATTGTGTTCCCTTTGCATAACTGTCAAGCTACAAAATATTTCATACTGCTGTCAATAACGTAAAATATACCGCGGTCTCCATGTAAGTGCCTGATATTGTCATCCGATTTTAACCAAATTCTGAGTTCCTTGACAGATAATTGTAAAACAACACCAATATCAAATTTCACAGAAATCTTTCCTGTGGGAACCACACTGATACATGCAGACAGGATGAAGCCCATATGCATATTTCATTAATTGTGCAAATATGCTTAATAAAAATTTATACAAGATTTACAGATTTGCATGGAGCCATGAGTATGCAGAATAGGGTGTTTTGGGTTGTAACACCAAGCAGACCAATGTTTGAGGGAAATATGCTGCCTTTATCTTCAACCCTGATGATGACAGCAGTACATTCCTCAAAAATGATGGTACCCACCTATATGACTACACAATGTAACAACACTGAATCAAAATCAGAACATGATAATTAACTTCACAGATTTAGAATACATGTGAAATATTCCATGCCAGTTGACAACAATGCTTTATACTTAATACTCAGTTCCCTCATATATATCTAATACATATTTTCTGTGGAATTCCTCAAAATTAAGGCCACTATTATAATGCTCTTCATATTTAGTGGGGCCTTTTCGTATACCCTCTCAAAAGGACAACTGTTTCATCCACAAACTGAGCAGTCTAACATACTAAGTTCTGTACACAGGAATGCCCTTGTACCAAACAAACTTCGTACTCTTCTACGTATATTTCCACAACAGAACTACATGCTACTAAGGAAAACTGACCTGTGAGAATTTATCCTGTAGTGTTTGATAAATACTCTGATACTTTGGAAACTGAAGATTATTTTCTACAAGAGCTTGGAGAATGAAGTACAGTGATATCTCACTGGCTGAATATAATGGTTCACGATCAATATGTTCAGATATAGCAGCTCCATCAAGAGTATTCCAGTTCACAAACATTAACAGTGTTCTCATATGGCGCTCCCTTAATGCAACATCATAATTGATCCACCGAGCAATTAGACCTAGAATAGCATTCTGAGGAACGGTCCAAGACTGAAAAGAAATGAGGAGAAAGAAATTAATTCTACATTACCAGAATAACATAAACTTCAACAATAAAATTCTGTGAAGAAAATGATTATGAAATCTAGAAATCTAGCAAACGGAGTTTGAATAAATATTTATGCTTAAACAATGGGTTACCTTGTCAGAGAGAAATGCTTCAATTTTTGGCAATGAACAAGTCAAAATTTCATTCTGTAATATAACTTTGTTTAAATGCACTTGCACAAATAAGGTAGCTGCCTTAGATAATGCAGGCATGTTGTACTTTTCGGCCATTTCTCTAACAGACAGACAATTTGTGATATCCAAGTATCTGTCCAAGTATTCTGCACAGTAGCCTTTAAGCTTCGTTACAAGAAAATGATTAGCAAGGCGTAACAATTCCGTAACATTATTTTTATCAATTACTACTGATCCAGTATACATATAATTAAGTAAACTTTGGAATATATCAGAGTTCTGACAGGTAACTGTCAGTCGCTCTTTAACAGTTCGATGCATTTTCAATATTGAATCAAAATATGGTGAACAAGATGCCAAAACATTTCTATGCGCACGAAACTGTTTTCCTTCCACATACAAAGTCACATCACAAAATCTTCCTTGTTCTCTCTGTGCTTTCAGTTTCTCCAATACAACATTTCCGTGTTGATTTTCGGTGAAGTTCATTGGATTATTTGATAAAGCTACAAAAGCCATCGTGAAAAAGACTATTGTGTAACAGCCATGAGTACGTTACTTCACTTCCTGAATCATTTCTGTTTTACATCCCGTAACTGTTTCCATTAACTACATCACGTTCATGTCATAAGAAAAGTGCTACATATTCCCCTCTTATTTTACGTCGCATGAAGTTATAGATCATTGGCAAAACATCAGTACAATTTCGACAATTGTGTGCTAATTTCTCTAATAACTGTTGACATATACATCTCTAAAGAATGTCATTAATAGTGTCCAAGCAGCCGAAATCATTATTAACGTCAAAATTGACAAATACTAGCTACTACTATCGAACAGAAAATCGAAATTATTTCTCGCAATAGCAGTCTGCACCCGTGCGATACAACTATCTGTCTCCAAACTCGATTTATATCGAACAAACTTATCTGGGATATAAGTCTCACATCGTCCGTGATGACTCCATCCTTGTCCCAAACGTTTATATGATGTCGCCACGGATTTGTAACCATTATTGGTTGGTAGAATCGTTATACTTCTAATCGATGGTATTCATTTTGTGTGTGCATGCGCTGCCCGTGGCCGTGTCATGTAGATAATAATTGGCATGGAGCAGAATTTGAAGCTGGACATTTAATATCACCCATTAATCTGTGATTGGTATCGAATTGTGAACGATGTAGTTTTGAGCAGAGATGAACGCAGGTGGGTGGGTGTAATCCATGGGTCTGTTGGTCCATGGTTGCTGGGGCGGATCGGATTGGGTGTTGGTAGCAGCGAGTTGGTTTCGGAGATATAAAATGTCACACCAGACCGGAATACGTGGTAATTATAGATGTAAACATGTTGATTTTCTATGTGGGAACAAACTTTGTTCATATATCTCAGTTAACACCTCGTAAAGATGAACTTAAGTATACTGGAAGTGATTAAAAGAGTCGTTCATAATATAAATTAATGCCTCTATCTTTCAGCCAACGCTGCCCTCAAAAAGTTCTTCGGAAAATGCCGTGGCGGAAATGTTCGTGTATTTAAAGTATCCATCGTAAATGGTATGTGTAAGTATACGAAAACCGCTGAATCGTGACAGGTGGCGTAGCGTTATAAAAATACGTAACCAGTAACGAACCCGTAACATACGAAAACACGGTACTACGAAATTATAGGTGAAAGTGAAAATACAAGTCTCCGAATGACAAACAGGAAAACTCACATATACAAGATAATAGCGCAAATAAATATCAGTGTCCTTTGCAGTGAGATATGCTCGATTCCTTGCTAGTGTAGGATAAACACTGTCTCATGCTTCCAATTAGTCGTATCACGTGGTATAATCTTCTGGAGAAACAATGTACGCTGAAGTAAGTGTTGCCAGTGCTGAGAGAAGTGTTCTGTATGCATGTTTATTTTAGCATGTTGCATACGAACCTCGCATGAGACAATAGAGGCCTGTACACTTTAATGATATTCAGATTCAGTAACTGTGAATATTTTCAGTCAAATTCAGAGCTTTGTAATGTGAATACCAGGCACAGAGATGATCTGCACGGGCCAATTGTCCTGCTTTCTATGTTGTAAAAGGTGTATAAGCAGGAATTAAATAGTATAAGAAGTTACTGACATCAGATCACTAAACATAATTGGTAGGGGAGCAACCATTCCAGTAGACCAATCATGCAAGACAACTCCCATCAACTTGTAATTAAATCTCTGTTGGTGCAAAAACTGTTACATCTGTAGCCACTTCACTCAGCCATACATAATCTAAACTATACTGGATGCTTTCTGATAATTATAAATTAGGCAGTCAATAATTTTCTTGCAATCAACCACATGAAGGAGTTAGTATGCAGTGTAAACAGACACTGGCTCCAGTCGATGTGTCAACAAAGGGATCACTGGGAATTACTGGGCTTTATGTCATCATAGTCCATATTGTTTACATTGAACACTCTTTCATGCTTTTTGTCTCTGGTCCTTTGTACCATTGTTATCATATGGCCATACTTCATTTTAGAATGTTGGTGACCAAGTACCCATGTACAACATACGGTGAATCCTATATGTCAAATCTGGGATACAGCTAGATCTTGATGGCATTCTTCACCAAGTAGTCCATGTTGTTGATATTTATGCATTGTTGTGTTTTGCCTTCAGTTGCCTTTGTATGTTGAATTTTACATTATAATTTGCAGTGCATGTGCAGTTACCCCTTGTGGTTCAGTGATGAGCAAAAGTGAAGTGAAATGGCCGTCTGTTCAGTGTAAAGGGACTGATACAGATTGAACAGAAAATTGTTGCCTTCATGGGAAAGTAAATCCGAAACATGCATTATCAGAGAGATTATCTACTCTGTGTGATCCTGTACTGACTGTCATTTTTTGGTCCAACCAGTTGGCAAATTCTACTTCGACTGTGACATATCGCTCACTGAAAGCAATAGTTCCACAACCCAAAAATTTCCCATTTGTAGTTAATACATTTGAGCTAAAATAAAAAACTACTTTTGACAGTAATGGCATCTAGCTGGGTATGTTTCAACTGACAATTGTGCCGGTATTGTTGCATGTAGTATTAACTCCAAATGTTAATTTTTGGTTTATGTCACTATTGCATTCATTGAGCAGTATATTAATGGTGATTTGCACTTTATTGTCAGAAAATAAATACATTATGTTTTTTATGTGAAAATTTGAGATTTTGTTTTACAGTAATAAAGAGTAAAAAAAATTAATAACATGTTTTTCCTATCCAGAGGAACTTACCTTATCTTCATTCAAAGAAGCTTCTGGTACCTGGGAAGAAGATTATAACCGTTTGGTGACACCTTTAATTGAAGATGAACAGCCTTCATATATTCTATTCAGGTAATAAATCTGGTCACATTAAGAAATTCCTGACATATGTACCTTCATGTGCTTGTTTTCCTAATGCAGGGTTTGGCATATATGTTTACTGATTATGATCCATAACTTTAGAAAATTGTTTTATTACAGGAAAGTTTATGCTAGTCTTATTTCATAGCAGTCTGTCAAAGAAATTGTTTTTGAAGGCTATGAGTCTTCAAATAGGTAGACACATTTACTCTTCATAGACAATGTGCATTCCTTAACAACAACTGGAACTTACATACTTATTGACATACCATTTTAACATTAGATGTTACATATTTGTTTGCACTTGAATACTTTTGTCATCTCAGTATGTCAGCCAGAAACAGTCTATTTTAGGCTCGGTGTTACCAGTTGATCACAATCTGAAACTAATTTCACTCTATAAGAACAGTAAGAGCATTTGAACTTAGATTGTAATAAATGGTGTGAATGCTGTCTTGTATGTGCATGCACACACACACTGTATTGCTGAATTAAGTGAGGGTGACACAAAGAAGTTAATTTTGAGTAGCAAAAATGCACAATAGCCATCTTGCATAGGTGCATTTTAAGCATTTACTCATTCCATTTGAAAGGATATTGTATGTTCCTATAACCCAGCATTTTATTTTAATTTAATTTTGAAATTGTATTTTAACTATGTTAAAATGGACATGGACTTTTTAATTCTATTGCAGTCTACTATTTCAGGAGTAGGAAAGAGTGAAAGCAATGTCATCACATTTACTGATGATGAATTTGAAATCCATTTACTTATGTTAGACTTACCAATGTAGTGAATGTTTAATTTTTCCAATATCTGTTCATTAGGCAGACTTTTTTAACATTAGGAAGACATTTATTTATTTGTATGTACATGCATTTGTATTTGAATTGAACAGTACTTATGTAAACATCATTATTAGTATACTGTGCATAATTCGGTAGAGAGTAAAGAGTGTATACGTGGTGATATCCAAAAGTTCCTGAAATTCCTGTGCCATAGCTTAACAACTTAACAGAATTTCTATTTGTCCCATCCCCTTTGAAGTAGTTCCCTTTGGCATTGATACAGTGATTCCAGAGGGATTTCCATGATCGGAAGCACTGCTGGAAATCATTTTGCGTCAGCATCTTCCTCACATTCTGCAGTTCAGTCTGGATCTCTTCAACACTGTCAAAATGTTGCCCCGTGAGTTGCAATTTCATCTTTGGGAATAGGAAAAATCACAGGGGGTGAGGTCCGGTGAGTAAGGAGGGTGGGGGGGGGATGACTGTTGTATTCGTAGAATCCAAAAACTGCTGTGCAACAAGCGACGTGAGCTGGAGCATTGTCATGATTCAGGGCCCAATAGTTGTTGCGCCACTTGTCTGCGGGTTTGCATTAGATGTTTTCCCTCAATCGCCTCAGAATGTTGCAATAGAATTTTCCCTTCACAGTCTGTCCTGATGGATCAAATTCCTTATGCACAGTGCCTTCAGTGTCAAACTTATGCCACATTTTCGGTCGTGGTTTGGGTCGAAGGTCGTCAAGAATGCTCTTCATCATCGACTGACATCCATCCGTTCTTGAAACACTTAAATCATTCGTAGGTTTGCGTTTGGCCTAGGGCATTATCACCAAATGCTTCTTTAAGCATTTTGTGTGTTTACGAAGCCGTCTTTCTGAGTTTGAATCAGAATTTGATGCAGATCCTTTGCTGCTTCACATCATTCATTTTAGCAGGTTGGTATGATTGCAAAACAGCTCTAACACAGCATCACAAAAATGCACAGAGAAAACACACGTGTCCTCACAGCAGAACACCGCTTGGCAGAGATGTTCATAAAGGGTGCAGCTTACGATACGTAGTGGCACACAACTGTAATACAAGCAGTTTTCGCACGGCACTCCTATTTCGGGGACTTTTGGGTAGCACCACATGAGGGATGATTTTTTTAAAGAATGACAGGTAGGAAAGTACTTTGTATCCAAATGATCCTATAGAGTAATTTTATTTAAATGTATAATATATGAAGTAGAATACTGTTATGAAATACATCTAGCTCATTGATAAAGGTAAAGCAATCCCATTACAGGCCTGGGCAGGCCCTGAGCGTTCCAGGAGGTTGAAGCTCCCAGATTTCGAGACAGTCGGCACATGAAGGTGGTAAGGTTTTCAGCCCTACACACCGTCCACCTTTACCCTTAGGAAATGTTCCTGGTACTCATTTCTGTTAGAGGCTGAGTCAACCCCAGGGCCATAGTGCGGCTGGAAGGATTATGTCAATGAAAAATTCCAATGACACCATCAGGAATTGAACCCGCTACCTTCCGACTTGTAGCGCAGTGCCTCAACCAACTGCACTACCGCGTGCCCCAGCTCACTGATAACTAGATTCAAATGGACCTGGAAGCATTATTCATAGGGGGTAAAAGAGTTAAGGTTCCATTTGGTGGAACTGAATTTCCTTGTTCAAGATTGATCCTGGCTTAGGCAGTATAAATGTAACCTTCATGATTAACAATATTGGTGTCTAATAAACTGTGTACTGTATATAATAGTAAGATGAGAAATAAGAACTGAGACAGGAGAATGGCATATTTAGCAGAGAAGACATGTTTATTCATAGGAGAAAAGGTTGTGACAGTACCTGTTAAAATTGAAGTCCTTTTTGTTGAAATGTAGGTAAGAGTGGTTTTCAGTTTACATGTAACACTTGTTATCATGGCTGGCTGAAACCAGTGCAGAAGGTGATGTGGTAAATTAATAAATGAACACACGGTTCTGAATATGATCATATCAGTTTGAGTGCAAAACTGTGCTACATTTTTGGGAGAAGACTGCAGTTAATTGTTCTCCAGTAAGAGAACCACCCACCCCTTTTAGCAAAAGAGCTATATCTCTACTCCATTTCTGTGCCTTCATGGTAGATTATTGGGCGAACTTTATCTTTACCTGTTAATTCTCCAGTAAGATGCTCTTCCTGTCAAAATGATTTCTAACTTTCTTCAAGGTTAAAAGAGGGACCTACCTGAAGTGTCATAAAGCAATCCCATTACAGGCCTGGACAGACCCTGAGGTTTACAGGAAGTTGAGGCTCCCAGATTTCATGACAATCGGCACACGAAGGTGGTAAGGTTGTCAACCCTATGCACCGGCTGCCTTTACCCCCAGGAAGTATTCCTGATACTCATTTCTGTTAGAGGCTGAGTCAACCCCAGGGCTGGAAGGATTATGTCAATGAAAAATTCTGACACCATCGAGGATCAAACCCATGACCTTTCGACTTGTAGCGCAGTGCCTCAACCAACTGCACTACTTTGTGCCCCACCTGAAGTTTCATACTAACATTTATTTTGTTTGTTAAAAGATTAGATTCCCAGAACACATCAGGATATGACTGGTTGCTGATCAATTGGTCACCAGATAGCTCTGCTGTACGGCAGAAGATGTTGTATGCATCAACAAAGGCAACACTAAAGCAGGAATTTGGAAGTGGGCAGATAAAAGAAGAACTTCATGCAACAGTGCCTGTATGTAATACAGTAAATCAAATGTGTGCTTTGTCATGTTTACTAAAATGTAAGATGGGTTGTTCCATTATTTGTCAGCATCAGAATAACAAGAGAGCATCTTATGATTATGGAAATTGCAAAATACTTCACTGGGACAAATGTATTTAACCAGTAGCACACAACAAATATTCTTAGTCCTGCATGATTCTGTTATAAAAACATTTTATGATGATACTGTTTAGTAAAAAAAAGTGCTTCCTAAATGTTTTCTCACATAGGCTGAATCATACTGCTTTGAGAGATCCTGTGACAGCTCATTCTTTAACATATTTTGCCAACTCTTCTGTAGTGTTGTATAAAATTTTTGTAACAAGAAAGGTTGGATCCAGAAGGAGTATTTTAGCACTGTCCATAACCAGATTGCTGAGTACAGCTGATTCCAGTGATAGTATGTGATTGTAGTGTTGAAGTGCTATTTGAAATTTTAACTGACTTAGAAAATGCAAAAGATCAACAAAGCATTTAATGATCTTGAATTTAACACATATTTTTGTGACCATTTCTTTGTAGGAAGATGTTACTTTGAGTGGTTTTCGCCAGCATAAACAAGCTGCTGGAACACCAGCACCTCTTACATCAGCTGAAGAAGAGCTGGCTGAATTACGACGCACTGAAGTCAGTGTTGGAGTTGGTATTGACTCGAGACACCAGACTCTGTCTGGTATGGCATTTCCTTTGACTGACAGTGCTTGGAAAGCAATAGAAGCATTGGCAGCTCAAGATTATAATTATATTCAACTGAGAATAGGTAATTATTTACAATAGTTTATAGTACTTCTGAGTTAGGGTTTAAAAGTTGATTATTTACTCTTTACGTACAGAGAACAGACTTTTTTACATATATCAGCATAGATGGCCACAATAATTGTTATTTAACCCTTAGGTTACTAATGTCATATATATATATGGAGCACCTATTCTTGATGTTTCTAGATCACACACAACGACGCACCACAGTCGGTAGAACTCCTCTGGACGAGTGATCAGCTCGTCGCAGAGACCTCTACCTGAC
>Ga0268261_10002678_pt1 | contig 12834 bp, 7 predicted proteins | sample TergutNc150P1_FD_190353 | JGI IMG/M metagenome (GOLD analysis project Ga0268261, IMG submission 190353) | Nasutitermes corniger P1 segment gut microbial community from laboratory colony in Florida, USA - Nc150 P1 (SPAdes) (version 2) | ecosystem: Host-associated > Arthropoda: Insects > Digestive... | reverse complement strand
ACGTTAGAAGCCTAAGGGTTAATGATTTAACCATTATCCTGCTAACGTGGAGAAAATGGCGAGCTAATAATGCCAGCAAATAGCAGATGGGATTTAATTCAGGGTTTAAAGGGTTAAACATTTCCAGTAATTTATTCAGTGATATGCTTTTTTTTTGGGGGAATGATGTTATTAGTTTGGCAGTACTGTATTCAAGCATCTTTTCTCTCTTATAGGGAATGAAAATGAAGAAACATGAGGAACTGGAGACACCAACTTTCACCACATCGATTCCAGTATCAATTGCAACTGAAGACTAAATCCATTCTATAAAGTTTGCTTTTTTGTTTATATTGCTGCCACTGTCATGTTGGAAGAATCTGCCTGCATTTTGTGCCAGCTCTTTGTAGCTGTTAATGTGCTGCGCAATGATAGATCAATGTAAAGTGTGTGAACAGGTAGATTCTTGGACTATCAACAACACAGATGTAATAATGTAAGAACATTATGTTGAAAACTATAGACTGACAGTGACATCTGTACCATTAACGGCAAGATGATTTCAGAGCCAAGCATCTTATGTATAAGAGGTCTAACTTTGTGCTTCCTTGTGAATTTGTGTGAATTTTACTGCCTCAGAAAAGAGAACTGTGCCATGCCTTCATCCTGAGATGAATGGTTTTGAAATCTTCACATACACATTGAACATTTTTTTTTTTAAAGTAAAGAGGGGTTGTTGGCCAACAGAAACTTCTGAAACATTAATTGATTTTGTAAAGGGAATATATGTGAAAAAGTGAGGTTGTTGGAAAGCTTTGTTGATCGTGTTGGTTTCTTGGTTTTGTAATTTCCATTCATGAGATCTTTGCGTGACTTTCTAAGCCTTGTTTCACATCCCTTAAACACAATCTTATTGTGTCAGGATACAGAAATGACAGTCCAGGCATTGTTAATTAACTGTTGTGTTTAACTTGGTGAGAGAAAGAAGAATGTTTTTATTGAGATGGTTGGAGCTTTATGTTGAAATGTTAATGACTAGCTGTTAATATTTGGTTCCAGAAGAAAGGAACATTTCTGTGTTCTAGGTAATGGCCATATTGAAAATTGCAATAATTTATATGCCATTCACCTTGTAAATTCAAGAGAGAGGCTGTTTTGATAGACAAGCTTTGTTACTTTATTTTTGATTCCATACTTCTGTGTACATGCCAGTGACCATTTTTTTGTGTTTGGCTGAGGAAGATAGTGACATGTATGGAGTATTTGTATTCTGATACTGTATACATGCTTACTGAAATATTGTGTTGAGACAATGTGTGCACGTGTTTTTGTTGTAAGTTTGTGTATTATTTCAGAAAATTTAATAATTGTTCAAACAGTAAGTGTGTATCTAATACAAGCACCCTGTCTTCTATAGCATGTCATTTGATTACTGCTAAAATTGCTGAGTGATGGTCAGTAGTGAATTATGCGTGGTGTGAAATCCAGACTGTAATAAAAGGGAAGTGTTTCAGCACTGATGATTCTGACTCTTATCTTTGTTAGGTTAGTGACAGCCCATTCCTTTTGTAGGTCTAATGTCCTGCAGAACAGTGTATTTCTAACAAGATTTGTAGGGGAAGTCTGGCTTAAATTCATATTTCTTAGGTTTAGAAATTTAATACGGTATGCCAAAAAAGGTGTTAGTTACCTTGCTTCTAAGCAGTACTCCATTTCATAAGTGTCAGTGGCTTTCTTCATCAAGATTTACTGCTATATAAATTTAATATGCATCTCTGAGCTTCAAATTGCTGATGAATTATGTAATATCAGATTACCATTCTGCTGTCCTCGTGTGTATCGAACTCATTGATTTGTTTATTGATATGATATTGCAAAAACTGTTGAAAATGATCCTAGTTTGATTTGTGTAGTGTTCCCAGAACATGAATTATTTAGTTCATAGAGTTCTTAAATTTTATTATTCTTACAATCGGTAGTAATCAAACCAACAAATACACTTTATTGGGAAGTACCCGTACAGTCCACCTGCTACATATCTGGCATATATAATGTGTAAGGTGGTACTGTTGATTTGTACACTTGCAGATATTATTGTTTTAGTAAGTAAAACACTCATTTGAGAGGACAGGGTGAGTGTGTGTAATGCCAGGTTATGGAGGAATGCATAAACAATCCAGTAGAAAATTTTGGTAGGTCTTGTTTCCAAATCTGCATGATCAGTGTTTTTATTTTGTGAGATGCTTCTAGAATTGAACAGGCAGTTATGCTTCCTCATTTACATTTTCTCAGTCGCATATCTAAATACACAGTGGAATTTGAACTTGATCTTGCAGATGACATCTCTAGGAAGATACCATGTCATATTTCCTGCTTCTGTTTTACCATCTGCTAAGTATGTTGTGTTATAAATACAACTTGAAGTACACTGATTGAGGTCTTGGAAATTTCAGGTGTAATACTACAAGTGCTTCCTGAATATTACTCAGATTCTTATGGTCCTTGGCATGTACAGGTGTATAGGAAATTGTCAGAACACATCAGACAGCCAGTATACCAATTTATATTGCCGTTTGTTTTGTTTGTAATGTTTGAAATTACACCGTATGTACAAAGGTGCAATTTAATTTCATGTCCTTTCCAATGTAGGCTGTGACTTCAGTGGCTTACATTAATCTTTGTGTATATCCAAAGACTCCCAAGATTATACAGACAGAAGTGTTTATTGTGTCACATTTTTAGTGAAATTCTTTTAGTGTTTCTTTCCTAGTACAGTATTTTTCAGAAAATGGTTCTACAAGTGACATGCACTTCAGAAAGCTGTGAACTGGTGGCATATGTTGGAAAGTTATGTAAGGCAAGAAACATAATTCACTTGTATTACTTTTTCTTGTACTGTGTAGTTTATAATGCTAATAATATTATTATTGGTAATAATAATAACTACAACAACAGCAACAACAATAATAACAATGAACTAAAAGAAAAGTTAAAGTTGTGTTTCCTGCCTTTCCCTTGGTAACAAAATTGTTGAGCATTTCTGCCTTTGTCAGGATCTGAAGAAAAATTAGTAGTTTCCTTATCAACGTTGTAAGTAACTCGGGCAAAATAACTTTGAATAATAGCGTGATGAATGAATAATGAATTGGAAAAGTTATGGAGCAAAATGTAATGGCATATTTTAAGGCAAATTTGCCTGGAGGTACAGGAAAATCACAAAAAAATCTTCTGCATTTTTAGTTACATGGCCGTCATTTGAGCTGGACACGTCTGTTACAGCTTCGAGGTTGGTGGATGAGAAAGACAAGAACAAATCTGTCCTGCTGGAAGTCTTCATAGCATTCGGGTTTGACAGGATAAGAGAATCCCATTCTGAAGGGGGGGTTTTTTTTTTTTAAAGCCAGGACCATGCAAGCTGTGCACTGCACAACAGTGACAGTCTTTGGTCACTTGTATTGCAGTTATATTCAAATCGGTGGGTAATGAACGTAAGTTGACTGGAAGTAGCGCGTTGCCAATGTGACATTGCAACAAACATCATGGCACTAAGATAATGGTGTCTCATTTGTATTTCAGTTTTATATGCAGGATAGTGTGTAGTAAACGTAAGTTGATCAGAAGTAATGCATTGCAGATGTGGCAGTATTAATATCATTCCACCCTAGAAAGATGAAAAGAGCTGGTGACTCCACTGGATAATGGACTGGTGCTGCTGGTCCGTAAGTTTTGTTGCAAGGTAAATACAGGTAAGTTTATAAGTACTGCTTTTTCCCATTCCATTCTTTATCAGATGCATTCATCTGCTGGCCAGTTGTACATGTTGCCCACAAACTGCCAACAATTGCCATTGCTCAAGCAGTTGGTTACTGGCTTCTCAGCGTAAGAGATGAGTGTTCACATGGGCTGTGATTTTACATAATGCAGGACAGTCATATCCCACTCAACCTTTTTATCTCTCCACCGACACCACTGCCCGTAGTTTAATTTGAGAGTTGTCTTTGGTTTGTGTCAGAAGGTTAGCCACATTTGCTTCCTGCAGTGTTAGTAATGTTTCCTCTCTCAGTACTTACGGTACTTGTAAGTGGGGTAAAATGTGTCATTTTAGATGCCGAAGGCAAGAAGTTTATGATTTGGTAGAGAGATGGGACATGAACCCGAGCCTTATATTACTTGAAAGGCACCTGGATGGACAACAATGCCATCGTCATCGTTATAGTCATGGACCGCAGCGCTACGACTGCCACTATCGCGGTCATACCGCAAAGTAATTTTCCGTGGCCCTACTCACTCCAGCCCAGTCACTACCCACATGTCACTTTGAGGTTTGAGGTGTGACATCCCCGTTGTGTTAGCCAAAATCACAAAATTATAGTCAAAATCACAAAATTAAATAGCAGATGCTAGATAGTAAAAAACACACTATGGTTGTGTTTTTGAATATCTAGCATCTGCTATTTAATTTTGTGACCCACATGTCAGTTTGCTGCGTGCACATCACCACGGATGACGTGGCACCGTCATTCATGGCGCTCTGCGCGCCACATGCCGCTAAAATTCCGAACTACAGTACCACAACCGAAACGAGTTACGTTTTGGGCTATGTGTATAGGACTGAGCTGTTGTGAGAGGTTTCGATTGCAGGTTCGTATCGTATGTGTGTAAAAACCACATCGTTTTTGCCTGTGCAGTCGTGAGTAGCTTAGGTTACATGTTCGAATAATGTGTGTTTATGACAGCATGTACTTAATGCCTTTGGCGTTGTAAGAGATGTCGTTTAGAGGTTAGGGTCGGCTTTGAATAGTACCACTTTGTTTTCCTGTTTACAAATGCTGCAACCGTGAGCACGGAAACTACACGAGTGTTAATGACCAGTCAACGCCTGTTTTCCTGTTATCTCTGATTCATGCTTCAGCAGTCACGCTAGCTGTACACCATCATTATTCTGCAGTCGATCGGAAAATAATGTTTGGGAAGGGCAGGCTAATAAGGAATAAAAAATTTTCAGGGTACTAGAGGACATTGTTGATCTTAATGCCGGCATGATATTGGAAGAATTTACAAGCTTTTATGATCAGTGGCTGTGTTACATTGAGCTGTGGAAATATTCCTTTGGTTGCACAGATATTTTGTCTTTGTGAACAACAGTGTATTTACGTGGCGCGAAATAGAAACATCGGCTGTAAAAATCAGTGAAAGGCTCGATACAGTGTCACATCTGCGAAGACCTGAGTAACCAGAATTTAGTTTTATAATTAAATGTACTTAGGTCTCAAAATGTCTTGCCACTCTATTAACTCTCTAATTCTGAACCAGTCACGGTAAAATACAGAAAATCACAAACGCATGTTTTGGCACTAGCAAAAGTCATTTTAGGCCAAGGCACCAAACGTTGGTGCTTAAATGTCTATTTCTGCACATGTCTTAAACCACTGGCCATTAAGGCTGTCCATCCCAAAATTGGCAGCAGTCCCACTTACATATCTTGGTAAGTAGGACACAATTACAGATCTCTGAATCTACTGTATTGTATGTGAATATAAGACAAGAGCCTTGTTTCATAATTCATTATCTTAAAAAGTGGGTGTTGCTTTATCATTGCATGCAAAGTCTGGTTAACTGTGTGTGAAGTAAGATTATGACAGGGCATTGTCATATGTTGAATTTTATATTGTATGTGAATAAATACTGTATTCTGAGACAGCTGGTTAGTCCTGCATTTTGTCAGAGAACAGAACTGCTTTCTTGAGCAATGGACCAAGTTTCCAGTGATGTTTTTGAAAAAATAGCTTGCCACAATGTATGCTATGTGGTTTTGTAACATCTTAGTATCTCGAGTTTTACATTCCAGTCCCCCCCCCCGGTTACAGAGCCCACAGCACCCATGGAATTAAAAGTTGGGTGGGATTCACAGATGGCATGGATTTGATGAAAATGGGATTTGTTCTTACCTCCCAGATTGGAAAGTCACTCTTGATGGAAGTGAAGGTAAGCAGTCCCTTTCCAGGCCCAGATCGCTCTGAGAGGTCGAGGCTGCCAGTTTTCAAGACAGTCTGAACATGAAGATGGTAAGCAATCTGCACTGGCCACCTTTACCCCCCAGGAAATATTCCTGGTACTTGTTTCTGTTAGAAGCAGAGTTGACTCCAGTGACATAGCATGGCTGGAAGGATTATGTTGAAAAATGCCAATCACACCATCAGGAATCAAACCTGCAATCTTCCGGCTTATAGTGTAGTGCCTCAACCAACCACACCACCATATGCGCCCCTTGATGGAAGTATAATTGTCAATATGAGCTTCTTTTTTAAATGGTGATCAGTGTCATATATATTACAACATAGATTAAGGAGTATATCATACAAGCATTGACCTTTATCAAATGACCTACATTCACATATGCAAACTCATGCAAAAAGCACCCCTAGAAATTCATTCTATATATTTGGGCAGCAAGGAAATTTACTGCATTTTTAAGACACACTGCATAATCGCTGTTTTATTTTCCACAAAATGCTGTGTATTTTCATAATTTTATCTTTCCTGGTCAAATATGTTTGTCATAAACTATGTGCTAAAATGTAAATATGAACCGAGTGGTTAACAATTAGTTAAATATATAAAACTATAAAGTTGAGCTTACAGTACTTCAAGATACCCAGGACTAAACAACCTTTTAAAATTTCAAGGCACCCTTTCTTAACTTGCTGGCACATCCCCTTGAGAAATATGTTTGTGAAACAGTGGATATCATATATAATCAGACCAATACTTTGTAAAATTTTACAGTTTTGAATCCCTTGAAAGTCGACAGCATTTGGTTATAGCTCTATGAACTTTGTGTTTTGTGAACAAGTGCTTTTCACATCTTTTGTATGATTACTCTGATAAAGTATATTTTCACATAAACATGATATCAGCATTTGTTCTAGTGGGAAAAGGTTTTTATTTTTGTTGAGAACTGCATTCTTCTGGGTTATTATGCAGCAAGTAGCAGTAATTTCTTACCAACACTTTCTTTTTGGATTCGTGACCCTTGAAAATGGGATCGATAGATTGTCATGCAAGTTCGGTAAGGAATTACTGTTACTTGCTGTGTAATGACCAAGAAAAATGCAGTTCTCACCTTTGATTTCTGTTGGTTACAGCCTCCTGAATATTAATGGAAATTTTCATGGTGGTGTCAGATGTGTGCTTCAGCACAGGACATTGCACCTGTGAATTGTCATATGTACTGGAAAATGTCAGGTGACTTACCAATCATTTAAAATCTGTTTTGCATCCAGTGTTAAATGTCCTGGATATCACTGCCTTTTGTAATGTAAGCAGTCATCTCCAGATGTCCTCAGAGGTAAAGGCCTAAGGGATTTAAATGATTTTTTTTTTCACCTTGTCGTATGCATTGTTCCAGGCACACTGCAAGAAGTACCACCATGGATAAATCATAAGTGAATCCTAGTCTGCAGCTCCACATCTCTGCAATGTCTGGAAGGGTAAGGTGAGGCAAAGTGCACCCTTGTACAGGCACTGAGGCTCTGTACAGGCCGTACGGCCCATAGGGGGAGTAGAGGTATAGCTCTACCCTTTCTTTGACCACAGCACTAGAAGGGGGTGAGGGGTCAGCGTCACGCCCTGGCCACTCTTTACCCCTGGGAAAGACCCGGTACCATTTGTACAGGAGGCTGGATGGGCCCCAGGGCCGGTCTGGACAGGTGCAGAAAATCTCGCCCCCACCGGTATTCAATCCTGGACCATCCAGCCTGTAGTCAGTCGCTTTGTAGTAAATAGTGGTAAACAATCCAGTCAGATGTGGTCGAAGGAACTAGGGTTCCAGAAGTTTGTCTCCTGCAGTGTCTGACCACATATTTAGAGAAAACTGTTACTGGTGCATGGAGTGCAAGGTTTCACCTGGATTTTCATCTGCCCATACTTGTTGATAATGGAAGTCATATGTGGCAGAAGATGTTCACATGATAGTAGAATTTGGTAAGAAAAATACTTGTTATGTAGAAGCTCTGTTAAATGGCTTTTGTTGAGTGTGTAAGTTTGCTTAATTATGCAACTGCTCAAGGCTTTCTAGAAGTAAAACATTTTGTCACCTGGCTTCAGGGCTAATTGTTTAGATGGAATTTCAGTACTTATTAGAAGAATATTAGTTGGGAGAAAACAAATTGCATATGGAAACAATTGTGGCTGTAAGCTAAGTGTGACCTGTTCTGTGACCTTTATTCGGCCTGATGTTGGTAGAAGAGATGTCCTTATTCAAAACTGTAATCTTTTTAGTGGACTTTTGGAGATCTTGAAGTCAGTTTGTTTTCTCTTAGAATCAGAAGACTGATGAATAAGAAAGTTGAATTCAGAAGCCCACTCTCATCTGTGATAATAATAAAAAATGGGTAGGGTGGATGTTACAGACCAATACACATCAGTGTCATAAGAAATTGACAGAAATCATGGCTTTTTTTTTTATGCTGTAAGTAAGGACTGGTACTATGGGGCATGATTGATAGACTGGCTGAGGTTGGCCGATGCTGTAGAATGGGCATGACTGCGGAAAAGGCAAAGTAGTGAGAACTCCAAGAGAACCATCCACAGTATGGATTATGTTAGGTCAAAAACAAGTGGAGAATGTCTGTTTAGCCTGATAACAAGTGATGCAAGCTGTATATGTGACATCAAATCCAGAATTGCCATGGTGAAAGTGGCATGCAACAAGAAAAAGACTCTTCCCCATCAAACTGGATGTAAATTTAAAGGAGAAACTAATGAAATGCTACATTTGGAGCATAGCTATGTGTGGTGCTGAAACGTGTATGCTTTGGAAGTAGATCAGAAATACCTTGAAATTTTTGAAATGTGCTGGAGAGGGATGGAGAAGATCAGGTGGACCTATCATGTGAAACGTGTAGAAGTATTACATAGGTTGAGGAGAAAGGAACATCCTACATACAATAAACTTCAGAAAAGCTAACTGGAATGGTTACATCTTGTGTAAGAACTGCCTTATAAAACATGTTATGAAAGGAAAGATAGAGAGGAAGGGAAGATGAGGAGGAAGTAGACATAAACAGCCTGGATGACCTTAAGGAAAAGAGAAGATACTGGATTTTGAAAGGGGAAGTACTATATTACACTCTTTGGAGGACCTGCTTTGAGAGAGGCTATGGACCTGTTGCAAGACGGACTGCACAATGAACTGTAAATACCTTCATACTGTATAACATTAATGCTGTTGCCAACCAGAGAAAGAAGGTCACCTACAAGAAATACCAACCAGAGCTGATTCAAGATTTAATTGGCAAAATGCAAGACAAGCAAGGATGGGAAAGAAAAGAAGGCTATTGACATCTGACAATGAATCATTATTCTCAGATCAGATCAAAGATGTGACATCAAGGAATGTGCAGTATACAGCAGCAGAAAGGTGAAGGGTGGTATCAGAGAAGCTCTGTTTTTCTGCAATACCTGCAAAAGACACGTGGGGATGGAATTATTCCAAACTTCCCTTGAAATGTTGGGGGTCATAGCAAAAGCTCCAAACAGTTCTGTTGTGAAGAGCATAGTCCCATATAACACTGCAGAGATCACTGATTCTCCATAAATATGTATGGTGAGAACTGATTGCTAGAATGCTGCAAATAAATTTATGCAGTGTGTTTTGTGTCACTGAACAGGTGCAGTGCGTGAAGTTGGCTGCAGATAGCTTCAGGTCACTAAGATTGTGCAGTTGTGATCTGGACAGCTGGAACTCCTCTAAGTCTACATGATATTTAAGTCTGTGTGGACAGTTGTATGGTAATGCCATTCCACTTTTAACTGTACATGCAGCAATAATCATTAAGACTTACCATTAACATTATCATATCTGGACCTGGTAGTCTTGGTTGGAGATATCAGAGTGTCCTCATTTTGATCCCTAGCTGAATATGGATCAGAGTTTTTATTTCTTTCATTAAAAAATTCCTCCCATAAAGGTCATGACCTATATCTTTATGATTCAGGTATTTTGGGTTGTCTTGCTGATTCCCAGAGCTTTGAAGGAATATACTGGCTTATGTACAATGGTCAAGTGGTTCTAGAAGAATGCCACCTGCATCTCATTTCCAGACCATTTGGGAGCAGTGTAATTTGATATTAGGGAATGCTGGTAGATTATGCAATGACATGTGATGTTTTGTCATTCTGCTGCCTGGATTCTTCCCAGAATTAGTATGGCTATATTTTGTCAGTCTACACAACAGGCAGTTCTGAAAGGGACTTGTGATATCTGTTATCTTTCAAATGCTTCATTGCTGTGATTTGGCTGGCAGGATCTGTAAGATGTGACGTTCTCACAACAGTGAGTGAAGGCGATTGTCTGCAAAAGTACAGGTGTGACATCACAGGAAATACAATATGAGTAATTATATAATGGAGTGGTCTAGTTCTATGCATAACTTCCCTAAGATAGACAGTGACTTTGCCACATTTGTCAAATATAACCTCACAGATTCATATCACTATCATTCTTGTAATACGTTTAACTTGCTGAGGTTCGCTAATGTTTGGAAGAACTGCTGCCTTCGTATTCATGACAGAAGTGTAACATCCACAAAACTGAGGTATTACATTTCAGAAGCCCACAATTTAAATTTTTTACTGCCATGAAATTCTTAATTTTCAAAATTACTACCTGCTTCGGTTCTTCTCAGTGAGATGTCTTATCATTTTATTATTTAAATTTAGTTTTCATGTTTCACAAGGCAGTCCAGTTATACAAAGGACTCTAAATTTCTGGCATCACATTGTATTACTTTATGTTGGTTACTTGTAATGGGACACTTTGTGTTTTTTAGGTTCTGTGGCGGTAACACCGCCTTCATATTGACCTGTAATCTGTACAGCCACTTGTGAATACTGATCACCTGTCAGATGTAATGACAGTATGGTTACTTGTGCACTTAAGGCAGACGATACAGTAGAGGGTGAGTACAGAGTCTGTTCGTGCATGGTCAACATGTGCACTGTGATACATTACCATAAAGCTGCAGACGTGGGAGTATGTGAGGTTACAGACGATAATCACTGAACACAAGGGCACTGTGATTAACATTTTAAGAGACACTGCCATGACTCAGGCAATTAATCACCAGCCTGTCACCACAGAGGCCCAAGTGGAATCTGTCTCAGGCCATTGCATGTGGGATTTGTGGTAGACAAAATGGCAGTGGGGCAAGTTTTTCTATGAGTATGTAAGTTTTTGTGCAACAGTTATTCTACCACTGCACCATATTCGTCTCTCACATTGCTATATAATGTTTACAGTTGACAGGACTATGAAACAGTACACTCCAACACACTGTAATCCCGCGGAACTCACAAGTCCGATATCTCGGTCTCGTACTCTACCCCAAACTCCTATTCACGAGACATTTAACCTCCGTAACACATAAGGCCACCGGCATCTTCCTCCAACTCTTCCCTCTCCTTGCACGTGATTCATCGTTATCCATTCCTAATAAAATCACTCTGTACAAACTATGTATCTGCTCTGTGCTCACATACACTGCCCCTGTTTGGAGCAACACATCATCCTCCAACTACCACCATCTGCAAATTTTGCAGTCCAAATGTCTCCGCGTCATTGGCAACTACCCCAGGTGCACCCCCATCCCACGTCTTCATACCACCTTAAACGTCGCACCTATCCACGACTTCATTTATCATTTGACCGATAACTTTTTTGGCAGTTGCCCTGCCCACCCCCCCTTGTCCACTCCATAGGAAACTACACTCTAGCTGATCTCCATCGCCAGTATAAGAAATACATGCACAAACGGCCCAAGCACCTTCTTCTAGAGCCATTCACCCAACTGCCGCAGTGTTTTTCCCTTTGTACTTGTTTTTCACTGCTACACTTATACATACCTAACATGGTAGATACTCTATCACTCGCTTCTGCGAATGACATTTGTGGCAAATTGGTTAAAGGAACAATTTTGTAACCTTGTGTATCTCGCTGAATTTTCTGTGCAATAAATCTCTTAAAAAAAAAAAAAAGAAAAGAAAAAAACAGTACACTTACAAGTAATGTAAGGTTTATAACATCACTTTGCATTCCGTATGTAACATATTGTAGTAGGATCATGCAGAAACATGTCTGTTTCTGTCATTTGTCAACGGCTTTCCATGAAGAACACACAAGCCATATGGCACGGCACTTCCCAGTGCAGTTTGTTGCTGTGAGTGTACTCCCACAATGATGTACATAATGTTTCTTTACCCTCCCCATAGTTCAGTTCCAGTGTTACTCCTTTCCCTTTGTAACAACCCAACAAGATGGTGCAATGCTGCTCTGAATTTCTGTCATTTAAGGGAGTTACACTTGTTTATGTAGTTCTGTATAGGATATTTATGTGCAAAAACAGTAGAAGTGTTTGTTATTGAACTTTCGTACTGAGAAGAGCAGTTATCTCGTGTCAGGCTGTAAACAGATCTTTGCACCTGATGCAATGTACAGACATGGCTTCAATGTCAAATTTAGAATTTTGTGTTGCCCCATCTTCTGCATATGAATATGATACACAAACACATGATCTGAAATGTGGGATCTGTTTCAGGTGCGGTTGTCTCTCTTGTCCCAGCAGTGGAGGGAGCACTTGTCAACTTCTAATGCAGTCTGAATGCAGGGCTCTGTCTTTTAGTAGCAAGGAGCTGTACAGATAGCAGCCTGGTGACAAATTATGCTATGTTAAAGGTGAGTTAGCACTTGTTAATATACAGGGTGTCCCAGGAGGAATGTGCCAGACTTCGGGAGGGTGTTCCTTATGTTAAAGTATACCGATATAACCCAAAACACCTATGTCCAAAGTTGAACGG
>Ga0268261_10002677_pt1 | contig 12836 bp, 9 predicted proteins | sample TergutNc150P1_FD_190353 | JGI IMG/M metagenome (GOLD analysis project Ga0268261, IMG submission 190353) | Nasutitermes corniger P1 segment gut microbial community from laboratory colony in Florida, USA - Nc150 P1 (SPAdes) (version 2) | ecosystem: Host-associated > Arthropoda: Insects > Digestive... | reverse complement strand
AAAAAAAAAAAAAAAAATCCTGTACTATGTTACTTTTGACGAACTGTTCAACGTGATACACGAAGCTTACATCGCTATTGGCCATGGTGGAAGAACCCGCATGATCAAGGAAGTGAATCGTAAGTACAAGAATATGACTGTAGAGTCTATCGTCACATATTTGAGACTATGTGACCCATGCGAGAAAAAAAAAACACGAGAAAAAGGAATTGTATTTAACCCCATTCTACACAATGAAATGAATTCTCGAGGTCAAATCGACCTTATAGATATGCAGTTTAATATATCAAGATCGTCTTACAAAATTCGTCCTCCGATCCCTACATAGTAAAAGAGCTGATGAAGTTGCATATCATCTTCTGGATATATTTACAACTTTTGGGGCACATTCTTCACTCCGATAACGGGGGAGAATTTTGCAACCAAATCATAAAGAGTTTATGTAAAATGTGGTCTGATATAAAAATAGTCCACGGTAAACCGAGACACAGTGAATCGCAAGGTTCAGTCGAGCGGGCGAACCAAGATATTGAGAACATGTTGGCAGTATGGATGGAAACAACACAACAAAGTGGTCGGAAGGATTACGATCTGTACAAGCAATGAAAAACAAAGCATATCACGAGGGGATCAAATGCTCACCTTACGAAGCTATGTTTGGTGTTTCTATGAGGCTGGGAATTGCAAACTCTGTTGTTCCACGGAATTTAATTAGCAACCTACCCACCGAGGAGGACTTAAAAAAGTTATAAATATTAATAATGAACGCACGAGTGATATAGAAGATGATGAAGAAAGTGACTACGAACCAACTCTTAATTTGGAATTGCAAGGTAATGATAATACAAATCAAAGGGAAACCTACGTAACGATGGAAGTGGAGACCGAAGTTCAAAATGAAAAAATAGACCCAGAAGCGTTCTCTAAAACCCCTAACATGACAACTTCGGCTATCAGCAGGGCTCAAAAAATGAAAATGTTTCGAGAGGCTGCCAGAGAGGGACTTGAGAAGCAGGCAAAGAAAATGAAAGCAACTTCGTCTAAAAAGTTCCAAAAACCTGCTCTTGGACAAAATGTTAGAATAAAAATACCAGATATTGATAGAGCAAAGATGGATCCAAAATCAATAATAGCCGTTATCACAGACATTAAAGACGAAGAATTTTATGAACTTGGTACTAAGTTGGTTAAACTAAAAGCGTTGTACACAAGAAACCAATTTACCTTGTGCAAAGAAAGTTTTTTAAGCATCGAAGAAGTCGGAAAGGAAGAAATAAGTGTACGTGAAGTGGTAAAAAAGATTTCTTTAGTTGGTGGACAATGATTCAAAAAATGCAACTGTTCAAAGAAGTGTACCACGAAAATGTGTTTGTGCAAATCAACCAATTTACTCTGTAACTCCAAATGTCACAACAGTCAACCTTGCTGTAACAAGCAAGTTTAATTATGGTTTGATAATATTGAAGGAATTGTGATTAATAAGTTGCTTTTATGTCATGAACATTTTCTTATAATACATTAATTAAATGTAATAAAATAATAAAGCAGTTATGTTTAATGTTATTCTGTACATTACGTTTCAAATTTAAATTGACAAAGGCACATTATTATAATGTAGTTTAATAGCGAAAAATATAGAATTGTATCTCATAATAGAAACCCGTTTTAATTTCCTATTCCATTTATACAGTTTTTGAATAAATAATTATAATTAAAAATATGACCCCAGTACAACGATATTATATAAAAATCGAGTTTTATAAAATTATGCGAGATAAATGACCGTTAGGATATTTTAAAACTTACATGTTCAAAGAATAATTAAAAAAAAAACACACACCCTCACTTAAAAAGCACAATCATAGTCAAACAAAACGGGTCTTTACCAGTTGGTGTTGGTAAATGCCAGTAAATACCATACTGACGTGGTAAAAGCCCGAAATGGAAGCGTCTACAAGCATTCTTCGGACTTTTACCGCGTCACTATGGTAAATGCTGGCTTTTACCGGTAAAACCTAGGATTTACCAATTTTCGGGCTTTTGCGGCAACATATGCTGAATTACGGTGTAATACTTTTGGTTTCTGTGTCATAGATGTCTGTGTGGATGAATGACTTCTTTTCTCCAAAACGGCGTAATCCGTAATTAATATGTTCCAAGGCAGAAAATGACAAATCTGGAATATTAAAATTATTTAAATTATAGTTTTAATATTTGATTAGTAATAATAGATAATTAATAGGAGTGTAAGACTACTTATAGTAGTGTTGTAATGGAACTTGTGACTAAACAAGGTCAAAACATGTATAGGAAGTTGCAATGGCGAGTACCCTCTGCCGGTGTTTTTTGAATTATTGCGTCAAACATTGTATTGGGTTTTTAACGTTCATGGGTCCGTGCATCGTAATAATATTTTAATATATATATCCAACAAGATGCACATGTTACAGTTTATTTTATCTGACAACTCTACTTGTTTCGGGCGTCATCATCACCCATCTTCAGGAGCACAAAACAACTGTAACTACAGCATCTGATAACCGTTACACTGTAATGGATAGAGTTAAATGTACTGGTAAAGAGTACATAAAGATTAGATTAAAATTACAATTGTTGTTGATAATGTATTTCTGCGGAAAATGCAATATGTTCTATAGAGTAATGAATGATGTGCATACCCGTATTGTCTGCTGCTATCGTGGAAGAGTTGGAAGTGATTTGAGTGTGTTGTGGGTGGCGTACTGAACTGTTTTTGTTTTCATGTCGTTGCTGACGTAAGCATGATGTCGATGGCCAACTGTAATAAGGGATTTTGTTCGCCTGTGCCTTGTTCCGTGATGAGATTTCCATTGTGATGAAATGTCTAAATAAAGAGTTCTTCATAGGGGATTAAAATTGACATCTTATATATGGGTTTGAGTTGGGACATAGTGTCTGTAATAGATTAGTATTCGTGTAAATTTTGTAGTACAAGCTGTGCGTAGGCAGACTGGGGGTCATTGTTCCCAATGTAACGTGTATCTTCCCGGTATATCTGATTTAGATTTATGCTAGTTTGTCCTATGTATGATATTTTACGTGTATTACAAGTGAGTTTCTATACTCCGCTCATGTTGTAGTCTTGGTTTTCATCGAGCGTCTTTGGTTTTGTATATTGCTGTATTGTGTTTGTGCTGTTGAATGCAATGTTTATGTTGGTATGTTTTAAGAGGTTGGTGAGTTTTCTAATTTTTGGACTAGTTTGTGAAGGTTGCCCGTTTTTTGTTTTGTCTTTATACTGTTTTTGGTGGACCTTTTTTGTTTCATATATATATATATATATATATATATATATATATATATATATATATATATATATATATTAGAATATTATTACGATGTACGGACCCATGAACGTTAAATTAATTAATGCCAAACAGGCAAACGAAATCTACCAATATAAAAAATCAAAAGAAAACTGTATAAACAAGCGCAGCAGTCTGGTACAACAAAATATGCAGACAAAAACAATTAACTCCCAAATTTACCTCCATAAGGATAAACGGCATAAACCGAAATGTCTGAAAACCGTACGAGCAGCTTTTGCTCCATCACATGAAATTCGGGTATTTGTGCTCGACCTACAGATTATCCGTGCTTGTTTCGAAATATGACTTGCGCCAAATATAAAAATTCGTGTATTGACCTTCGATATCCAGTCTAGCTGAGCTGAATATGGCCTTCAAAAAGTCTTGTGCCAAATAATTTTTTTGTATAGTCGCTCGACCGACCGCCTATCTGTGCTGAATACTGGCTCGAAACATGACTTTCGCCAAATGAAGAAATTCGTGTATTGGCGCTCGACCTAAAAACTGTGTATTGAACATGCCCTCAAAACACTACTTGCGCCAAGTGATGAAATGTGTTTATTTTCGTTTGACATGCAGCCTCCCTGTGCTAAATATGGGGTCCAAACATTTGCGCCAACTGAAAAAATTTGTGTATAGTCGTTCGAACTACAGCCTACCTGTGCTGAATATAGGCTCGAAACATTACTCTCTCCAAGTGATTAAATTCGTGTAGTGACACCCAATCTGTGCAGAAAATTGTCTCGAAACGACTTGCTACAAGTGATGTAATTCGTATATTTGCGATCGACCTGCAGCTTAACTGTGCAGAAAATGGGCTCCTAACATGACTTGCTCCAACTCAAGAAAGACGTTATTGGCGCTCGATATACAGCCAAAATGTGATGAATAAGAGCTGGAAACATGACTCGCTCCAAGTGATGAAATTAATGTATTGCAATTCTACAAGCAGCTTATATTTACTGATTATTTGCCCCAAACATAACTTGTGCCAACTAAACGAATAAAAGTATATGCGCTCGACCTACAGTCTGTCTGTGTTGCATATGGACTTCGATACATAACTCACGCAATGTGACGAAATGGTATTGGCTCTCGACCTGCAGGCTATCTGTACTGAAAATGGGCTAAAGACGTGATTTACTTCAACTAAAGAAATTCGTGTATTGGCGCTCAACTTACAGCTTGTATGTGCTGAATATGGCCTCGCAGTATTACTTGCGCCAACTGAATTAATAACTGTTCTGGCGATCGGCATGAAACGTACCTGTGCTGATAATGGGGTCCAAACATTTCTTGGGCCAAATCAACTAATTCGTGCTTCAGTGCTCGACCTACAGGCTATATGTGCTGAATAAGGGCTGGAAACATTACTCGCGCCAAGTGATGAAATTTTTTGCAGCCTATCTGTGCTGAATATTGGGCTCCAAACATGACTTGTGTTAACTCAAGAAATCTGTGTATTGGCGCTCGACCTACAGTCTATGTGTGCTGAATATGGACTCGAAACGTGACTCGCGGAAAGTGATGCAATAAGTGTATTGCAGCTCGACATGCATCCCATCGGTCCTTAATATGGGTCTCGAACATGAGTGTATTTGCGCTCGACCTACAGGCTATCTGTGCGGAATATGAGCTCGAAAGATGATTCGCCCTAAGTGATGAAATACGTGTATAACGGCTCGACATTTAGGTTCATTCATTAGTATACGGTCCTTAGGCCGGTTTCGCAGGAACCATAGCCCACTCAGGCGATCGGTATAGCTCTGGCACGCAGCATTCTGGGTACGTTCTTAGGGGTAGGTTGCCATTGTTTACCCAACCTTTAGATGTTCCTACATTCGTCGCCAGGTACCTCCACGTCCGTAACGATGCGAGAGATCCTAGCAGCGAACTGTGGGCGAAAACGTTTTCCTTTCATGCTGAAATGAAGACTTCCTCGCCATTTAGGAATTTTTACATGACGCAAATCTACGACATGGGACCGACGGCGACATTTAGGTAATCTGCTACGAATATGTGTTCAAAACATGACTTTCGCGAACCCATGAAAACCTAATATTGATACTCGACTAACAGATTATCCGTGCTGAATTTCGTTTCGCAATATCACTTGCGCCAGCATAAGAAATTTTTGTATTGGAGCTCGACCTACATTCTATCTGTGCTTAAAATTGTGTCGAAGTATGACTTGAGCCAACTGAATAAACTCCTCTTTTGCCGCTCGACATGAAGCGAAATTGTGTTGATAAAAGGACTCCAAACATGACTTGCGCCAAATCAAATAATTCGTGTTTTGGTGCTCGAACTCCAACCTCTCTGTGCTGAAAAAGGCTCAAAACACGACTCGCGCCAGGAGATGAAATTCGTTTATTTCCATCGACAAGCAGCTTATCTGTGCAGAATATGGGGTCAAAAAATGACTTGCGCCAACTGAAGTAATTCGCGTATAGTTGTTCGAACTACAGACTTTCTGTGCTGAATAAAGTTTCCAAACATGACTCGCTCCGAATGATGAATTTCGTGTAGTGGCTCTCAACCTACACCCAATCGGTGCAGAAAATTGTCTCGAAACATGACTTGCAATAAGCGAAGAAATTCATGTATTTGAGATCGACATGCACTTATCTGCGCTGAATATAGGCTCGAAACATGACTTGCACCAACTCAAGAAAGACGTATATTGGTGCTCGACATAAAGCCTATCTGTGATAATTAAAGCCTGGAAACATGATTCCCTTCAAGTGACGAAATTTGTGTATTGGCGTTCGACATACAGGTTATCTGTGCTGAATATGGGCTACAAAAATGACTTGCGCCAACTCAAGGAATTTGTGTGTTTGCGCTCGAACTACAGCCCATCTGTACATAATATGAGCTCTAAACAAGTTTCGTGCAAAGGTATGAAAATGTGTAATGTTATCTCTTCCGATCATGTGTCCAAGAAATGATTTGCGCCAACACATTAAATTCGGATATTGGTCTTCGACCTACAGATCATCCGTGCTTGTTTCGAAATTGACTTGCTCCAAGTGTAAAAGTTCATGTATTGACTTTCGATATCCAGCTTAACGTAACCGAATATGGCCTCCAAAAATTTATTGTGCCAAATAAATTTTGTGTATAGTCAATCGACCAACAGCCTAAAGAAATGTGTTTTGGCGTTTAACTCACAGCTTATCTGTGCTGAATATGCACATATAAGGTGTAGGTCAAAAGAATGTACACACCAGTTGCTTCAGCAGGTGCAATTCTAGTGTCAGTCCCTTATTCAGTTCAGCTACGCAGCATGTCTATCTCAAATAAACGAATTTTTTCACTAGGCACAAGTCATGATCGAAGCCAATACTTGGCAGAGAATGGCTGTAGGACAAGCACTAGACACGAAACACTTAGATTGTACACTTTGCTGAACAAAATTTAAGCGGCTTGATATTTCGTACTTCCCGCTCAGGCAGTCACGTGACATACATTTGCCATCATAATTCGAGTCGTTTTAGTGTCCCCAATTTGTGAATTGGATGCGTTTCTCTGTCTTCCCATAATTACAATCAATCACGCCGCGTATTTATTAACCAAACACACCAATACATTAGCTTAATTTGAAGTTAAAACATGAATTAAAGGTTATTAATTTCCCGAGGCGTGCTGCTTGCTAGTTTCTTTACCACAGATGTATGTTGCTAAGGGAGGTTGTTTGTCGCAGCCGAGGTAGTCGAGTGCGTTAAGGAGTGATTGCAATACTCTTCGGAAACAAAGTGTATGGGTTCTCGTCCCAGTGTCAGCATATAATTTTTTCTTTTTGATTGTGTTTTATACTTACAAACAGTCAATTAAATTATGCAGTAACACTTCTATTATTAAGTAATTATTTAATTGTATTTTTCAAAATTTATCCCTGCTCCATTGGCTGGGTTAGAAATGCGAGTGACGCAGATATTTCTTTTAGTTTTTGGTAATACTTTTTTGTTTACCAGCATTCGGATTAAGGAGTTTCGTGTGCAAGTCATTTACGAGCCCATTTTCCGCACAGTTAAGTTGAAGGTCGAAATCATATATACGAACATCACTTGTAGCACGTCATTTCGAGACAATTTAATCACAGTTAGGGTGCCAATGCACATGGAGCGGGTCATGTTTCGGGTCTGTATTTATAACAGATAGTCTGTAGGTCGAAGGACTATACACGAATATCTTCAGTTGGCGCGTCATGTTTGTGTACCATATTCAGGACAGAGAGGTTGCTTTTAGAGAACAAATAAACGAATTTCATCATTTGGGCCGAAAAGCGTTTTGATTCTTTATTCAGCATAGATATGCTGCAGTTTGAGCACAAAAGTACAATTATGTGATTTGTCACATGTATCAACACTATTAAGCTACATTTCGAACGTCATAAAGGACTTAATAAGTTGGCTAAAGTAATAATTATGGATCATTATCTGTAAAGATAGACTTAGGTCGAGCGCCAATACACGAATTTCTTCAGTTGGTGCAATTCATATTACGAAATGAAATGCAGAACAGATAATCTGAAGGGCGAGAATAATTACCCTTTTTATGCGGTTTGTCGCAAGTCATGTTTTGAATACACATTCGTAACAGATAACTTAAGTGTGGGTGTCGCCCACTTTTCGTAGATATGTAGCAAGAAACAAATCTCTAAATGGCGTAGAAGCGGTCTTTTCTGCAAAATTACGGGACTGCCTTCTCGACAAATAGTTCCAACTTTTGCCGCTAGGATCTCTGGCGTCTTTGCGTATTTGGAGACGCCTGGCGTCGAAAGTGGGAACTACTAAGAACTTGCCCAGGTTGCAGCGTGCCATATCCATAACGTTTTCTTCCTGCCTAATTGGCCTGTTATATACTAAAGAATGAAACTAAATGTCGAGCCACTATACACGTGTTTCATCACAGCGCGAGTCATGTTTCGAGCTCTAATACTTCACAGATAGGCTGTAGGACGAGTGCAAATACACGAATTTCAGAATAGTAAGCAAGCTATGTTTAGACCCATAATCACAACAGATAAGAAGTATGTCGAATTCCGATACACAAATTTCATCACTTGGAGTTAGACTTGTTTCCTCGCCTTATTCGTAACAGATAGGCCGTAGTTTCTTTCAGTTGCAGTAAGTCATGTTTGTAGCCCATATTCAGCACAGTTAAGCTGCAAGTCCTTCGTAATAGTACGATTTTATCACTTGTCGAAAATCACGTTTCCAGACGAACGACTATGCTGTTTGGATTTAGATGTAATGCCATTAAACAAATACCATCATTTGTTGCGGCGAAAGTTTCGAGCCCATATTCTGCACATATAAGGTGTAGGTCAGAAGAATATACACACCAGTTGCTTCAGTAGGTGCAATTCTAGTTTTAGTCCCTTATTCAGTTGAGCTACGCAGCATGTCTATCGCATATAAACGAAGTTCATTACTAGGCACAAGTCATGATCGAAGCCAATACTTGGCAGAGATTGGCTGTAGGACAAGCAGTCAGACACGAAACACTTACATTGTACGCTCTGTTCAACAAAAATCAAGCGGCCTGATATTTCGTACGTCCCGCTCCGGCATTCACGTGACGTACATTTGCCATCATAATTCGAGTCGTATTAGTTTCCCCATATTTGTGAACTGGAGGCGTTTCTCTGTCTTCCCATCATTACAATCAATCACGCCGCGTATATATTAAACAAATACACCAATACATTAGCTTAATTTGAAATTAAAACATGAATTATAAGTCATTAATTTCCCGAGGCGTGCGGCTTGCTAACTTCCTTACCACAGATGTATGTTGCATAGGAAGGTTGATTGTCGTAGCCGTGGTAGCCGAGCGCGTTAACGAGTGACGGCAGTACTTTTCGGAAACGAACTGTATGGGTTCGCGTCCCAGTATAAGCATCTAATTTTTTCTTTTTGATTAGGTTCTGTACTCACAGTCAATTAAATTATGCAGTAACACTTCTATTACTTAAGTAATTATTTAATTGTGTTTTGAAAAGTTATCCTTGCTCCTTTGGCAGGGTTAGAAATGCGAGTGACGCTGATATTTCTTTTAGTTTTCGGTATTATTTTTTTATTTACCGAAATTCGGATTAAGATATTTCTTGTGCAAGTCATATTACGAGCCCATTTTCCGCACAGTTAAGTTGAATGTCGAAATCATATATAGGAACATCACTTGTATGAAGTCATTTCGAGACAATTTCTTCAAAGCTAGGGTGCCATTTCACATGGAGCAAGTTATGTTTCGGGTCTGTAGTTAGTACAGATAGTCTGTAGGTCGAAGGACTATACACGAATATCTTCAGTTGCCGCATCATGTTTGTATACCATATTCAGGACAGAGAGGCTACTTTTAGAGAACAAATTAACGAATTTCATCATTTGGGCTGAAAGGCGTTTTGATTCTTTATTCAGCGTAGATAAGCTGCAGTTTGAGCACAAAAGTACAATTATTTGATTTGTCACATGTATCAACACTATTAAGCTACACATCGAACGTCATCAAGGACTTTATTAAGTTGGCTCAAATAATAATTAGAGATTATTATCTACAAGGATAGACTTAGGTCGAGCGTTAATACACGAATTTCTTCAGTTGGAATAAGTCATATAACGAAATGAAATGCAGAACAGATAATCTGAAGGGCGAGAATAATTACTCTCTCTATGTGGTTTGTCGAAAGTCATGTTTTGAATACACATTCGTAACAGATAACTTAAGTGTGGGGTTTCCCCCACTTTTCGTAGATTTGTAACAAGAAACGTATCTCTAAATGGCGTAGAAGCGGTCTTTTCTGCAAAATTACAGGACTGCCTTCTCGACAAATAGTTCCAACTTTCGCCGCTAGGATCTCTAGCGTATTTGCATACTTGGATACGCCTGTCGACGAAAGTGGGAACCACTAAGAACTTGCCCAGGTTGCAACGTGTCATATCCATAAGGTTTCCTGACTGGTCTTTGCTTCCTGCCTAACTAGCCTAAGAGTTATATACTAAAGAATGAAACTAAATGTCGAGCCCCTATTCACGTGTTTTATCACAGCGCGTGTCATGTTTCGAGCTTTAATACTGCACGGACAGGCTGTGGATCTAGTGCAAATAAACGAATTTCAGAATTATGAGCAAGTTATGTTTGGAATCATAATCACAACAGATAAGAAGTATCTCGAATGCCAATACACAAATTTCATCACTTGGAATGAGACATGTTTCCACGCCTTATTCGTAACAGATAGGCTGTATGTTAAGGGTCAAAACGCTACCTCCTTCAGTTGCAGTAAGTCATGTTTTTAGCCCATATTCAGCACAGTTAAGCTGCAAGTCCTTCGTAATAATACGAATTTCATCACTTGTCGAAAGTCACGTTTCCAGACTAACGATTCTGCTGTTTGGATTTAGATGGAATGGCATTAAACATTTTCATCATTTGTTGCGGCAAATGTTTCGAGCCCATATTCTGCACATATAAAGAGTAGGTCAAAAGAATATACACACCAGTTGCTTCAGTAGGTGCAATTCTAATTTGTGTCCCTTATTCAGTTCAGCTACGCAGCATGTCTATCACACATAAAGGAATTTCATCACTATGCACAAGCCATGATCGAAGCCAATACTTGGCAGAGAATGGCTGTAGGACAAGCAGTCAGACACGGAACACTTAGATTGTACCCTCTGTTCAACAAAAATCAAGCGGCCTGATATTTCGTACGTCCCGCTCAGGCATTCACGTGACGTACATTTGCCATCATATTTCGTGTCGTATTAGTTTCCCCATATTTGTGAATTGGAGGCGTTTCTCTGTTTTCCCATTATTACAATCAATCACGCTGTGTATGTATTAACCAAATACACCAATACATTAGGCTTAATTTGAAGTTAAAACATGAATTAAAGGTCATCAATTTCCCGAGGCGTGCGGCTTGGTAACTTCCTTACCACAGATGTATTTTGATAAGGGAGGTTGTTTGTCGCAGCCGTGGTTGCCGAGCCCGTTAACGCTTTATGGCAATACTCTTCGGAAACAAACTGAATGGCTTCGCGTCCCAGTGTCAGCATGTATTTTTTTCTTTTTTATTATGTTTCATACTCACAAACAGTCAATTAAATTATGCAGTAACACTTCTATTACTTAAGTAATTATTTAATTGTATTTTTCAAAAGCTACCCTTGCTCCATTGGCAGGGTTAGAAATGCGAGTGACGCAGATATTTTTTTTAGTTTTCTGCAATACTTTTTTGTTTACCGACATTCTGATTAAGAGGTATCGTGTGCAAGTCATATTACGAGCCCATTTTCCGCACAGTTAATTTTAATTTCGAAATCATATATACGAACATCATTTGTAGCACGTCATTTCGAGGCAATTTATTCACAGCTAGGGTGCCAATGCACATGGAGTGAGTCATGTTTGGGGCTGTATTTAGAACAGATAGTCTGTAGGTCGAAGGACTATACACGAATATCTTCAGTTGCCTCGTCATGTTTGTATACCATATTCAGGAAAGAGAGGCTGCTTTTAGAGAACAAATAAACGAATTTCATTAGTAGTAAAGGCTCCCTTTGGGGTAGACCAAAACTGAACTTGTTCTTTAGCTTCATTGGTGTAGGGTTGACGTTGGAGGTCAGGCTCTGTCCGTGTTGACCCGCATTGTTGGGGATTGGCATTTGCTCCCCATTGTTTGGGCCGCGAGCCATAGGTTGGGTGTCGTTTGTGTAGACCCCCTGTGTGGGGGATGTGGAAACTAAAGAACGAGGTCAGCTTAGGTCCACCCCAAAGGGAGCCTGGGTTCTCGAGCCATAGGTTGGGTATCCGTTCGTGTAGGGGTAGGCCACTGTCCCTCAGGGACCCTCCAAAGTGGGCCCCTGAGGGTCAGTGGGGTTGGGATAGGGAAGGGTGCGCCCCCGCCGTATGTATTTTTGGGCGGGGGTATGGAAAGGCCCACCGTATTTATTTTTGGGAGGGCCTCTCCCCAAAAGAGGGTTGCACTGCGTGCATCACCCGGCCTAGTCGCAACGCGACTGGCAGCCATTCTGCTTTGTTGGCGTGTGATATAGGTTAGCGAGTGTAGTGTAAGAGAGAAGGGGAAGGGACGGTAACGCCTTCTGTGAGGAAAAGATAGGAGGTAGATGTATGCCATCTGTGGTGGAGATGAGGCACTATATAGTATAGAGTATTTCCGTGGGTATGGGCGTTGGCTGCAGGCGCTGGCATATTTGTTGTCATGGAACTATATAGCATAGAGTATTTCCGTGGGTACGGGCGCTGGCTGCAGGCGCTGAGCGTTGCCAGAGGTGTTGTCATACACAGCACGGTGACATCATAGACCATATATGGAAATGTCAGGTGTACAGGTGTGTCATACCTTGTTCCATATTTGGTATTGCTGGCTGTAAATGTCTTTTATTGGTTGGTGTATGATGTAGGTGGGGGCGAGTGGTACATTGCCGTAATGGCGGACTGGATTTCTCGGAAAAG
>Ga0268261_10002676_pt1 | contig 12836 bp, 15 predicted proteins | sample TergutNc150P1_FD_190353 | JGI IMG/M metagenome (GOLD analysis project Ga0268261, IMG submission 190353) | Nasutitermes corniger P1 segment gut microbial community from laboratory colony in Florida, USA - Nc150 P1 (SPAdes) (version 2) | ecosystem: Host-associated > Arthropoda: Insects >... | reverse complement strand
GGGGGGGGGGGGCAGTTGCAGCGGTTGGACTGACATTATTACAGTATAGTATAAAGTATTCAATTCGTAGCGCGCTGTAAACACATTCCTTCTCCGTTACAAAATCTAATCGGATAATGCAGGAGAGTGAATTGATCACAGCCCTGAGAACCACATACATCATAGAAACACACTCTGGGTTGAATGTGAATGCTTGAATGTTTAGTCTGGTGTTATATATTCAAACCACTGAAATTTAAAGGGTTAAAAGAATTAAGTTGAGGAGGCCGAGATGGATGGGTCAGGAAGCAGGCTTGGAGACGAGAATAGCATACAGAATTTCAAAGTTGTGAAGAAAGAGGTCCATAATTAGTGGGCCACGGCCACAAAGGCATGGAGCGTCCTCAGGTTGCGAATGGAGGAACGGCTTCCAATATGGAAGGTACCTGCGAATAAAATGAATAAGCAGTCGCGGACATCACACAAGGGGTGGTCCTCAAACTTTGGTTTTGGGCGAGGTGCTAACAACTCCTCACCGTAAAATCTGGCCTTCTTACGAAAAGGATAATGCCCCTCGGGCCTGGACTGATCCTTTGGCACGACCTAAGCAATGGAAAAGGGACATGAGATTTGGTACATGGAAAGTAAGGAGCCTCATACAACAGTAGCCAGGGAATTACAAAAGTATAAATTAAATTTAGTGGGTGTACATGACGCTAGGTGGGACAAAGGGGGCATTGTGAGAGGAGATTTTTTTCTATGGAAAATGGAACTATAATCATCTATTAAGAAAAGTATTTTTTTTTTGTATACAACCGAATAGCACCAGCAGTTAAGAGAGTTCGTTAGTGATAAGATGTCTTATATAGTTCTGAGAAGTCGCTGGTGTATCACTGTTTTGAATGCGCATGCACCGCCCGAGGAAAAAGTGATGATTCAAAAGACAGTTTCTCTAAGGAATTAGAGCTGGTTTTTTTAATCATTTCCCTAACTACCATATGAAAATTTTGTTAGGAGAACTGAATGAAAATTGGGGAAATAGGGGATTTTCAAAGCGACAATTGGAAATGAGCGTCTACATCGGGACAGTAATAATATTAATGGTGTCAGAATGGTAAATTATGCCTCATCATAATTTACCATTCTGACACCATTATTATTACTGTCCTGATGTAGACTTTCATTTCCAATTGTCGCTTTGAAAATTCCCTACATCACGACAGTAATAATAATAGTGTCAGAAGGGTAAATTATGCCTCATCATAAAATCTAGTTGTTAAGAGTATGATGTTCCCGCACCGAAACTTTCATAAATACACCTGGACCTCTCCTGATGGAAAGATTCACAACCAGATTGATCACATTTTCATAGATAGGAGATGGTATTCAAGTATACTCGATGTACGACTTTTTAGGACGGCTATCTGTGATACTGATCACCATTTCATGGTTGCAAAGGTTAAGGAAAGTTTGGCAGTAAGTAATCAAACGACACAGAAGTTTGATGTGGAGAAGTTTAATATCAGAAAGTTTAGTGAGCTGGAGGTTAGGAAACAGTATCAGAGTAGGATATCAAAGAGGTTTGCAGCTTTGGAGAACTTAAATAATAGCGAGGATATAAACAGGGTTGGGAGAATATTGAAGAGAATGTCAAAACATCAGCTAAAAAGAGTCTGGGTCTCTATGAACGGAAGCAGCATAACCTGTGTTTTGAAGGATGTTCACAGTTTTTAGATCAAAGGAGCAGACTAAAATGCAGTGGTTTCGGGATCTAAACCAAAAAAAAATTTCTATTATCTAAACAGTGTAATATGTAAAACTAAGAGATACGTCAAGAAAAAAGATCGAATATCTGAAAAGTAATATTGATGAACTTAAAACTACAATAATACCAAAAATATTAGAGACTTGTGCAGGGGCATCAATCATTTAAGAAGGGTTACCAGCCTTGAACTAATAGAGTACAGGATAAGAAGGGTGATTTGGTTACAGACTCCCACAGTATTTTGGCAATGTGCAGGAATCATTTCTCTCATCTGTTCAATGTACATGGAATTAGTAATGTTAGGCAGATAGAAATACATACAGCTGAACCAGCAGTGCCTAGGCCGAGTGCCTTTGAGTTTCAGATGGCTATTGAAAAGCTAAAAAGACACAAATCACCAGATATTAATCAAATCCCAGAACTGATTACAGCAAGCGGTAGCACGATTCGCTCTGAGATCCTTAAAATCATTAATTCGATTTGGAATAAGGAAGAATTTCCTGAGGAATGGAAGGAGTCGATCATTGTACCTAATTATAATTTGGGCCATACAACAGACTGTAGTAATTATAGAGGTACATAAATTTTGTCGACTACGTACAAAACGTCATCCAACTTCATGCTGTCAAAGTTAACTCCGTATGTAGAGGAGATTTTTGGGGATCAGCAATTTGGATTTCAACGCAACAGATCAACTACTGATCATATGTTCTGCTTCCGTCAGATACTTGTGAAAAATTGGGAATACAACAAGGCAGTGCATCAGCTCTTTATGGACTTCAAGAAAGCTTATGATTCAGTTAGGAGGGAGGTCTTGTATAATATTCTCATTGAGTTTGGCATCCCCATGAAACTGGTAAGGCTAATAAAAATGTGTCTGACTGCAACGTATAGCAGGGTCCGGGTGCAAGAATTTGTTTGACATATTTCGTATTAGGAATGGTTTGAAACGAGGAGATGCTTTATCGCCATTGCTCTTCAACTTTGCTTTAGAGCACACTATTAGGAGGGTTCAGGCAAACCACGATGGATTGAAATTAAATGATACACATCAGCTTCTGGTTTATGCTGTTGATGTTAATATATTGGAAGGAAGCCTACGTACTATAGTAGTTGCTAGTAAGGAGACTGGACTAGAAGTAAATGCTGGTAAGACTAAGTACATTGTCATGTCTCGAGATCAGAGTGAAGGACGAAGTCACATCATAAAGATTGATAATATTTCCTTTGAAATGGTGGAAGAGTACTTATATTTGGGAACAACCTTAACAAACCATATTTCTATTCAGGAAGAAATTAAGAGCAGATTGAAATCAGGGAATGCTTGCAATCATTCGGTGCAGAATCATTTGTCTTCCAGTTTGTCATCCAAAAATTTAAAGATTAAGACATCATCATCATCTGCTTCACAGCCCTGGGTGGGCCTTGGTCTCCTCAAGCAAATGTCGCCAGCGACCTCCATCCTGGGTAACCGCCCGCCAATTTTTGCAACCAGTTTCCTTGAGTCTTCTTCTACTCAGTCAATCCATCTTGATTTCGGTCGGCCGACGTCCTTGTTGACCTGCGGGGTGTGTCCACAATATCTTTCTAGGTAATTCGTTGTCATCCATTCGCACTACATGGCCCGACGACCTCAGCCTACTAGATTTTATTACTTTAAGAATATTTGGTTCATTGTGAAGCTTTTCTAATTCTCTGTTGTATATTTCCGTCACTGCCGTCCCTCGCATACTGGACCATATATTCTGCGAAGGATTTTCTTTCGAAAATACTCAGTCTTCTTTCATCAATTTTTGTCGTAATCCTGGTTTATGTAGCGTATGTAAGTACTGGCCTCACAACTGTTTTAATATATCAGAATTTTTGTCTTCCTGGAAAGTAACTATGATTTAAACTGACTTTTTAGCCCAAAATATGATCTAGTAGCAGCTATAGGGCGGTTTATAATTTCTTCTGAGACATTGTCGCCAGTAACCAATGAACCAAGACACGTAAAGCTATCAAGTCATTCAAAGGCGTATCTTCCTATTTCAATGGCGCGGGGTTTGCTGCAGTTCTGGGTGTTAGCTGCTACCATATATTTACTTTGCTTTCGTAGATGACTAATCCCATTTCCTTACTCGCCTCTTCAAGTAAATGAAAACCTTCTCTCATTGATGCTAAAGACCTGCCGATGATAACTATGTCATCAGCATAGGCCATAAGTTGGACCAACTTGTAGAATATAGTGCCTCTTGTTTGTATGCCTGATTTTGTAATTGCATATTCCTGCGTTATATTAAAAAGCATACATGCCAGTGCGTGTCTAAACCCCTTGTGTAATTTAAAAGATCATGAGAGCTTCGACTGAATTTTGATCTGATTCTGCATGTTAGACATTATCATTTTGACTAACCTAATTAATTTATGTGGAATATTTAGTTCATTCATGGCTACATATATTTGCTTCCTATCAATGCTGTCATATGCACTTTTGAAATCAATAAAATATAGGTGGATGGAAAATCCGAATTCTTTAATCTTTCCCAAAATTTGTCGCCATCCAAAAATCTGATTTATCGCCGACTTTCCTGGGCGAAACCCCGTCTGGTAAAGTCCAAGTTTGTTTTCAACATGAGGAAGGAGTCTTGTGTACAGTATATTAGAAAATGCCTTATATGTCACATTCAAGAGAGTGATGCCTGTATAATTAGCACATTTCCACTGGTTACCTTTCTTACGCAGTGGACATATAATTCCTTGAAGCCCCTCTTTTGGGGTTTCTTCGTTAATCCATAACGATATAAAAATATACTTCAGTCACTGTTTTAGTCTATCACTGCCAAACTTAGTAATTCAGCTGGAGTATTGTCTGTCCCAGGAGCTTTATTATTCTTTTAATTTCTTAAGTGCTGTGTCAGTTTCCTCAGTAGTGGAGGCATCTATTGTTTCCTGTGTCATTCCCCTCGATATTTGATTACTACTGATGGTAGTAAAAGTGACACATTCATCATCCTTCCTTCCGTTTAATAATTTGTCGAAGTATACTACCCATCTGTCGAGTATCTCCTGTTAATTACTTATTAATGTCCCGTTCTCATTCCTATATATAGGAACTCTTGCTTGAATTACTTTCTAGCCATGCTAATTTTATTGTAAAACTTTCTGAATTCATGTTGTTTCCACAGCAATTCCATATATTCTAATTCCACGTTCTTCCTTTCTTTTCTCTTTCTTTCATGAACTGTCTTTTCTTTCCTTCTCGTTTCTTTGTACTCTTCCATTCAGCTTCTGGTAACATATCCTAGTTGCATCTTCCTATATGGTTTTTGACTTCTGTAGCGGCCTGGCATTCATCATCAAACCACTTTCCTTTATTTATTGGTTCCATTATGTCCAGCACCTCTTCAACTACGGAATTAATGACTGTTGTACATCTCTCCCACAATTTTTCTCCATTGTCCTGGTCAGTAAGTGTAATATGATTTAACTTTTCTTCTATTAGTTGCCTGTATTGTTCCGCCACTTCAAAAGATGTCAGTTTAGATACGCCGTATTTACTGGTTCTAATGCCAGTTACTTGCTTAACATTTAATATTGGAGTCTTAGACGGGCAGTAACCAAATAGTGGTCGGAATCAATAATGGAACCTCGATATGACCTGACATCGATTAGGTTAGATTTATGTCTTCTGTCAATTAAAAGATGATCTGTTTGAATGTTACACCATCAGGCGACCTCCATGTACTCTTATGGATATCTTTATGTGGGTGGAACGTTGATTCTATTATCGTATTCCGCGATACTGCGAACTGTATCAGCCGGGATCCATTGTCGTTTGTGAGACTGTGAAAACTGTGATTGCCATTTGTGGAAAAATTGACAACTTTCTTGCCCACCTGAGCATTAAAGTCGCCGAGAACAATTTTTATGTCGTTTCTTGGGCTTATGTCATAGACTCTTTCTAGGGAATAAAAAAAAAGTCTTTTTCTTCTTCATCAGTTACTCTGTAGGCGCATGGCAATTAATTATACTGTAATTAAAATTGTTTTTCCCTCATTCTCAAAGTGCAAATTCTAGGGGCAATAGGTTTAAAATCTATAATTAGATGTTTGATTCTTTTAGAAACTAGAAACCCAGTACTCAATATATGATCTTTGTTGTCACAACTATAGAAGAGGGTACAGTCTCGTTTTTCCAGGATTCCACTGCCAGTCCAACGTATCTCTTGGAGGGCTACTATATCTGCTTTATAAGCACTAAACTGATTTATAAGCGTCTTTAACGCTTCTGCCGTACGAACGTTCCAAGTGCCAATGTTTAACTCTAAGTTGTTCCCCTGTCCTTAGCCACAGACCTTTATGTATTGCTTCATGTCGTTGCCGAGGTATCCATCCAGCTTCATTTCCTTGAGGTTTCGTAACAATATTTTCTATTACGGGGTGGGGTTGTAAGCCTCACGCCCAACCCCCAGCTTGGAAGGCCAGGGTATCCCATTTTTTCTGGGTCATCACCCTTGACCTGTTTGGCAAGGGAGGCTCTACCAGTAGCATACGTACGCTACCGCCAGCATAGCTCTCGGGATCATACGACCATACAAGCCCCACTACTGCGCCAAATTAGGGATACCTTAGGGGGAAAGTTTAAGATATAGAGAACTATAATTTCGCCTGTTGTTTTGTATGGGTACGAAACGTGGTCGCTCACAACGAGGGAGGAATGTAGGCTGAGGATGTCTGAGAATAGGGCGCTGAGGAGAATATTTGGGCTTAAGAGCGATGAGGTAACAGAGGAGTGGAGAAAACTACATAATGAGGAGCTTAATGATCTGTACTCCGCATGAAATATTATTTGGGTGCTAAAATTGGGAAGAATGAGATAAGTAGGGCATGTGGACCTATGGGGAAAAGGAGAGGTGTATACAAGGTTTTGGCGGGGCAACCTGAGGGAAACTGACCACATGGAAGAACCAGGCGTAGATGGAAAGATAATATTAAGATGGATCTTCAGGAAATGGGATGGGGGGCATGGACTGGATCCATCTGGTTCAGGACAGGGACAGGTGGCCTGCACTTGTAAATGCGGTAATCAACCTGCGGGGAATTTGACTAGCTGAGAATCAAGTAGCTTCTCAAGGACTCTGTTCCGTGGAGCATGTAAGTAATTAAGTATGTACGGAAGTATGTAAATGAGTAAATACGGAAGTAAGCACGTAAGTACAAGGAAAGAGAGAACTTTAGAGACCCTGCCATGTTGTTGTCTCACGAGTGTCCATTGGTTGGCTTTTTACACGTCAATGAACTTTAGAAGGATAGTATAAACCGCGGGGAGAATTCTAGATCAGTTGAGAAATTGCAAGCTCCTCAAGGGGTCTTCTAGGCCATGCAGAATTAATTAGCTAGTTAGTGCGGCAAAATGACTTTTCAAGGTTATGAAGTCGGTTGAGAGGTTTGGAAGTTGTCCGTTCCATGCATTTTTATATCAAAGTTAACCGCTTATTAACCAAATAAATGCACCTTCTTAATTAACATAATATTAAAATAGCATCTCCAACATGCTTCGGTACAAGTAATCATCTTCAGGTTTTTAAAAACTGGCAATTTTTTTCTCCCTGACTGTGTATTTAGTTGATGAAATAAACATCGCACTTTGGCTGCAATGATTTACTTGGCAATTGTGCTAAAGACAGAAAGTCTCCCACTACAAGTAGAGGATAAATAAAACTTACAATAACAGATTCACAGCCTCACAAAACTAGACCTTATTGGACGACTCTTTGAAGTTCTCTGCTGTACATATGCTGGCAAACTAAGGACGTAACTCATGTACAGCGAAAGGAGAACAACTGTAGTTTTGGCCTCATAAGCAAATTCGGCTTCCAGATGGTGAAATTGTTTTATTTGTGATCATGCTAGTGCAGGTGTTCGCTGCATTGAGTTTAAAGAGATGAGACCAACGATGAGACTTAGGCAGAAATTACAGGATAATACTAAAGAGGAAAGTGAATAAACAGAACGCAAATTTTCATAGGATCCAGTAGAATAACCCTTTAAATGCCGAGTTACATCTTGTCTGCCATTTGTTGGCATTGTTAGGAGCTCACCCTATTCTCCACGTTAGCAGGATAAGGGTTAAGGTACTACGATCCTTCGAAATGTCTGGAGCCACTTACCCAGCGACACAGCTTACATCCAGAAAATTTGAATTCCTCAGCTTTCATCTTCTAGAAGTTATAACCATAATTTGAGGGATTGTACTTTCAATCAGTGAGCCAAGAACACAAACAGGATGAGACACTTGAAGAATGGTAAATAGGAACAAATGTTCATGCGGTACCTGCTGCCTCCATATTCAAATACCCAGAAGTTGAATGCAGCATGCTCTCCCAAAACATTAATGCTTAACAAACATCACAACCACAGAGACCCCAGGAAACCGTAATCTAAGAAGTCCTTCCAGGATATGTACTATTTGCTCCTACACACTACTACGAGTCACATATGTTATTTAGTTAAGTGCCTCGACAGCCGCAAAACTTAAGAGAACGTACATTGGAAAGAAAATGTGTCTCATTTTGCAATGCGGGTTTTTTTTTTTAGAAATACCCGATAAATACTTAGTATTCGATGTTGTACAGATTTAACCAACAGTAGCAGACATCGAAACACTATGGTGAAATCCTCCACTATCAAATTGAATGAAAGTTCAGTCAGCATTTCTCGAGCTGTTACATGAAAATGGGTGGACAGACATGTATGGCGAAACTAACAGGGTAACCGTTTGCTATTTTTGTTGCGAACGCGACAAGAGTCTGTTGCTAATGCAACAGTCATAAAACCATATGGCGTTTATTGCGGGTGTCTGCTTCCATAACCAGATTACACTTTGGTACTACGGGAATGAGCACTACTTCACATAGGATCCGTAACCTGCAACTACTGAATTACGAGTCTCACAGACACTGTAGGCATTCCCACGTGTTACATCGTGAAACACTAATTCCTAATTTCACTTTCGCCAATGAAGGTTTAACGTCAGTATGACACACACACAAAACACACAACACAAGTGACTGCAGAATTCAAATAATTTAGATTACATTTAATTGTACATATTTGTTTATTTAACGGTTCTGTACCGACAGAAAATTTTACACAGATGAGGGTATTTAAAAAAAAGTAAAGATTAGGGTGCCATGGCCGATTTTTTAGAATTCAAAGACAATGATTGACGTTTGTATTAAATATGGTCTAAAGGAAAAAGAAAACATTTGTTGACCGATGAGATCATTGAAGATCTCACAGTGGTATGGTTAAGAATTCAACCCTTCTGGCCATTTGGCGTCATGTCGTTGGGCGAGTAGTTCCCGACGTTTCCATGGATCGTCGTGATAGTCAAGTAGTGCAAAAAGAATAGCCATCGAGTTGGTAAAAAAACCAGCAGTTGCCCTAACACACCACAAAATCTTATGGCAATAAAATTGCAGAACATGCAAAAAATATCGAAATTTATTGTAAAATGTGACCACAACGAACCACGATAACACTACAGCTACGTTGAGATTAATACGAAATTCTCACTTGTGAAGATCCGCAGTTTCTCCTATGGCAGGAAGATGGAAGGTGAAAATCACGCATATTTCGCCTGGAGATTCGTAAACACCTACTCAAACGCTTCGTCTGCCTTCATTTTACAAAGATATAATACCTATTACACAACTTGGAGCCCTGCAGCCTTAGTGAAGTAAGTGTTCAGCCTCATACTGTAACTGACTTTTTCTCCTCTGGGCTAACTTCCACCGCACCAAGTGGGTACACGCCAAAACCGTTCCGAACATCCGCCTTTGAACACATGCCTGACATACAGTGCTGTCCTAAAGTGGTTTCACATTCACAAGAGCTTACATTAAGACATTACAACGAGCGTGAGGGTCTACAGATAATCAGAGTAATGGGCACTAGACATCGGGTGGGGTGCGGGTTAATTATGACGATGAAAGAACGCAGACAAGGGCAGTGCAATCATGCTATTACCACGTCGAGCTGGCGAATAACCTGTGCCATTACTTAAGATTTACGATTATGACACTTCTTCATGGTCACTTTGCCACTGTTTCCCACTCTAATTACTCGCCATACATCCTATAAGTGAGTGTCACATAAAAAAAATGTGACGACACAACATGAATCTAATCATTTGTAGGCTTTTACCCGCCATTATTTCGCTAAAGAAGTCCTTGTATTACCATTTCATCATATGGCGTCATAATATGATACGTGTCTCAAAGAGTGGCCGTAAAATACGATCCATGATCTGGTTATAATAATTGTTCTTGGTTCTTGAATGTGTATGATCACCTCCAGCAATGGTATAAGGACCAATAATCGTAATCGGAAAGCCCCTTGTTGAATTTATGCCCAGAGACTGGCTACTCTGAGCTTTCGCGATTAAATTCTGTCCTACCAGGCAAGCGATAGGGTAAAATATATTACCTTAAATTAGAGCATTCCTAATTTTGTGCAGAGCCTGCTCCACTAATCACTCGCTTACATTCGACATAAAATCCACAGCCGACATTTTTACATGAAACCCTTCTCAATAGTACAGGGGATTTTTTTAAGGTTCAACTGGTCGTAACACAACAGGCATTTAAGAATGGCGAAAACTGATTACCGTCCCGCCATTGATAAACTAATTGAATTTGGAAGACGCTATGGAATGGAAATTAATGTGGAAAAAACAATAGTAATGAGAATTTCAAGACAACCTTTCCCAGTAAAAATTATCATAGACCAAAAGCAACTGGAGAATGTGGAATCTTTTAAATATTTGGGTAGCATTTTAAAAAATGATGGAAGATGTACTTGTGAAATTAAGTGTGAGATTGCTATGGCTAAAGCTGCATTCAACAAGAAGAGGACTCTTTTTACTAGCACATTGGGCTTGGAATTGAGGAAGAAGCTAGTGAAGTGCTACGTTTGGAGCATAGCTGTATATGGTGCTGAAACTTGGACGCTTCGGGCAGTAGATCAGAAACACCTGGAAAGTTTTGAAATATGGTGCTGGAGGAGGATGGAAAAGATCAGTTGGACTGATCATGTGAGAAATGAAGATGTATTGCTTAGAGTCAATGAGCAGAGGAATATCCTACATAAAATACGTAAACGGAAGTCGAACTGGATTGGTCACATTTTGCGTCGAAACTGCCTTCTACAATGGGTTACTGAAGGAAAGATACAAGGGGGTATAGAAGTGACAGGAAGACAAGGAAGAAGACGTAGGAAGCTATTGGATGACCTTAAGAAAAGGCGAGGATACTCTCATTTGAAAGAGGAAGCTGTGGATCGCACTATGTGGAGAGCTGGCTTTGGAAGAGGCTTTGGACCTGACGTAAGACAGACTACTAAATTAATGAATTCAACAGAATAATTTAACCTGTCATAAAGGATGCCAAAAAATAACACTTTACCCGATCGTAATAGGCTGCTAGAGAAACCAACTGAATTCATCACCATAATGCTCATATGTTTGCCCTAAACATTGAATGAAAATTTACAAACAAACCATACAGACCGAAATACAGTTACGAGTAGTAGTTGCCTCTGTACTCTTCCGAATAACAAATCCCCCTGTTTCTTCCAGCACCGTGACTCATCTCCCTCTGAGACAGGTCGGAACCAAGTGACAGTAACTCGGCAAATTAATAACAGAAGTCAAACAGAACCCACATCTTACACAGAACAAGTACCAAACGTTACCTTTTGCTGGATTCCAATACAAAGAGAGGACAGAGAACTAAGTAACCAAGAATCAAGAATCCCCTCGCCTCTCTCAACTGACGACGTCCTAGTACGGACACCCATGACGGAAAGGTGAAGTAGGAAAGTTATTAACGGGGTTTACAGGAAGCTCGGCATTCCAGGATTCGTCTCCGTCTAAGTTAGGGCTCTCAAAAGCAACTTCCCAGGACGACTTAGACAAAATGTCTGCAACATGCCTCTTCTTTCCAGCACGCAATTCTGCCAAGCTTGTATTGTGTGCCTCACGGCTGCTTGTTTTCATGTCTGTGTTTTTTCTCCATACAGAGGTACGGAGGTTAAATTAGTCTGAACCCAGAGGATCAAATGGCGCTGAACATTCAGATATGGTTTTCTGGGTTATGACAATGTGCAGTTTTGCAGGGGCTTACAAACACTTCGGAAAATCCCTCAAACTTGTGTGATAGTTCGATCCTGCGTTCAAATCTCCGACGAGTCGTCCCGAGATGAAGGAAATGAAAATGGAAGGTCCCTGGATTAGGCAATATCAGGGGAAAGGTTACGTTTTACATTCTTTGTTGGACGTATCCTTGTAAGTTCGAAATTAATACATTTGCTTGTATTTATTAACTATCTTGGACACAAATTTATGTTAGACAGCATCGAGGTTACAAGCTCTCGCTAAACCTGACGATTAAATAATGCATCGGCACGTGAACGTCCTGCCTGTATAAAATTCTAAGCCGAAGAAGAGGCTGGAAATGTCATGAGAGAATTGTAGCACTTGATGCCCCACAGTAAAAGAGATTCAAATATGCTGATTCCCTGGAGTAAACCACGGGTGTGAAAACTCCCAGGGCCAACTGGTACTCCTACTTGGATCCAAATTTCGCAGCAAACCGTCGCGAAAATCGTTTACATGCTTTAGTTGTCGAGATGGAGACACACCAGCTTTTCGGAAGCAGAGATCATGTGCCTTTCAAATTCTACTTTCGACGACGACAACAAAGCTGGATATGAAACCTATTTGGTCTTCCTGTAAGAAAAACGTACATAAGAAACTTAACTGAATAAACATAAAAAATTTAAACATTAAGAAGTGAGACTTCATTATGTGTAACTCATCTAATTGCAAGAAACGGAAAATGACATAAGAGTCATCACGCAGCAGAAGTAACATGTAAATTAAAGAACGGGAGAAATAATTCAGTCGAGGTGTTAGATGTGATAGTGTAACCGTTCGGATAGGAAACGAGAGGGATTTATGACCGGTACGAGAAGTTTAGTTCTTTAGCAAGTGTCAAAATTGTATTGGTAGAGGGGACAGCTCTTTTCATGTTGGTATTTGTTTTGTT
>Ga0268261_10002675_pt1 | contig 12843 bp, 5 predicted proteins | sample TergutNc150P1_FD_190353 | JGI IMG/M metagenome (GOLD analysis project Ga0268261, IMG submission 190353) | Nasutitermes corniger P1 segment gut microbial community from laboratory colony in Florida, USA - Nc150 P1 (SPAdes) (version 2) | ecosystem: Host-associated > Arthropoda: Insects > Digestive... | reverse complement strand
CGGTCAACAGCCAACATCTCATCAACGGTGAGACGCCCAGCAAAACGGCCTAACCGCTCTACATCCATCTGCCGAATGTGTTCTGGCATTACGCGGGTTTTGGTGCCCAATACTTCTATTTCTGGCCGAAAGTAGGTGGGCCGCGCGCTGGTTGATGTCGGCGCCACTAGCACGGTGGATAGCATTATGGAATCCGACTGGACAACAACGCCGTAACGGGCACCTTGCTGTTCATGGCCGTAGGCGCTACGTGGTTCAGGTAACCGATAAAGATCTCCGCGCATTGCTTCACCAGACCGAATCCAGGCTATCCGAACTGATGGCATCCATATATTCCATAATCGCACGCGATTCGGCTAGATCCGCTGGGTCATTACGGCAGGCTTCAGACTGTTCCCGCATTATCCGACGGCGATGGTGCGTAGCGGTTTCGATCAGGCATGTTCTGACCAAGTCAGAAAAACTAATGTCTTCGAATTGTGTGTAGAGAAAATCAACGGCGGCTTCAGCGGCATCGTCCAGGCGTACTGTTCTAGGTTTATCGGGCATACAAAAGAGCATACAGGCCGTAATCGTCGAGGACAATTCGACGCACCGGTCCTAGTACGTGTCCAGGCAATCTGGGTAATGCGTAGGAATAGGGCAGGGATGCTATGTGCGGTAGGCTGCAATATCAAGCAGGGAAAAGCTGGACAGAACGGCAGCGGGAGGCAAAGCCTGCGCCAGATGTGGGGCAGCGCACAGTTTTGTCCGTGGGCGTTGGCATACTCGCCAGCGAAGCAGCTTCGGCATCGTGCAGCGCTCAATCGGCAACCGCGCATTCCGAAGGAAACCTAAGTATAAGAGGAGCACACCGATACTAATGAGCGACGTGAAATACGTTTACGACTTTTCCGAGGGCAACGCCAAAATGAAGTCGCTGCTGGGCGGCAAAGGCGCCAACCTAGCCGAAATGAAAAGCATCGGCGTGCCCGTGCCCGATGGTTTCACCGTGACCACCGAGGCCTGCGTCAACACGATGAAGAACGATGGCGAATGGCCAGCCGAGTTGTGGGGCCAAATCGAAAACCGACTCGACGCGCTTGAGGAGCGCACGGGCCGCAAACTGGGCGCAGGCGACAAACCGCTGTTGGTTAGCGTGCGTTCCGGTTCGGTTTTCTCGATGCCGGGCATGATGGACACCATTTTGAACCTGGGTATTTCCGACGATGCTGCCGCTGCTTTGGCTGCCGAAACTGGCAACGAGCGCTTTGCTTGGGACAGCTACCGCCGCTTCATCCAAATGTATGCCGAGGTAGTTGAAGGCGCTCCGGCGCACGTGTTTGAAGATGAATTGGCGCAGCTCAAGGCCCGGCGCGGCGTTAAGCTCGACTCGGATTTGTCGGTTGATGACCTCAAAGAACTGGTTGCCACCTTCAAGCGCGTTGCGAAAGAGGCGACTGGCAAAGAACTCCCGTCAGACCCCCGTGAGCAGCTAAAACGCGCTTCCAACGCAGTATTCGCGTCATGGAGCAACCCAAGGGCCAAGATTTACCGCGAACTGAACAACATTTCTGATGACCTGGGCACGGCGGTAAACATTCAGCAGATGGTGTTCGGCAACCGCGGTGACCAAAGCGCTACCGGTGTGGCGTTCACGCGTGACCCCGCCACCGGCGCCAACGTTGAGTATGGCGAGTTTTTGGTTAACGCTCAGGGCGAGGATGTGGTAGCGGGTATCCGTACCCCCAACCACTTGTCCGAGCTCAAAGACGTGCTGCCCACCGCGTACAAAGAGCTGCGCGAGACGATGGATCGCTTGGAAAACCACTACGGCGATGTGCAAGATGTGGAGTTCACCATCGAAGATGGCCACCTGTACATGCTGCAGACCCGCTCTGGCAAGCGCACTGCTGCTGCTGCGTTGAAGATTGCCCGCGATTTTGTTGAGGAAGGCAAAATCACTAAAGAAGAGGCGCTGAACCGCATCGAACCGGACCAGCTTGACCAACTGCTGCACCCCGCGCTGGACACCAAAAGCCTGCCCACCCCGTTGACTAAAGGTTTGAACGCTTCGCCTGGTGCGGCGGTTGGGCGCATCGTGTTCGATGCTGATACTGCGGCGCTCGCGGGCAAAAACGGTGAGAATGTGGTGCTGGTGCGCTGGGAAACTACGCCCGATGACATTCACGGCGTTATTGCTGCTCAGGGCGTTTTGACTGCCCACGGCGGGATGACCTCGCACGCGGCAGTGGTGGCTCGTGGCATGGGTAAGCCTTGCGTTTCGGGCGCGGGCGAGATTCACATTGATGCTGCTGGTAAAACCGTTACCGTTAACGGCAAGGTTTTCACTGATAAAGACGTGATTACGCTGGATGGTTCCACTGGTAACGTGTATGAAGGTGCATTGCCGCTGATCCCGCCGCAGATCACCGATGATTTCCGTGAGGTACTCGGTTGGGCCGATGATGTGCGCCGCCTGGGCGTGCGCGCCAACGCTGACAATGGCCCCGATGCGGAAAAGGCCCGTGAGTTGGGTGCTGAGGGCATTGGTTTGACCCGTACTGAGCACATGTTTATGGCTGGCGATCGCTTGCCCGTTGTGCAGCAAATGATTTTGGCCTCCGACGATGCTGCCCGCGCTGCCGCTTTGGACAAACTGCTGCCCATGCAGCAGGGCGACTTTGAAGAGATTTTCACTGCGATGGACGGCCTTCCGGTAACCATCCGCCTGATTGACCCGCCACTGCACGAGTTTTTGCCATCGTTGGTAGAGCAGTCGGTTTTGGTGCAGAAGTTGGAAGATGCTAATGCTCCGGCTGCGGAACTGAACCAAGCCCGCGAGTTGTTGGGCCACGTGAAGCGTCTGTCCGAGCAAAACCCCATGCTGGGTACGCGCGGTGTGCGGTTGCTGATGTTGTACCCCGAAATCGCTGAAATGCAGGTGCGCGCCATCGCGCGGGCTGCCAAGGCAGTTAAGGCTCGCGGCATTGACCCCAAGCCGGAAATCATGATTCCGTTGGTGGCATATGCGGTGGAGTTGGAAACTCAGCGCGAGTTAGCCGAGAAGGTTTGGGCGGAAGAAAACCCGGGCGTGGAAGCCACCATCGGCACCATGATCGAGTTGCCGCGTGCTGCCCTCACGGCAGATCAAGTGGCCAATTACGCTGACTTCTTCAGCTTCGGCACCAATGACTTGACTCAAACCACCGTTGGTATTTCGCGTGACGACGCTGAAGCCTCGTTCTTGAGCGCTTACCAAGACATGGGCGTAGTACCTGCTAACCCGTTCGCCTCGATTGATGCCGATGGCGTGGCGCAGTTGGTTGAGATGGGCGTGAACAAGGGCCGCAGCACCAAGCCAAACCTCAAGTGCGGCGTTTGCGGTGAGCACGGCGGTGACCCGGCCTCGATCAATATCTTCAACAAGATTGGCCTCAACTACGTAAGTTGCTCGCCTTACCGCGTCCCCATCGCCCGCCTTGCCGCTGCCCGCGCCGTCCTAAATTCTGGCGTAACAGATAAGTAACTTCTTGTCATCCTGCGCGTAGTCGCAGGATCTAACAAGGCGGCCCGCCAGGGCCGCCTTTTGTTGTTAGTAAGCATGTTCTTATGGCATAATAGTTTAGGTAAGGGCTGGGCGGTTGCAGCCGCCCAGCGTTGCGCTTACCTATTGCGGATACGTTTCAGCAGTTCAAGCACTGCAACGGCCGCTCCAGGAAGTGCAACGAGTATCGCGATGACTTCTCGAATCGGCATCGTTTTACTCCTTCCTTATTCATGGACGGGCTTGTTCCCGCCACATGGGTAGCCTATCAACCCCTTTGGACAAATGTTCAAAGGGGTTATTTGCTGGTGGTAATGAAATGTAGTAGCAGGATGAGATGCGCGGCAGAGCATGAGCGGTGTGGCCATATGGGCCATGAGCGGGTGCGATAACAAAGCAGATCGCCTGCTAATGCATTTCATTCGGAGCGCAGGGCTATTACTGGGTCTTGTTTGGCGGCGTGAGATGAGGGGAATAGGCCAGCCACAAAGGTGAGGCCGCAACTGATGGCGATTAGGGCAAGCGCAGCTTGCCACGGCAGTTGGGCAATGTTTCTGATTTCAAACCGATGCCAGATGATGACATTCGCAATGGCGGATAATAACAAAGTTACTAAAACGCCCAGCACTCCAGCCACAAAACCAACAATTAAAGTTTCAGCATTAAATACTTGCTTAATATTAAGTTTAGATGCCCCGATTGCGCGCAATATGCCAATTTCTTTACGGCGTTCCAAAACAGATATATAAGTGATCACACCAATCATTATGGAACTAACTACCAATGAAATTGCCACAAACGCGATTAAGGCATTTGTTACCATCCCTATTATGTCAGTGACAGAACTCATTAGTGCCCCAATTAAGTCGGTATAGCGTACCACTCGTTCGGGCTGGCCTGCGGCTTCCATGTCCGCATTGTATTGGTCAATGATGGCACTAACTTGGGCTTTGGCTTCAAAGTCCCGGGGGAAAATGAGAATTTGAGATGGTACTGCAGGGTCCGCGTAACCCAACATCGACAGGTTGCGTTCTAAGGTGGGGGCAGTGTTGGCCATCATCGAACTCATTAACGCAAACAGTTCTTCTTCAGTTAGTTGCAGTTCAAAGGCTTCAGTTAGAGTTTCGGCATCAAGCCCCTGGAATTGGTCATTTATTTGGCCCAGACTGTTTTGTAATTCCCGGCTGATTTGGCCAGAAAGGTCAGTCATAGCCACTTGCATTTGCTGCCCAATTTCATTCGCCAAATTAGTCCCGGCAACTTGCATTTGATGTTGTAATTGCTGCTGAATAGCAGTCATTGCAGTTACCATGTATGCCTGCATAGCAGTTTGCATATAACTTTGCAAAGCAGCGACTACACCAGCTTGCAATTGTTCAGGGTTAAATACTGCAGCAATTTGCTCGGCAATCCGAGCCTGCACTTCCGGGCGGTTCAAGTAATCCACAAAGCGCGTCGCAATGGTGTTGGGGTCAATAACGGGCGGGATGGGCACACAGTATTCATCACCATTATCATCAATAAAACATTGTTCCCCGCCGCCAGCCAGCAGGTCATTCTCCACAAAATCTTGTAACACACCCACCATAATCAAAGCCAAAGCGCCGGGGTCAATCTGCACGGCATCAGCTAAGGAGTCTGTGAGCCCAGAAAGGTCACCCAGTTCAAAAGGCGGCAAGGTAAATGAGTTCGGGTCTAGGTTAAAGGCGTTACCAGCCAGCCCGCCCAAATCAGGCACCCGGAAATTCAAATTATTGGGGTTAAGGTTAAAAGCTGAGGTGTCAATGTGTAGGGCATCGGCCAATAATTCTTCATTTACCGAAATAACTTGGGAAAAATCGAATTCTACCCCGTCGCCAGTCTGTTCCGAGGCAAAAGTATTACCACTAAAAACATTCACATAAGGCTGTGATAACTGTTGTTGCACCAAAGGCGAAGCAGCAGCCTGAGCCATTAAATAGTAAATCAATTCCGGGGTGTAATTTAGGCCCGGATTCAAAGTAGTAGCAGTGACCCCAGGGGCAGGTTGCACGATGCCAACAATCTTTAGCGGCAAACCATTGTCCACTACCGACCGCATAAAGCTTTCATCCCCAGAGCGGTCAACCCAAACACTAAAGGTGGGGTCATATTGATAAAGGTCAGTGGGGTTAATGACCTTGAATTCGGTATTCATAATATCAGCGTGGGAAATATTAGGCCGGGAAGCATCAGTATCTAAAGTATCTTCGGCGCCGTTAATGAATACATCCAACATCGTCCGTAATTCAGCTCGATCCCGCAATCCCATAACATAAAGTTCATAATCGCTAATGCGCCCCCGGTGGCTCAGCACCACCACAGCCTCATCAAATGCGGTAGGCCAATGCCCTTCAACAATATCGTATTGGTTTTCAAAAATGGCCCGGTTTGATGGCATCTCAAAAAACACATTCATGCCAAAACCCATACCACCAAATAACGCCCCAAAACCACCCGAGCCACCTAAACCAAAGGATGCCAACAAATTGTCGGGGTTTACCTGATCTATGGCGCCAACCCCACCAGCACGGCTCGCCACGGAAGTGGGTAAAAAGATTTGTGGCGTTACCTCATATTGATATTCAATACTATTTACATACCGCGAAATGCCACCGCCATCAGCTTCAAAAAACTCTTTTAAAGCGCCTAAGTCATTATTGTTGCGATTGGCAAACATGGTTTCAACCACGCGGCGTTCACCCACATAACCGGCGGGTACATCATCGAACATCGGACCCCCGGAACCGCCACCAGCGCCGGAACCACCAGAACCGCCGCCATCATCACCACCCGGCCCGCCCAACATGGCCGACAAATCCAACCCCGTACTTTGAATTGTCAACGGGTAAATAGATAAAGTTTCTTCTTCTACCGTGCGGATGTAATTGTTAATGCCATTAGCTAAAGCCAAAATAGCGGCAATCCCAATAATGCCGATTGACCCAGCTAACGCTGTTACCAGAGTGCGTCCCTTTTTAGTCATTAAATTACTAAATGACAAAGATAATGCGGTCAAAAACGACATAGAAGCAATACGGGGCGCCCGGGCCACCCGCTGCTCGGCATACAAAACTGGGTCGGTATCGCCGATCAAATGCCCATCTTTTAAGTTGATAATGCGAGTGGCATATTCTTCCGCCAATTCATTATTATGCGTAACCATAATAACCAGCCGGTCAGCAGCAATTTCAGTTAGTAATTCCATCACCTGTGATGACGTAGCAGTATCTAGCGCCCCTGTTGGCTCATCGGCCAACAATATTTCTGGGTCATTTATCAAAGCGCGCGCAATGGCCACGCGTTGCATCTGCCCACCGCTCAACTGGTTAGGGCGTTTACGCACATGGTCTGCCAGGCCGACCCGCGCTAAAGCATCCAATGCCCGCGTACGGCGCTCTTCAACGGAAACCCCGCTCAAAGTCAAAGCCAATTCCACATTAGCTAACACGGTTTGATGTGGAATCAAGTTATAAGATTGAAAAACAAAGCCAATCCGGTTATTGCGGTAAGTATCCCAATTCCGGTCAGAATAAGCCGAAGTAGAAATCCCATCAATTACCAAATCGCCACTATCATATTTATCTAAGCCGCCAATAATGTTCAACATCGTAGTTTTGCCAGAACCCGAAGGCCCCAAAATGGCAGCAAACTCGTTATCCCTAAACGTCACCGAAACGCCATCAAGCGCCACCTGCGTAAACCCCGCAGTGTGGTAGCTCTTCCGGATTTCCCGTAATTCCAACATCAGCCAGCCGCCTCGTTCCATGCCGTAAGCACCATCGTAGTGAAAACACCGTGACCCGGCAGCGCCGGGCACCGGGGGCGAATTGTTGCGATTTGGTTACGATGGCCGGTTTAGCGAGAAATAAAGTGTGACGTGGGTCATAGTGTTACAAATCACACAGCGGCGTGTGAGACTTTGGTATCGCGAAAAAGAGGTGGCGGCGATGTTGGCAAAGGCTGCTTTCAGCACCCTATTGGCAGGTTCGATGATGTTTGCGGGTTTGCCCGCGGCCGCTCTGGCAGCGCAAACCGCGCAAGCACCAGCGACCCAAGTGGTCGAAGCGGTATCTGCGGCGCCAGCATCGCCGTCCGCAGCATCGCCGTCCGTAGCGTCATCAACCAAACAAAGCCCGATGATGCACGGAGGCATGAGCCGCGCCATCGTGAACCCTGTTACCGCCCCGCTGAGTGCAGACTGCAACCCGGCCAGCACCGGAAAGTGGTGCGTGCAAACAATTCTGCCCGGCACCACCATCTCGCCAGCCGTAGGGGATATTTCACAGTGGAACGGCGCGGTTTATTACCTGGGGGAGGTTACTCCGGTTCCTGATTATGTGGAAACGGCTCCAGCGGGTTCTGGCGCTCTCAAGACGGGAACCCCGGGCACTGCACCTGGCCCGTTCGCAGACATTAGTTACCAGTACCAGGATTCCGCTAAGTGGAACCTGAAAGGTATCGTTCCGGGCGACCAATGGCTTTATACCGCGAGTTATCAAATCCAGGCGATCGGGGATAATTTTGTTATTCAAGCGATACCGGCTCAAGGGAATGCTGCTGCCACCGCGCCGATCTCGGATCGGTTTGGGATGCCAGTACCGCTCGACCTTACCCTGCCTACTGTTCTAAGTTCGTCGCCTTACGCAGTTTGCACTGGCAAGCTTGACGGGGATCTGGGAACCGAACCTTGCGTGACCGTAACAAAGTATGTTTATGTGGAGGATAACGGGAATCCGGGCAGCTATATCTACAGCTGGGAAGACGCAAAAAACGCCTCTAGCACATTCAAAATTCCATTGTTTACTGGCTCGGCTAATTTGCCCGGGGCTGGCAGTGCACCGAATTTGGTGCCGGGTGTAGAGATTAAGCAAATAAGCGAATCTGGTGCCACTGTATGGGTAGGGATAAAGTATCAGGTGGATTGGCGGCTAGGCGGTGAAGAAGACAGTCCGACAGGCACGTTGTACATGGATGAAGATTTATTCACTGCACTCTCAGTGGTGCCTGCTGCGGCTCAGGTTTATGTAGGTAACAACTACGGAGGTGGCCAATACCCGGATGGTTCGGCGGTAACACCCCCCCGCAATGATAGCGCCGCGAACTTGGGTGCCCTAGCGCAAGGTTGGCAAGGTTACACCACCAACCGCAACTGGGATCAAAGCCCGTATTACACCAACCCCGGCGATAGCTTTGGTGGCAACTTGATCACTACCGCTGATGATGACGTAACTCGCACGTATACCCTCACTAACCCTTACGCCGCTGACGGAACTGCCAATGTATACCTAGTTCTGGATACGGACTGGGATGATCCAGATACTACGGCTGACATCTGCGAAGCCGTGGGCGGAACCTGGTTGGCTGCTGGCCATTGCAAGTTCTCTTCATTGAACAAGAATTTGTGCACGGTGTACGGATTCTTCTGGGTAAACAACGGCTGCGAGAATGATTACGATGACATTTTTGACCTCACCATCACAGCATCGGGCGTAGCAACCCCGCTCTACCAGGGGAGCATTAGCAATTTCATTGATATGAACGATGATGAGACTACGGCCCAGATTGGCAGTCCAATCACGGTGCCGGGCAAGGGCAGCGTTGACATCACCGTCAACGTTAGCGTTGATGACACTTTCTATGCCGCCGTACCCACGATTGACATTTCAAATGCCCTAAAGCGCACTTTTGCCCTAGAAATTGATATGACTGGCAGTTATACCCTGACCTGCTACGCCAACAACGGCATCAATACTAACGCGTATACCCAAACCTTCTCCGCAACCCCCGGTAGCACCTTGCCAAACTGCGATACAGTGCTGGGTGTTAATAAAGTCGCACCGGCTAATCAAACTTTCAGCAGCTACAACTCCAAAGCTGACGGCTCAGGGGTTGCTTTCCCGGCCAACTTGGCAGCATTCCTTACCAACCCCGGCGACTTAACTTACTACGCCAGGTGGTCTAACGTCTACTACCCGCTAACATGTAACACCAATTACCCGCCGTCAGCATCGTTAACTAACCAACCTTTAAGTGCTCCGGTCTACCTAGCAGGTTGGACGGTAGGCGCAGGCACCAGCCAAACGCAGTGCCCCAACCCAACGTCCACGCCAGCCGGTTACACTCTGGGCGGATGGGTAGTCTTAGCCACACCGCCAGCAGCAAGTTGGACCCCCGCAACAAGTGACTATATGCAGAATATGTACGATGGTGTCACTGGCACGTTGCCAGTGCCCACCAACGGTACCGGCCTGCAAGCTTATGCCTATTGGGTACCTAACACTTACACGCTAACGTGTAACACCAATTACCCAGCATCAGCGTCACTAACCGATCAAAATCTGACCGCCCCGGTATACCAAGTTGGTTGGACGGTAGGCGCAGGCGCAACCCAAACCCAATGCCCCAACCCGCCAGCAAGCCCCGAAGTTCCGGGTTACACGTTCGGTGGCTGGGTAATTGCTTCAGCTAAACCGGCTGCGACCTGGGCACCAACCCCCGCCCAGTATATGCAAAACGCATTTAACGGGAACCCGGCCACCGCAGTGCTACCCACCCCACCCAACGGCATCGGGCTAACGGCCTACGCGTACTGGATTCCGTCGGCGTACAGCATTCAATGTAATGCCAACTATTTCGATGGCGTGGCAGTGGTAGCGCAGTATACGGGCGATACCGGTGCGACGGGTGAGGTACTGCGGGCATACACAGGTTCAACCCCGTATGTTCCGGGTACTTCGATGGTGCAAGCAGACCCCACTATCGAGCCTCAGGCCCCACCTACCGTGCGGTGCCCCATCCCAACCGCAGACCAAACCCCAACAGGTTATGGGTTTGCTGGCTGGACCACCCACCAGTATCCACTGGACACCCCGCTCCTTGACAGCAACCTGTCCATGAACAAGTACGGCGTAGATGTGGCCGGGGCCACCGCAATTCCAACCCCGCAGCAGGTTCCAGGCGCCGATGATGAAGTAGTAGGTGACGTAACTTACCCGCCTGCACAATGCGGCTTGGGTGGTGTTTGGATTAACCCGGAGCAGGTTAACGATGACGGCACCCGGACTTGTAACCCTAACGTGTTGCAGGCTTTTGCGGTTTGGCGCCCCACAGTTACCTACGATGCCAACGGCGGCCAGTTTAACCAAATAACGCCGCAACCTAACCGGCTAATTTATAGCAATACCAGGTTTTCCGATTTCTATGCGCCATTGGTATACACCCCAGTTTTGGGTGCGCAAAACAAAGCTGACCAGCCAACTCGCGTGGGCTACACCTTTACTGGCTGGGATTTCGGTACCACATTGTCCAGCCAAGAAATTTCAGCGTTTGACCAAACCACTTACTTGACCACCCAATTGACTGGTGGCGGCGGGTTTGCGCTGGCTAGTAGCGATGACATGTTTATGAGCACGGATGCGATTCCGTTGTTGGCATACGCTCAGTGGGAGGCCTTAAAAGTTAACGTCGGTAATTACGTTATTGACCCGGGTAACCAAACTGTAAGCTGGACGTTAAGCGCCAAGAATACCGGCACGGAGGATGAAGATAACGTGCTGATGTTCATCATAATAGATGCCACCAACCCAGATAGTTGGATCAACAACGTCATCAAGGCACTGCCGCAGGGCAACTTGCAAACTTACGGCCTTGACCCCGTAACGGGCCAGCCACGGCCTTCAACTGGGAAGCAGTACCAGAACTCAGCGGAGTTAACCTGCGCGCCCGATGATGCTAGCTGCGCCACGGTTGGTAACGGCTTAGGTGACCCCAATGTGAATCAAATGATTTGGCAGATGGGCACCATTAAAGCTGGCGCCACGGTAAACCTAACCATTACCATCCCGCTGGCTAACTACCTTGCCGCCACGGGCAACGCTGGCAGTTTTGGGGTTACCGCCATCCTGGAAAACGCAACCGACCTATTTGTTACGCCACAAGGTTGCCTCGATGCGAACCTAAACCGGTTCGACTGCGTTAATAACCCAACCTACAACCAGACTAACCCAAACGGCATCGATAGTGACACCGACCAGTGGGACACCAACACCTGGCAGTTTGGCACCCCTAACGCCAAGGTGGCAGTTAGCACCGCTAAGCAAGTTACACCCGGCACCGACCTGGTTACTTGGACGGTCACCGCTGCGAATCTGGCCGATGCTAAAACCGGTGGGCCAGCCATCGGCAGTTACACCTACTTGATTGTTGACGGTTACCATCCGGAGCAGTGGGCCAACAATTACGCCCCACCATCGGGCACCAGCTTGGTGTGTAACCTAAACGGCAACCCTGACTCAACGTGTGCTAAGGGCTCGCTTAAGTACTTTACTGACCCGGCCCGCCCGGATAAGCAACTGATTATTTGGGATACGCGCACCATCCTGCCAGGTCAGCAGAAGGTGCTAACCATCAGTGTGCCAGCTAGTGAACTTGATAGCGATGGCGATGTGTGCGTAACGGCGTACCTAGATGCGGTAAATGCGCGTTACACCCTGCCTACTGCTGCTAAAGACTCCCATGGTAATACCCGTGATTTCAACCTAATTAACGCCATCTTGGCTGGTAGGGCTCGGCCAACATTTGGTGGGGTTACCTGGGCAGCTTACCCGGCAGCCAAGTTCTATGATTACGCGCTGCACCACTGGACTCCGCGCGAAACTTGGCGGTGGGATGCAGGCCAGCTTAACAATGATAACGTTAGCAAAGACGTTGACCAGTGGGATTACAACGGTTGGGCTCCGGCTAAGATGCAGCTAACCTGGCTGCCCACTCCGGAAACGCCAATTGTCCAGCCTGCCGCATTGCAGCTCGCTCGCTCGGGGGTTTCCCCGGCCCTGATCGGGGCTATGGTTTCACTGTTGACTGGCAGTGGGTCGCTGGCTTTCTTGCGGCGCCGCAAAATCATCTAGTGACCCACTCATGCCCGTTATGTCCGATTGTTCCCGAATTGTTACCATCCGTTAGTGAGGTAGGTGGGCCGGAGCGCGTACCCTGTTTTTTACAGTGTTATTGTGCGCCTGGAAGGTGGCGCGCAAGGCTTTCCCTGATGATGAGGTGAGGGGGCGTGGTGGTCATGGACCGTCTATTTGCCGCGCTGCTTTCGCTGAGCCTATTTGTGCCAGGGGCACTGTCTCAAGGCGTACCTGCTCCGGCCCGGGTTTTCCCGTTCGATGACGATGCGGCAACATCGTCGGTAGTAACTACGCCGACCGTTGAGCTAGACCCGTCGGATGAGCCTGACGCAATCACGGACGATGTCGAAACCCCGGAAATCGAAACCACGGACAATGTCGAAACCC
>Ga0268261_10002674_pt1 | contig 12844 bp, 11 predicted proteins | sample TergutNc150P1_FD_190353 | JGI IMG/M metagenome (GOLD analysis project Ga0268261, IMG submission 190353) | Nasutitermes corniger P1 segment gut microbial community from laboratory colony in Florida, USA - Nc150 P1 (SPAdes) (version 2) | ecosystem: Host-associated > Arthropoda: Insects >... | reverse complement strand
AAACATCAAGAAGGTATTGTTAAAGAAATAATAGAGTAATACAAAGGTGAATAATAGTACCATTATACTAATGAAATATAGATTAAGTGATACTTTATAATTAGCCTTTAATTGATTTAATTCTTTTTGATCAGGATCTATTAAGTTTAAGAATAAAAACTTATCTGAATTCTTATTAGTTTTGACATAAACCACATTAAAGGCATAGTATAAGACACTACATAAAAAGATATTAAATATTGAAATTATAATCATTATTAACATAGTATCACCTCATACTCATTATACTAAAAAAGAGTTATCTTTGATTAAGATAACCCTTATGTTTACATATTTTCGTATTTTTTAATAAATTCTTTATAGAAGTTTACACCATATTTTAATGATGCGATATAGATGTTTTCATTTAAACCATGAATACCTGCATTTTGATCGATGGTAATATATAATGGCGCAAATCTTAATAGATTGTCTGCCACATCCACAAAGAATCTAGAGTCGGTTGCACCAGTCATTGCATATGGTGATACCACGACACCAGGATAAATATCTGCCATTACCTCTTCGATTAAATGGAATTCTTTTGATTTATAATCTACGATTGGACATGATGGATTACCATCTACCACTTGAACTTCTAAATCATATTTCTTAGCGATATCTTCCATTAATTGGTTAGATACTTGCATGTCTTGATCTGGACTATAACGTAAGTTCGCATTAATCCAAGCTTCTTGAGGAATAACGTTCATTCCACTAGAACCTTCTTGCATTGTAAAAGCACATGTTGTTTTAATCATAGCGCCTGAAATTGGACTTAATTTAGGTAATAAACGTGTCACTAATGGTTTAAACAACCATAAGTTACCCAATAAGAATTTATTGGTAAAGTCCATATTAGGTGCAAAACGTTTAAACATTTCTTGTACTGTATCATTCAATACTGGTTTAAATGGATGTCTGTTTTCAACATGAGTCACAAACTTAGCCAGTCTAACAATTGGTTGATTGGCTGGTGGTGTCGATGAATGTCCACCTCTACCCTTAGCAATAATCTTTAAGTTGCCTTGTCCTTTTTCTAAGACACCAACAACCCCATAAACACCTTTTAATCCTGCAATCGGATCTTGAACAACCATTCCACCTTCATCTAATAATAATGACAAGTGAATGTTGTGCTCTTTTAAGTATTGATTGATTTTGACAGCCCCATCACCACCAATTTCTTCAGTGACACTTGAGATGATATAAACATCTCTTGCTGGAACGTAACCTTCTTTTAATAACTCTTCAATCGATTCAAAGATACAATATAAAGAACCTTTTGTATCCGCAGTACCTCTACCATAGATCACATTGTCTACAATCTCACCAGAGAATGGATCATAATCCCAAGTACCAGTTGCTTCTACAACATCTTGATGGGCCATTAAAGCGAATGGTTGTTCGCTTGTTTTACCCTTATACTTGATAATTAAGTTACCTTCTAAATCAACCACTTCACATTGAGAGAATACCAATGGGAATAGTTTATGGAAGACTTCATGTAGTTTTTCAAACTTAGCTAGATCAAAATAACCTTCACTAGAAATGGTTTCTACTTGTAACATTTGTGCTAGTCTTTTCCCATGTTCAATAGAGATATCATCCGCACTTAAATCTACTTGTGCATCTTTGGCACTACTTGGTTTCATTAATAATGTTCTGATTAAACAAATCACTAATAATAAAACAATGATTAAAATAATAAATAAAAATATTTTCATACTTAGTCCACCTTAATCTTATTGTTTTTAGCTAAATAAACACCAATAACCATTGCTAGAACACCCGCTGGAATGATTAAGACACTTACTTGTGAAATCATGGCTGGTACAAAGATACATAATGCAATCATTGCTAGTAAAGGTACAACCGTAATCTTAGGTTGTTTAAAGAAGTATTTAAACCCTAATGCACCAAATAAAGCCGCAACCACATTATCAAATGCAGGTGCTAATAAAGTCGATTCTAAGATTGGTGTTAATGGTGTAATTGCTAATACACCAATAAAGATAATTGCCATGGTTGTGATTGCTGAAGCAGCAACCGATATAGTAGAAACAACTTCTGCTTCAAAGGTATTGGCTTCTACCTTACAAATATCTTTGGCATTCATGACACATGGTATTTTTAATGATGTGACATTACCAGTAACAAATGCTAGATAAGAGCCACCAGCACCAAGCATTGGTGCATATACTAAGAATTCTACGACTGATACTGGATAGAAGACTACCGCTACATTAAAGAATCCTCTTAAGAAAGGCGCACTTTCTACAGTCACATTGAAATAATGAGCAAAGAAGAAAATAACCCCATATAACATGACTAAAGTTAAAATCAATGAGATTCTACCAATGATATGGAATTGATCATTCATCTTTGTTGAATAAGCTTCTTTGTTAAAGTTTTCCATCTTAGTGACCTCCCATCATCATATTAATTAAGACAGCACATGCCATAGCTATTAACATACTAGCAGCAATCGAGAAGTTCTCTAACCATGCCATCCCTTTTTTATTAATTAAGTACTCAAATCCTAAAATAATAATTCCAGAGATTAAAGCCGTTGTAATTGGTAAGAATGCTCCGTTATGAACAAAATCACCCACATAAGCACCAAAGTAAGCGGCACATAATCCAATAAACATGGCAATCATTAACACATCATTGGTATTGGCACCTTCTTTTTTATCTTTCTTTGTTCCACCTTGTACTTTAGCCAAGTATTTCTTTAATAAGAAAATAGAAACCACAATTCCTAAGATAATCCCACTGGTCATAACCAAACCAATCGTTACAAAGGCAGATGGTGTCATCTCAGCAGCTCTTAAACCTGTCAAACCATAAGCTCTAGATGCAATATCAGCCACGTTTAATTCATATTGTAATGAACCAATAACTGACAATCTTAACCAAGACAAAGGAATCCCTAATGATCCTGATAAAGCAATAACCCCTAATAAAATAGAAATACTAGGTAATGCAGAAAACGTCACACTTGATGTAATCGCTCTTTTTAAGTTTGTTTGATCCATCCCAATAGTAATACCTGCTCTATAAGACTTAACCATAAAGAAGATACACATTAAGGTAATGACAAACAATACAATTCCAACCGCTATAAATAACGGTAATTCATTTAAATAAGCTATCATATAATAACCTCCTGTAATATAAAAACTGGTTATCATTATAGACTTAACTTATACAAAAGTATAGATAGTTAACACACTATTAATTATTATCTATCTTTCTTTTTATAATAATTCATCTATTATAAGTAAACAATACGTAAATTTTATCAAACTATTACTTCATACTATTTACTTTATAATCAAAATAAAAACATCCCTAGGGATGTTACTGGTTATACTTCTTCTTACTATTATACGCCTTATCTACTGGATACTTTTGATTGTTCCTATCCAACTTACTTAACATGATCTCCTTGATATCCAAATCATATTCATTGGCAAACAAAAAACAATAGATTAAAACATCAGCCAACTCTTCTTTAATATTATCTAACTTAGACAAAGCTTCCTCATTAGAAGACCATTGATAATTCTCCAACAACTCATTAGCCTCTAAAGAAATCGATAAAGCCAAATCCTTTGGATTATGAAACTGCGCCCAATTACGCGCATCTCTAAAAGCAATAATCTTCTCCATTAAATCATTGAATTCATTATTCACAAAACAATCCCCCTCTATTTATAAAAAAAACTCTATTTCTAGAGTTTTATTTTTATATGGTGCGGATGACAGGAATCGAACCTGCACACCGAAGTACTAGATCCTAAGTCTAGCGCGTCTGCCAGTTCCGCCACATCCGCATGGTGTCCTGTATAGGATTCGAACCTATGACCCCCTGATTAAAAGTCAGATGCTCTACCAACTGAGCTAACAGGACAAACATAAAAAAATGGTGCCGACTAGAGGACTTGAACCCCCAACCTACTGATTACAAGTCAGTTGCTCTACCAGTTGAGCTAAGTCGGCATAAATGGTGGACGATGACGGGCTCGAACCGCCGACCCTCTGCTTGTAAGGCAGATGCTCTCCCAACTGAGCTAATCGTCCATTAATTGCTTACCTAAAAGGTAAGACTTCGATCCAGTAACCATCTGGATCGGCAATGAAATACAATCCCATTTCATTGTTTTCATATACAATACAACCCATTTCCTTATGGAAGTTGTATGCACCTTCATAATCATCTGTTCTAAAGGCCATATGGAATTCATTGTCCCCTAAGTTATAAGGTTTTTCCCAATCACGCAACCAAGTTAATTCAACATAGTTACCACCGTTTTCAGGCTCCATATAGACAATAATGAATGAACCATCTTCAGCACTAATACGCTTTTTAGTCGTTGATTCTTTCATATGTAAAGCTTCCTCGTAAAACTTAACTGATTTTTCCAAATCCAACACGTTAATGTTGTTGTGTTCATAAGTAAATTTCATAAGAAAGTCTCCTTTATAAAAAAATGGTGGAGCCTAGCGGGATCGAACCGCTGACCCCCTGCGTGCAAGGCAGGTGCTCTCCCAGCTGAGCTAAGGCCCCATGAATTATTTTTAAAAATGGTGGACCGAAGAGGACTCGAACCTCCGACCTCACGATTATCAGTCGTGTGCTCTAACCAGCTGAGCTACCGGTCCATAAAACTTATTGATTAAAAAATGGTGGACCGAAGAGGACTCGAACCTCCGACCTCACGATTATCAGTCGTGTGCTCTAACCAGCTGAGCTACCGGTCCATTTTTTAAGCGCTATTAATAACGCCTAAATATAATAACACAAGCATTCACTATAAGTCAATAAATTTCTTTTCAAATTTTACCTAAAAATATGTTTATATTTTGACCTTGTTTTAGATACCAAAAAATGCTCTTGGTGCCAAACGAGACGCCCTTGACCCATTGATACTTGTATAACCCAATCCAAAATAGATATCATAGTTACTCTGAAAGTCATTCACAACCTCTTGTAAAGAACGATTTTTATGAACGAATACTTCCAAGTGTAAATGTGGCCCTGTTGAATTACCAGTAGAACCCATTAGGGCAATTTGTTGGCCTTTGTTTATCTTACCACTTGTTTGAATAAAACCTGATAAATGACCATAGATAAAAGTATACGTATCATTACCAACTTGATGGGCAGTCACCATGTAGTTACCGTACCCTCCAAACTCAGAAGTTGCTAGAAGAATGATCCCATCATTTGGAGATAGGATTGGTGTCCCTGTATTGTTGGCTAAGTCTAAACCTGGATGCCATCCCCCACCAAAAGAAGCTGGATAATACCAAGTCTCTGCTGTGATAACATAAGAGCTAACTGGCACCATAAAAGATTTATCTGGTTTAGGTTTATCTGTATTATTATTATTACCACCATTGTTATTATCAACAGGTTTCTCTTCTTCTGGTTCTTCTATTACAACATCATCTAAATTAATCGCACTAGCTTTCCCACTGGCTTTTATTTGCTCTTTACGTGCTTGTTCTAAATCTTTATACAGTTGTACTTCATTTTCACGATACTCTTTTAACAAACGTTCTTGTTCAACCTTATATTTATTAGATTCTATTTCTTTTTCTAATAATTGGTTTTTCTTAGTTTCTAATTGTTCATACTTATCATTCAAATCATCCATGATGGTATTACTCGCTTTGGTTAATGCATTGTAACCTTCTAACTTTAAAAAGAAATCATCCAAACTAGACACCGACATAATAAAATCGATGACTAAGTTATCATTGGATACTTCTTGTGCCAAAGACAATCGATCTTTGACTTCATCTTCTAAAGTGATAATTTGTTGTTGTAATACTTTAATAGATTCTTTGGTTGTAACCATCTCTTTTTCTATACTATTTAATAGGACCTCTATATCTTTAATGGCTTGTGTTAAATGATTGATGTCTTTTGAATTAGATTCTATCTTACTTTTTAAGTCATTGATATTGTTTTCAATAGATGCTTGGTTTTGATCCAACATGTCTTGATAAGCAGAACAAATACTTTCATTGGCTTGAAAATTAGATTTGTATTGGCATAGCTCTTGATAGTAAGATTCGTTGTCTTTAAAGTCTTGCATACTAATACTTGAAGTTAGTAAAGTAGTTATAAATAGTGTTTTGATGATTGACATAGCGCTCACTCCTTATATATAGGAAGATTTTACGCCTATTGTCTAATTATTTCATGAGGTAAACTCATTTTAACAAAAGTATTACCTATTCATAAAAAAAGTTCTAGATATTAACCTAGAACTAACATTTTATATACCCCAGAAGTTTCCTGGTTTTAACCTTGAAATATGTCCTCTGGTAACATTGTGATAACCCAATCCAAAGTAGATATCTCTTGTACGGTTGAATTGATCAACCACTTGTTGCAATGTTCTACCCGTATGTCTAAAGATTTCAATATGGGCATGTGGTCCTGTTGACCAACCCGTTGATCCCATACGACCAATCAGTTCACCTCGTTCAATGACCCCACTTGTTCTAACAAATGAATTTAAATGACCAATGATGACTGTATACGTATTGTTTCCAACTTGATGGGCAGTTACCAAATAGTTACCATAACCCCAATCCCATGCAGCTACTAAGACAACCCCTCTACCAGGAGATAGAATTGGTGTCCCCGAACGATTGGCTAAGTCAATCCCAGGATGCCATCCTCCACCAAATGATGCTGGATAATGCCACGTTCTTGCGGTAACAACAAAGTTATCTACAGGTATTCTTATTCTTTGTGCATTGCCCCCATTGTTTGCGGGAGGATTAGGTGGTGTCGGTGTTGGTGTTGGCGCAGCCGGTGCACTTTCACCTTCTTGATTTTCACCTTCTTCTAGATTTTCTTCTCCATCAGCTTCTTGTTGTTCAGTCTCAACTACATCAGGTTGAGGTTCTGGTTCAGGCTGTGGCTCTGGTTGTGGCTCTAGTTCAGGCATCGTCGCTTCTATAATATCATTATAGTTCAACTCAGCCGCTTTATTCTCATAAGCCAAAGAAGCAATTCTAGATTGTTCTAATTGTGCAAACAACTCAGCTTCTCTCGTTTTTTGTTCTGTCAATAATTCTTGTCTTTCTCTTTGTGCTCTTTCTAAAGCTTCTTCTTTATCATCCAAAGCTTGTTTTCTGTCTTCTAAATTTTGTAATTGACCTAAAAAATCATTGTTTAAATGCGTTGATGCTTGATTGATGGCATTAAAGCCATCCATCTTATTAAAGAAGTCGTTTAGGGTTGCTGAAGACATTAAAAAATCAATCACAAAGTTATCCATCGTCAATTCTTGTCTAATAATCAACTGTCTTCTAATATCGTTTTCTAAAGTTTCAATATCTCTTTCAATGACTACAATCTCTTCTTGTGTACGTTGTATTTGATTAGAAGTAATTTCAATCAACTCTTCGTTGTGTCTAATAACTTCTATAATACGATCTATATCGTTACGAGTTGAATCAATCGATGCTTGTAAGTTTTGAGATTGTGTATTGGCATTTTGTCTTTGCGTATGCAAATAGCTTTCAAAGGCATTACAAGTAGACAAGTTGGCTTCAAAACTAGATCTTCTTGCACACAGTTCTTGATAATGCGCCATATTGCTTGCAAACCTAGAAGTATCATTGGTCGCATAAGCTACATTGACACCTGAACCAATTAAAACCGATAAAACTAGTCCTGTGATCACTTTTCTCTTTTTCATATGTTCAACTCCTTACATAAGATTAACACAATTATAACATATATCATTTTTACGTATTTGTAATTGTATAATGAGTGAAATTCGATTCATAAAGATATTTCCTTATAAATACAATAAATTCTCTAAATTTCAATCCCTTATAAGTATACACCAAATAGCACTTATATTACATAAATAATGCATAATAATAATTTTTACTCATTCTTAACTAAAAATTATTAGATTTCATATTGTTTAATGTATTTAAAAAATCTATAATGTAGTAGATTTTAAACATATAGTAAAAATATTAAATTTTGAAAGGAAGATTATATGTCAACTTCAAGTAAAGGAAAATTATCACTCGTTGCGTTATCATTGATGATTTTCACATCTGTTTACGGATTCAACAATATTCCAAGAGCCTTCTTTAAAATGGGTTATGGAGCCATCCCTTGGTATGTCATTGGTGGTTTGTTCTTCTTTATTCCATTTGCCTTCATGGTAACAGAGTTAGGTTCTGCCTTCAAAGATGAAAAAGGTGGGATTTATTCTTGGATGGAAAAAGCAGTCGGACCAAAATTTGCTTTTATTGGAACATTCATGTGGTATGCCTCTTATTTAATTTGGATGGTATCTGTATCTAATACCATTTTAGTTCCATTAACCAACTTGGTATTTGGTTATACCAACCTACCTTCAACTGTTATCGTATCAATTATTGCGATTATTTGGATGATCTTAGTAACCTTAGCTTCATTAAGAGGTTTAGACTCAGTTAAAAAGTTTGCTTCTATTGGTGGGGTTGCGGTCTTATCATTAAATGTTATTTTAATTTTAGGCGCTATCATCGTCTTATTAGCACATGGTGGTACACCAGCAACACCAATCAACTTACATTCATTTGTTTCTTCACCTAATCCAAACTTTACACCTAACTTAGTAAGTTTTGTGGCATTCATGGTATTTGCGATCTTTGCTTATGGTGGGGTTGAATCAGTTGGTGGATTGGTTGACCAAACAGATAATCCAGAAAAAAACTTCCCTAAAGGGATTATCACTGCTGCATTAATCATTACCATTGGTTATTCAGTTGCGATTTTATCAGTAGGATTCTTCGTTAACTATGATTCATCATGGGCTGCACAAGCCGCAAGTGGTGAGTTACACTTAGGGAACGTTGCTTATGTGATGATGACTGAACTTGGTTCAAGTGTTGGACATGTCTTAGGATTAAGCGATTCTGCTTCATTAACCTTAGGACAATTCTTTGCACGTTATACTGGATTTGCAATGTTTTGTGCATACATGGGAGCCTTCTTTACTTTAATTTACTCTCCAATTAAACAAATCATTTTAGGAACTCCGGAAAAATTATGGCCAGCAGGTCTTGGAGAAATTCAAGATGACATGCCTAAAAAAGCAATGAAAGCACAATTTGTGATTGTTGTTGTGATCATTGTGATGAACATGTTGATTTCTATGTTGGATGCTGGAGCTGCTGACAAATTCTTTGAAGTCTTAACCAACATGACCAACGTATCAATGACCATTCCTTATTTATTCATCGTTATTGCATTCTATCGTTTTAAAAAGAACGATGCGATTAAAAAACCATTCGTTTTATTCAAATCTTTAGGATTCACTAAAGTGGTTGTTATTCTAGTATTATTGGTTGTTGGGTTCGCAAACTTATTCACTGTCATTGAACCAGCTGTCTCTTACTTAAATGCATCACCAGAAAACAGAGATTTAATTTCACCCATTACTTCAACTGTATCTATGATTGCTGGACCAATCATCTTTGGTGGCGTTGCCTTCTACTTGATGAACAAGTATGAAAAAAACTATCCAAACGCACCTTTAGATAGAGATTAATACATATGAAAAGAGATGTTTCCATCTCTTTTTTTTTACACTTCTTCAATACTTGCACCTTGAGAACAAGGTTTTAACTGATAGAGTTTGATTTCTGGATTTAAATCAGAAACGATCGATTGAATTAAATCTTTCAATTCATCTAAACCCAAAGCCATCAAGGTTGAACCAGAACCACTGATCCATCTTGCGATAAAGCATTCATTTTCATAATAAGGTTTGATGATGTCGTAACGTTTGATTAACTCATAACGATAAGGTTGATGAAGTTTGTCATCAATGATATCGTTTAATTGGTATAAGAGTCTGTTTTCAAAGGCTCTTAGTAATAAGGTTGATCGTTGTATATTATAAATGGCTTGTTCATAGCTTAAGGTGTTTGGTAATACCGCTCTGGCATCTACCGTCTTTGTTTCATAAGGTTCTACAAAAGCATAGAATGTAAAGTCATGTGGTATTTTAACTTGTTGGTATACCACCTTATTTTCAGTAATTAAACCAGAAGCCATATCTCCTAATATAGCTGGAATGACATTGTCAGGATGACCTTCTAACAAACAAGCTTCTAAGATTAATTGTTCTTGGCTTAAGTTTAATTGACCATATTCATTGGCAGCTAATACAGCTGCCACAATACACGTTGAGGATGAACCCAAACCTCTTGCGACAGGTATATTGGTAACGACTTCTAAATAGAATGATTGAGGTAGATCAATAGCATACTTTTCTAATAAATGAATAAAAGTGGTATAAACCAGATTGTTTTCATTAGAAAATCGTTGTTCTACCCCTTTAAAGTGTAAGCCAACTTCTTTGTTGAAAGAGAAGATAAATTCATTGTATAAATTCAAAGCGATCCCACAAGCATCATAGGCACATGCAATATTGGCTGTGGTTGCGGGTACAGTTATTTTAATATCTTTCATCTTACAAACCCCTTTCTTTTAAGATGTAGTCTTTGACTTGATCACTGGCCATTTCTAAATCATGAACAAGAGGTTGTTTCAGTAACGATTGTAAAGATTCAGGTAACTCTATATTTAACTTAGAGGCAAAAGCTTCAACATCCATCTTTTCTAAAGATAAGGCATCTTCCATGGTATCGATAAACTTAAAAACAGAAGCGGTTGATACTAATAGTTGATAGTTGTTTGTTTCTGTTAAACCTGCCAATGTTGAAGCAGTGTGTGGATCAACCAAGTATTGGTAGGTATCATACATGTCTTTAATATAAGTGGCTACTTGTTGATCATTGACATGTTTAAAGGTTATACCTTCATTGATGGCTTGTCTTTGTTTATCATCTAATTGGAAATAACCTTGTTTGTTTAAATCATTCATCCATTGAGAAATCAATGCTTCATCTTTAAAGATTAAATATAAGTATCTTTCTAAATTAGAAGAGACTAATATATCCATAGAAGGGGTATTGGTTTTAACCAAGTCTCTTCTTTTATCGTATAGACCTGTTTGAAAGAATTGGTATAAGACATCGTTTTGGTTACATACACCCGTGATTTGATCAATAGGTAAGCCCATTTCTTTGGCGATATAGCCCGCTAGTATATTACCAAAATTACCTGTTGGAACAACAATATCGATACAATCGTTTGCTATGATAATACCTTGATTGACCAGTTTAACATAAGCATCTATGTAGTAAGCAATCTGTGGTACCAAACGTGCTATGTTGATGGAATTGGCACTAGATAAATAGTAGTCTTTACTTTTAAGTTTAGATAGAAACTCTGTATCAGAAAACAAATCTTTCACAATCGATTGGGCTTTGTCAAAATCTCCATCGATACCGATGGCTTGAACATTAGGCGCATCTATCTTTTGCATTTGTTCCTTCTGAATCTCACTGACCCCATTTTTTGGATACATGACCACAATCTCTATATTAGGTACATTGGCAATACCATGCATGGCTGCAGAGCCTGTATCTCCTGATGTAGCAGTAACAATCAAGATTTTACCTTGTACTTGTTCCATCATCATACATTCAGATAATAAAGATGGAAAGATAGATAAAGCCATGTCTTTAAAAGCTAGGGTTGGTCCATGAAAGAGTTCTAAAAAACCAAAAGATTTAAAATCCTTAATCTCTGTGATATTGCTTGTATCAAATGCTTTGTATGCCCCGTTAATCAAAAGGATAATACCCGTATTTTGAAATTGAGGAAAATACATCTCTATGATATTTTTTAATATCATCTTATAAGATTTTGTATAATCTAAAGTTAATTTAGGTATGTCATTGAATATGTATAAACCACCATCGTTGGCTAGGCCATCGACAATGGCTTTTGAAGCTTGAATGTTTTGTTTAGATCTGGTTGAAGTATAGTTCATAATAGGCCTCCTTTATAATAGGTAAAGTATAGAAAGATTGTTGGGTTAAGTCAACTCTAACGAATTAAAAAAATCACTCCTAAGAGTGATTAGATACCAGCAAGAACCAAACCTTGTTTTTCTGGATTTTTAGATAGTTTAATATAGAAGATAACGACCGATGAGATTTTTGCTAGTTCAATAGCAATTCCCATATAGTTCCATCTGATGTCTCCGTATAAGATGTTTAATGGAGAGTTTAATGCGATAACAGCCAATGCGTATAAAACGATTGAAATTCTTAAGTAGTGTTGTCCTGGTAAATATTGACAGACAACAAAGGTTAAAGCTGTTGCCATACCGATGGCTTGAATCCATCTTACTTCTTCTGGTGAGTTTAATACCGTTGATACACCTGCTACCAATGCGATAACAATCATCACCAATAAGAAACGGATACCAAACTCTTCACTTTTAACCGTATTCTTTTTGAATACAACATGGAATACCAAGGCTCTAATGGTAGAGTAAGTTGCTGCGATAATCAAAGAGATTTGTGTCGCCATACCTGTTGCCATACCTAGAGCAAAGAACATAAAGATCCAGAACAAAGAACCGATTCCTGTTTGTAAGAAATAAGCTGATTTGTCTTTCTTTTGATATGATCTAAATTCAAAGATCATTGTTAATAAACCAAATACTTGTGCTAAAATAAACCAAAAATTCATATTAATTTCCTCCTATTTAATCAATGCTTCGTATTTTTTACAGTATGCCACACCGATACCACCAGGTCCAGCATGGGTTCCAATAGTTGCACCAATGGTTACGATTGGGTTGTTGATTTTAACACCCAATTTTTCTTCCATATCTTTTTTGAA
>Ga0268261_10002673_pt1 | contig 12844 bp, 8 predicted proteins | sample TergutNc150P1_FD_190353 | JGI IMG/M metagenome (GOLD analysis project Ga0268261, IMG submission 190353) | Nasutitermes corniger P1 segment gut microbial community from laboratory colony in Florida, USA - Nc150 P1 (SPAdes) (version 2) | ecosystem: Host-associated > Arthropoda: Insects > Digestive... | reverse complement strand
GGGCCGGCTGGCCCGACCACGACCAACAGCACTGCTATCACCAACCTCCGACGATAAACCAGAGGCTGCTACTGCAGTTGTTCTAGCTCCTGATGATGGGCACGAGGATGCCCGAAAGATGTTGAGCTGTATTTAAATGACAAGTAATAAACTTGAGAAGTTGCTGCATCTGGTTGGTTGATTCAGTTGAAAGTATGATGATGCACGAGCTTGCAAACCCTAAATTTAGTTTTTAGGATTGTGGTGCTTCCTGTGTTAAGCTATTCCAACATTTCACGGTAAACCATACTGTCATATTCAGGGTAAAGGATTGAAGTAAGACACACCGTTCCAGTGGAGGTGTGCAGCATGGTGTTATCCAAATGCAAACTGACAATAACTTGTTCCAACTGAACAGTGCCACACTCCCCTCCCTAATCACATTGTCAGACCTATACTTGGCCCTACATGCACCTTTCATGCCTCATTCATCCTGAAGATGACTGCCAAAATGCTGGAATAATTCTGGAGTGGAGGTTGTATGTGTGAGAGTGTGGGGGGGGGGGGGGTGATTCATCTCTACAAGTTACACACTAGGTTTACTTCAGTTTGCTATGGGATATACAGGACATGAAATGCAAAGCATGACATTAGGTAGCATCCTGTGGCTATGACAGGCAGAATCCAATTAAGTAGAATCATTTTACATTACCTCATTTTTCATTACATGTGCCAACACCTTATTTTCTAGCATTACTGGGTCATAGCGGAAGTCTCCTGTGTATAATATTGTACCAAACGAACCTAGGAACAAGAAAATTCAAACATCTGTTTATGTGGAAAATGCACTGTTCATGGTCCTGTACATATACTAGTTCAATAGCTGATCTCAGGGATGTATAGGTAAAGCAATCCCTGTTACAGGCATGCAGAAGCTGTTGGTGTTCCAAGAGGTTGAGGCTCTCAAATTTCCAGACAGTTGGCACATGAAGAAGGCAAGGTTGTCAGCCCTACCCACCAACCACCTTTATCACCCCGGAATTATTGATGGTACTCATATCTGTTAGGGGCTAAGTCAACCCCAGGGATCTCAGGTGGATAATGTAGGCTACTCAAAAAAGCCGGATAAAAATGTAGATTCATAAAGAAAAATCCAACAAGATGCAACAATGTACAAAAACTTTATTATTCCATATTTATATGAAGCTCAACATGTTTCGGGCGACACACTGCCCATCATCAGGAGCCTAAAACTGCACTGGCAGCCTCTGGTTTTTCATATGTGGAAGGTTGTTGGACGTGTAGTTGGTGGACACTGTCAGGCGCACTGTGCCTTGTTGCGTCTTGTTGGATTTTTCTTTATGAATTGTACTATGATGCACGGATCCACGAACATCACGTTTATAAATGTAGATTTGCTGATGTTATACAATATAATCATACTACAGTGGTTTGGTAAATCATGACCAATTTCGTAGGATCTTCAACACTAAGCCTTTTTAACTACACTTTTAAGTAATACAATAATCCTAATTTCATCTTCCTGGGGGTATAGCAGCAGGGTGTGGCATTGACCACTCACCCCAATCTAGTGCCATGGTTAAAGAAAAAGTACAGCTATACCTCTACTCCCCCTCTGGGCCTCTGTGGCCTGTAATAGGGTGAAATTTAACTTCTACTTTATTTATTCCAAGAAATTTCTTACCACATGATAGGTCGGTGTCTAACATTGCTGGGAGTACATAGTTAGGAAGTAGATGTGTGGAATTCAACTTTTCAAACCGCAGTTCTCTCTAACAAGTTAGGGCCCACTTAATTAGCTACTTGGAGAGAAAGGTAATTTTTTAACTACAATAAAACCTCCATTTCAGATTCATCTACACCAGGTTTTTATTCCTTAAAGTCACGGAAAATCCTACACAAGGGTTGTGTCACAATAAACAGAGTAACTACTCTGGTTACATAAACATTATATTTGATCTAAATTTAAATCCAATGATGTGTTTCTTCAATCAATTTTATATATATTTTTTTATTTACTTGAGGGGACAGAATATCCTGAAAAGTAAACTGAAATTAGGGTATTATTGCACAAGAAATTCTGAGTACATTGTTCTCCTCAACTGATGCAGAACTAACACTTGTAATTCATAATCAGCCACTAACAGTGTTCAGCTAGAAATCACCTCATTTCAACTGAATATAATTATGGTGTGATTATGCAACCTACATTCATGAACACATGTACACACATGCAAACTCACACGCACACACAATCAATAAATTTTATGATATACACAACCTTTGTTTAGTGACAGTATGACAATTTAAGACCTTCCTGCACTTGCTTTTATCTCAACCAGATTCACACAATCTTTCCTTCCATTTTAGACCCCAACATAAAATAAGGAAGGATACTGCAATGTGTATGAGGGGTGCACTAATTTTTAGAAAAATTTAGCAGCCACCTCAAAATTTTAGGTGTCATAAGGGTGACATGAAGCAAATTCTACCCACAAATATTAGGTGCCTCTGTAATAAATGTACTCATCCACGCAACAAGGTATCTGGAATTGTGTATCCCTGATGTATATGGTCCCTTACAGAAATGATTCAGTGTAAATTCTCTCCCCTAAATATAATTAACTCACACAAAAATTACTGTAGTGAACACAGCATGTGGTGGTAACATGCAGCCATGCTTATTCCTTTTAGATTCCTCTCCAGCTGTTATAATATTGCCATTACAGTTAAGCAGCTTAAAATGTGTGCATGCTGAATGCATTGAAGAAAGAAGAAAGCATGCAATATGTATCTTCACCTTGGAAAAGGAACATAACAGATCCTGGGCAATGATTAGCATCAATTAATGTGACAGTGAATTCCTCTCCAGTCTTGGGAACACGAATGATATGATTATCTCCAATATTCAGACATTGCAGCAGATGTGCCTTAACCTGAAATCAAATATTCATATGCTCATGTCTGTTCCCCATTATTTCTATGTACATTAACCATCAGATTTTACTGTGATTACACAACTGAAGTAAAAAATATTCATTAAAATGAGGAACTCAGAATATTTCAAACATTCTTAAAAAACATAGTCACACTACTCGAAGCCCTACTGTCTTATGGGGGGCACAGCAAAACACATATGGTACTATACAAAAAAGTATATTAATATTCCATCCAATGTACATTTTTGTGTGATGAGCTATTTACAGATCAATGTTAGGCACAGAACTGCCTGTATGAACCGTTCAGTAATAGTATGTATACTTTGGCTGTTACTCAATATATGACAGAAAATGATACTAAAAATGAAATAGAAAAAAATATTTTGTAATGATACCAGTGGATCTCCTTCCACAATTTACAACAAACATGACTAAACCATTTTACACAAAACCAGTCAAGTTTTATACAAGCTACTGGTACCTCTCCTCCAGAGCAGTTCTTTCAAATAAGCAAAAGAATCAGAAAATGCATTACACCTTACCCTGAACTTATTTTTCAGCATCCAAGCATTGAAGTGAGTTGTGTAAATTGGAAGCCTCCATGTTGAAGACAGGCCCACTGTATGGTCAGTATGACAATGAGAAAGGAAATGAACATACTGGAAAATTAAACAAAATTACTATGTTGTTGCTATCAGCTGTCAAACTAACATGTACTTTGCCTACAGATCATATACAATACAATTCTGGCATTTTCTGTGTGCAGAGCAACAAATGGGACTCATATGTAACTTCCCCAACCAGCACAGGGAAAGTGTACTGGGATGTTGAAAATCTAGATTTCCATCCATTTTCCACTCTGTATTCTGCTGTCCTAATTTTCCCCTTCTTCTGATTGGCTCACCCAGAGCATCAGACCTAGTCCATCCCTGCCTGTATATTTCTCTACATGCACTTTACTCTTCACTGAAGATGGAGGCTGTATGTTCCCCTAAAACCAAGTAAATTTCTACCAGGCTTCATGGCATCACATCCCATAAGACAGTATTCTTCACAGTTGCCACCTGAAAACCTCAAACCCCAGCACAGGTAAACTTTCAGTGTTTTAAATGTTTCATAAACGTTTATTATTTAGCAACATATGCACAAATAAGTGGTGTAAATTTTTAATGCCACATTTACCAAGATTTTATCAATACTGTTCTCCCAAAGATGAAAATAAAACAAGTGTCAATATACAAGAACTTCAGGCATATTTAACACAAGCCATATGACTATGCACATGACTAGCTTACAAATTCTACATAAATATTATGAAGAATATCAATTGGTTTTCATATAATTTTATTTAAACGAATATGATATATGATATATTTAACTGCAAATGGGTTGACACCCGGTGGCAGTAGTACAGTACACATTTACACACAAATAATACATAGAACAACACAATCGACACAAACAATACATAGAACAACACAATTCACTAATTAGGAAGAGTGTGGACCATGCCCCGTCTTTGTGAGGTATACCCTGGCATTTGCCTTACAACTAAGGAAGAGGCACAGAAAAACCTCAGTCAGGATAGCTTTTAATAGTGTTTTAATATCTATAGTATTTAAAGTGGTGATGGATATAACTCAAAAGCTATGGTTTCACATGGCACTAATTTGCTACAACAGTATAAAGAGAAATACTTGAATATGTACTGAATTGTGCCTGATATTTTACCTTCTCAGAATGAGTGATTACTTGTATTTATTTATTATATTCAAACAGATCCATACAGGTTGAATACAACCACCAGATGTAGAACATGTCAAATATATGTGTACTGTATCACATCATGCTAGTATGTAGAACATATAAATAATTACAAATAAATAAGCTTCATATAATGTGTATACAATTTCTTACACAAAATATTATGATATACACAAAATGTTACAATCAGTATTTACATGTAAACATTAAAACAATTTAATATAATTTTAATTTCCAAAAATGAAGTAGTGTAGAATTTCTCTACAGTATAAAATGAATATGTGTTAAGGAATTTCCTTAAAACTTGCTTAAATTTATTTGGATTTCCTGCAATCTTTTTTTATTTCTAGGGGTAGCTTGTTAAAAAGTTTTATACCTGAGTAGTGAATTCCTTGTTGATAGATAGTTTTAATTTGACCAGTGGTAGATGGAGATTGTTACTCTGTGTAGTATGATTTTCAGAATTTGTCATGAAAAGATCCATATTATTTACCACAAATAAACGGACAGAAAATATATACTGTGCTTTATGGGGTATAATTTCTAAGTTTTTGAATAAGTTCCTACAACAGTCCCTACAACTACTTCCCATAATATAATTCTAATTGCTCTCTTTTGTATCTTGAACATTTTTTGACAAGAGCTCCCCCAGAATATAATTCCTTAAGTCATAATTGAGTGGAAACGAGATTAATGAACCATTATTAATGGTGAATGAGACATGTCTTGATGCATCTAAGCACTCAGAATGCAGTGCTTAATTTATTTATAAGTAAATCAGTATGGTTGCTCCAAGATAATATATGATCAACAATTAAACCAAGAAATTTTGTATAAGAAACATAATATATCATGATTTATGCAACTGAAAGCTTTTTCTGTATCACAGAAAATACCCCCAACTGTTCATTTGTTATTCATGGCATTTAAGATTACATTTGTTAATTTTTAAGTGGCATTTTTTGTTGTCCAGTTTGTTCTAAAACCATACTTAAATTTTATATTTCGATAAATGGTCCATAAGTCTACTTTGTATTATTTTTTCAAAAATTTTTAAGTATGATGTTAGTAGTAATACCAGTCTATAGTTAGATTCATCATTCTTATTACCTCGTTGTGTATAACAGTTTTATTATGGAGTGTTTTAATCTGTCTGGGAAAATGCTTGTACAAAAAGTTTTACTGCATATATACTATTATTGTGAGATTATAAAAGGGGAGCATAGTTTTAGTATTTTTGTAGAAATTTCATCATCCCTTTGAATTTTTTTATTTAAGAGCTTTAATTATGTTTTCTGTTTCCTCAGTTGTAGATGGTTTACTGCTCATGTAAGGATATTTTGTTGTAAAGACATGTGAGATGAAAGGCATGAAGGTATCATTATTTATATTGATAGTGTTATTACCTGCGGTATTATTTATATTCTTATTAGTGATGTTATCAGCTATAGTTAGAAAACAATTATTAAAAACATCAGCAATATTTTGATGAATATTAATATTCACAACGTTGATATTTCAAGGTTGTGTCATCATTGTTTACCTTTCACCCTGTGTCTGAATATATAATCTCCCACATAGTTTTCATTTTAGTACTCAAATTCCTTATCTGTTTTACATAATTGAATTCCTTTGTTGTCTTTATAACTCTTGACAGTATTTTATAATAGTTTTTGTAATATGTTTTTATGGATGAGTTACTGCTATTGTTGCTTACTACATATATCTTTTACATTTGCAAGAAATCTTTATTCCCAGTGTAATCCTGGAAATATTTGTAGTTATCCCTTTTACTTTAGTTATGGGAAAACTTGAATATAAGATCCTTAAATAAGTATTTACAAAAGAGTTTAAAATGTTACTTACACCATCGCCCTCGAAAACTGAGTCACACGTTTCACAACACAATTTGATCTGAAAATCAGCGATTGTGTACGTATTTATTTTTCATCTCAAATAAGTTATAGTCAAGAAATGTTAGTAATTGTACATTAGCACAACGGTATGAAATATAACGAAGTACTCTTGATTAAATACACTGTATTACCTTATCTGTGCCTCTCTTCCAAATATCAACAGCAATATGTGTGTTCACTATAATGTGACCATTCACGTTGCTCATGTCTTTTTGAGAATAATGTGCATACGTCTTCGCTGCTGTAGTCGATCTACGCATAAAAAGTATAGCTACACCATCGCACCTTTCAGGATACTGCTCCTGCAAGATGGATAATAGGGTCGCATTAAAAATTTAACCTCAAAACGAACTTTTTTACGAAGCTTAACACTGACTAAGTCATCAACGCACGTCCAGATAACGTATTACGTTCTTAAACCAAAACACTCCCAACTCGTTATGTAAACAGAGGGCGGTATGTACCACTGCTAGTGACCCGCAAGTTTTCAAAACGACCTGAATGCATTATTCAATCATATATTTACACAACCAAGATTTCAGCCCACTGAGAAGGCCGTTAAACTAAATTTACTGTCCAAGAACACCCAAGCAAGTTGTCACGAACCTTATTTTCGCTCTTTCGCCCACCATATTTCAACACAACTGTCCTCTAGTGTGTAAGTATCCTGACCGTAATAAGGATATTTTTGCCACACTTTAATAAACTCAAACTCCTTTGAGTACAAATATCAATTGATGTTAGCATACGCATAGTTTTTAAAACTACTTTCACTAATTAAAGGAAAATGCTCAATTATATTGGTGGGAGTGGCGGGGGATAGGAAACTCTTCTCTTTCTGTTTGAAGCTCACTTCAGGGCGCTGCAGGAAATACGTTATTTGCGGGAAATACAACTTCGCGCCACATTCATTGTTGCTACTGGCTGTTTTTAGCAGATGGCTGGAAGCACGGATAGGTGGTTTGTGGCGAGTGACTTTGTGAGCGTGTGTTCATGTAGATTATAAAACTCTGAGGAGGGCTTCTTACCTGCATGTAAGCTATGTATTATGCACCCTAATCATTAGTGAAAGTATTATTCTGAATAACTTGATATGTATAAAGGTAATGTACTTGATCATTATGCGGTAACTGCGGCTTGTACGCCAATCACAAAACAAAAGACTACACGTTGATACTCGGCATCCTTGCATCTTTTTTATGAACTTGTAGCGTTTAAATTGTTTTAAAGTTACATTGTTGAATTGGAAGCACCGCTGAATTTCGTATGTGATTCTAGCAGTGATAAGTAATGTCTCAAGGTAACGAACGTGGTATGAAAGTGGGTATAAGGCTCTTCAAAGTTGTGTTGTTTAGGAATGTAGTGGACTTCGAGGATTACCACGATGCTTCGTAAATTAACATCCAGTGCTAGATTATTTGTACGGTAAAGGTACAGAGCATGTACATATTTCTGCGTAACGTATACGGTATAAAAATGGACGCGTGTACTGATATAGCGTAGTACGATACCCATCTCCGGATGCGGTCGTTCTGATGTCTAAACGGTGCACGGTTAATTGTTGCACGTATATTGAAACACATGCTTTTAAACTTTAGAAATTTTATTGTAATCCGTTTTACATTTGCCTACTGACAACTTGGACCTGTAAACTTATAATTATTAAGGAAAAAGGTATGTTGTACATCATGACACTGAAAACTGCAGCTACTGTTAGTGGTAGGTGGACAAATAGGTTTGCATTCAGTTCTCTCGTCCAGGACGTTGCAGCCATAAATGTGGTTAACATAAATGAATCAGTTACAAAAAGTAGTGTTTAGTGGTTTCAAAGGGTTAAGAGCCTTTTCTAGGCCTTACTCTGAACACAGACTTTCACTAATTTCAGGTGTGCACGTAATGAAGCAGGCAGAACATAACATGTCGTTGTAAGGACGAGGCGTTCTTATGTGTTGGGTGATGTGTTGAGCTTCAGCCTATTAAGATTGGTTTACCTTTGGGCTAGTTGTATTGCCTTCGTAGACACAGAGATGCCTCGTGTTCGGCGAGCAGTGACTTTAGCGGATGAAAGTTCTTGTATCTTTTCTACACCTGATACAGCCACTACAAAACTAGGTTTGTATATTGGGCATCTGGAGTTCATTATGTTCTGAGTTATACTCTCATCATTAGTACACATACTTAAGGATTTTGCCCAGTGTTTGGAATGAATTTGTCTTAGTTTATAGAGAGGTGTCTCTAGTCTCCCCTATGTTTAATTGCTAATAGGTGCAAAGGCATATGTGGAGGTCAGTAATAATGCAGAAATCACAATGGCACAGTCGCAGTCACATCATGGCCTCACATTGATCAGTCCGTCATCATATCATCTACTTGATCATGAGTATGGCCAAACACCACAGCACCAAATCATTCGAAGGCCTACTACAGCTCCACCAAGGACTGAGGTATGATTCTATATCTAATGGTTAGTTTGAATTATTTTCTTATTGCATTCCATGTCTGTGTTCACTTGAGTCATTTAAAGCCTGGTAGAATTCTTGTTTCAGCCTAATTCTTGAAAGTACAGAACTTGTCCATCCTAGGCAGTAGTTGGAATTAACACCCCACTGTCATTGAAAGGTTAAGGTAGCCAGCTCAATTGGTTTTCATTTTTTAAGTGCTAGAATGTGAGCTGGTTGCTTAGTTGTATTATGAGTAATAGGGAGTGGGTGTGCATTGTGTGTGAGAAATATATTCATTTGACAAGGCGTGTTCATTTCAGTACTTTCTAAAATATGTGTCATGGATAAGATTTGAGTGATAATGGTGCTCAGATAGTAAGAAAGCTCCAGAAAATTCTTGTGCTGGTTGGCTGGTTAAACTGGGGCATGAAAGTCCTCAGCTCACAGCACATCATTTTTAATACTGTGGTAACACAAAAGTGAAGCCATTAAACAGTTTTTTCCTCTAGAGTAGGAAGTGAGAATTGTGGATGGTTTTGGAAATTATTATCCAGTGTCCTTCTTGATCCATAACTCATGTGTTTCTTGGATGAGGCTTGGGTTTATATTAAATGGGTTTGTAAACAGCTGAGATTCTGGTGTTTCAATAATTCCCATGCAGCTTAAGAAGATTCTATGCTTTGACCTTCTAAGCTGGAGCTTGATGTACAATGCATGTATGCAAAATTATAGGATGTGTGATTGTCGTAACAGTCAGCACATGAAAAATCATTGGACATGTGATTTGTTGAAGAAATCACAGCTGGTTGATCATGGCCTCAGTTTGCCATATTTGATATTTATGGGATTATTATTTTCAAGGGATGGTGAAAGACGGAGTTTATGTAACAAGCGGCATCACCTGCCAGACATGAGAGTTAATATTCAAAGAGAAATTGCTCATGAAAAATACAGATATATCGCCAGTAAGAGAGGTTGGCATAGAAGTAATAGAGTCAGAATTAAAGTACCTTGGTTTGGGGTTGAGAAGATGCTAATTAAATGATTTCCTGCCTAAAATGGTGCAATTATTCAATCCCAAAAAATATTTCCATAGGGAGTGTATTTTTACCTCATTTCACATGTTCCTTCCTACTAAGATTTCCTATTTAAAACATTTATTTTTCAAGATACATGCCTTAATTCTTCTGAAATGAATGTACTTAATAATTAATTGAATGCTGATGGTATTGAATATTCCTAAGATTATTGGGCAACATTAATGGCCTTTCTTTTGTGATATTTTTCTCTCAAAAAATCCTTGAAACACGGTTTTCTTCCCCTCTGGTTCCTTTTAGTATATGCCCATTATTGCAGAAGAAACACATTTTTTTTAAAGGTATGTTTGTGCTGATCATATTGCATAAATATTATAGTAGTACTGCTTTGCTCAGTGACATTAAGTTGATTAATATGGAATGATAAGGTAAGAAGTGCAGAGGTATGCTGGGCAAGAAAGTGAAGAACCGTACCAGGAAATTACAACAATGAAGAATAAGTGGAAACAGTGCATGAAGCAATGTAAACCTTTCCTGAAGCATTGCAGTGTTTGGAAACACGTTTCCTCCACTGTCTGATTTTTCATTGTTGATAACAAGAAACCTCTTCAAGCTGGATAATTTCACATGCAATCTGAAGCATAAGACCTTTGATGTGTTTTCTTGGGACACTGTAGACCAGGGCTAGCCAACTTCAACCCACATGAGGGCCACATACTTAATTAACCATCCGGAATGGGCACCATGCAAAGCACCGCCAGAACGGGCGTGTTGTATTTTATGCAACGTGGGGAGTTTTCATATTATATAATGCAACAAGTCAATTTTAGTACATAATATAATATATTTGTCTGACCTGTAGGGAAATATAACCAAAAAGTAAATGTAGAAATGTGAAAAGCCATGTTTATGAATATGATAAGATGAAAATGAGTCAATTACTTCTATTCACATTCTGAACTGGTGATTATGTTCGCATCACCACAATTTGCACAGATAATGTTTCTTGCTGTGCTGCTTACAAATGAATCGGTTGCATTGATCGCATTTCATAGATGCTGATGAATTTTTCTGTTGCCCGCATATGAAGCGGCTTCCCCGTTTCTTTGGTGGCCTACCAGTGATGCCATCTCCATCATCTTCTACAGGAAGTGGACGATATTTTCCAAGAAATGCGGAAACACCTGTAGGCAGTGAAGGTTTTCGAGATCTTGAGATGAGATGCTCTTTCATTAGACTCAACGATAGGTTTTGCAAGAAAAGTATTCTGCGTTGCGGTTCATCAGATGGTGTGTTGATGGAATATATATCACCCAAGAATTGATGCCTGCAATGTTCATAAGGATATAAAACATAGCAAGAGGCCATCGCCTTGTGACACGTGAGACGGAATACGAAGCACACATCTTGTTACATGTGTCCACGCCACCCTTTGTCATATTATAGTCCAGGATAATCTCTGGTTTTTTAGTCGCCTAATCCATAACTCTAGAATCATGCATACTTGAAACCAGTATGACTGCTTTGTTCTGTTTTGGTACAAGTGACACCAATACTTTATCCTTTTGGAATCTGAACATACTTTCTCCAGACTTTCTCGCTTTTGTAGGCAGAAATTCGGGTGGAGTTTCACATTTATTTTTCTTCATTGTTCCCAACAGGGTTGTTTTCTTTTCCAGCAAATAATGCAAGAGTGGGATGTTTGTGTACCAATTATCAGCTGTCACGTTTTTGTTGCTGTTCTCAATAGGAGACATGAGTTGCTTCACAATATCAGTAGGAGTTTTTCTCATGTCATAGGGTCCTGGCAGCTGTTTTCCACAATAAATCTCCTGGTTGTTGCAGTAGAAAGTCTTTGCATCACGTAGTGCAAATATTTTGACTCCATACTTGGCAGGTTTGTTCGGTATGTACTGAATAAATGAACAATGGCCTCTAAAAGGATGCAGCATCTCATCAATAGTTGTGAATTCACTGGTATTATAACACTGCTGACAATTTTTTACAAATATATCCAATATGGTGCAAATTGGTGCCAATTTATCAGTCTGTCTTCTTCCTAGTCTCGTCTGCAGGTCATCGAAATGTATGCACTGAAGTAAAAATAAGAAACGGTCATAGCTCGTGCACATTCTCAATATTTGAACGCCAGTGCCATTGGCAGTCCAAAGTTCTCTTACATTGGCGTGATGTTCTTTCCTTGTACCAATCAAATAGAGGAGCCCCAACAAAGCCATTATCTCACTTCTTGAAATTTTCCGTACACCTACGTTCTCTTGCAAAATTATGCTGGATTCCCTGCATGTACTTGTTGGTGCATTTGACAGTTTCATCTATGATGTCGATATCCATGATTTTAGATATGCCTCAAGTTCTGTAGATGTGTCTCTGGCATGAGATGTAGGTCCTGGAATTTTTTTCACAATATTCTTTCCTCTGGTCTTAGCCCTTGGAGCAATTTGTGTTTTCCTCCATCTTGTTTCTTTGTCTCTGCTTATGCAGAAATTGCCATCATCATCGTCTGTTTCGTCATATTCACTAAGTTCCTCATCTTCCAAAATGTCAGCTTCGCTCTGGCTATCATGATCAGCATCGTCCACATCCACGCTCAGATCGGCATCACTTTCATCCTTGTCAGTTGTGGTTTCCTCATCGGAAGGGATCTCTTTAAAAGCTTGTAACAAATCTTCAGACCTCAACCACTTCGCCATTACGCACACTGAGGAGGACATACAATGCGTCAATAA
>Ga0268261_10002672_pt1 | contig 12845 bp, 9 predicted proteins | sample TergutNc150P1_FD_190353 | JGI IMG/M metagenome (GOLD analysis project Ga0268261, IMG submission 190353) | Nasutitermes corniger P1 segment gut microbial community from laboratory colony in Florida, USA - Nc150 P1 (SPAdes) (version 2) | ecosystem: Host-associated > Arthropoda: Insects > Digestive... | reverse complement strand
TGCTTATGTTCAGTGTTAATAGGGAAAGCCCCAGTACATTATAATGATGTTACACATGTTGAACCATTGTCAAAAGGTTATATGGTACAATTCAACAACCAATTAAAGGTACACTGTTTTTTTTTTGGCACTGGAGAAATCTGAATGAAATTGGCTAGAACTGTGCATCATGGTATGTTTTTTTATGAGTTCTTTTAGTTTGGTTAATTATTGTATGGATAAGAGTTTTATCTGAAGACGAAGGCAAAATGCTGTCAAAACGTGCGAGTGCATGTGTGTGTGTGTGTGTGTGTTCAGTGATAATGGCAAAAGTCCTGGTACATATTAGTGATGTTACATATGTTGGCCATTGTTAGATTATATATTACAGTTACACAATTGTTATGGGTGCAGTGCCTTTTTTTCCAAGAAACTGCACAAATCAAATAAAATTGGCTAACACTGTAAATCACATTACATTTTTGATGAGGTTTTAGTTCAGTCATTTATTGTTTGGATTAAGGATTTCACCTGAAGGTGAAAACAGACTGCTTTGCAACACTGCTGGCATTGCAATTCAATGATAATAGAAAAAGCTGTGATAGAAATATTAGTGACATGGCATCGGTAAAGCAAGTACTAGGAAAGGCCATCTATGGGCAAAGATTTGGATGCGACAGCTTCCAGATGACAAACAGGACATCCACTCAATTATGATGTCCAGCATGACACGCTATCAAAATTACTCATACAGACAATGATATTATAAAGAAAGACGAGTGATGTTTTTTACATTTACCATGTCACCATCCTGGTTCATCCCAAGCTTGAAACTGTGCTGTCCTTTCTCATATGCGGCACTGTGTTTTATTATTTTATACTTGTTTTCCATGAAGACTTTCATGCGAAACATTTCTTCCTCAGGCTCATATTTCTTCCCATATTTTGCCTACAGTAAAAACATATTTGCTTCAAGTACAATGAAGATATATTGCTTTTGAAGAATATGAAAATAAACAATAAACTTTATATTTTACTGCAGCGCCCCCCAGCGGTAGCGAAGCTGTTGCTATTGACTGACTATGGGGACACTGTTGGGGATGAGGAGGGTTCTAATTTTACTTATATTCGACATTCTAATCACAGGTATACTGCCACCAAGTAGATTATAGGGTTTTACACAGTAATAGAAATCTACTAAAACTATTACTTTGGATCTCCAGGAGAAATCAACTACTTCAGTTTCTAATCGCGGTCAACTTGTCAGGGTCTTAGGAATATCACAATTAATCTTGGTGTAAATGCCAAACGCACAGTTTAAGTAATGTAAAGCTAAAAGGTTTAATAAAAATAAAAAGTAAAAATCTAACCAGGTTAACAATTTACATAAATAATACAACAAAGGGAGAAGTTACAGTTTTTGAAGTTACATCAATAATTGCTTTGCCTTCTCTATATAACCCGTTAATAATTCGGAATTTGGAAAAGTTTACTATAGTTATTAATAATCAAACTTGCTCAGCTCGCGTGGAGAATATTATTCAAACGTTTTCTAAATACATTCAGCACCACTCGCCTTGAGTACACAGCAGGATCAGCCATCCAACACACATGGTAACTTTGTTTCTAAGTTTACGAAGTCAGAATAATCTCCACAATTTTGTATAATTTCGACGTAGATACAAGAATTAAAATGACGAGAATAAGATTCAGGACGTTTGCATGTTTAAGGAGGGTTATATAGAGTAAGGCCGCTGAGTCGTACATACTTTCAAATACAGTGAACTGACGGTAGTGAGAGTTCAAAAACTTCGCTAGTTCGTCTTGAATTGTACATTTTTCCAGTGCGCAGAACTGAGAGCTAATGACTATTGAGGTCTAACACTAGTAACTGTGCACTGTTTCAGTGTAACTAAGAAATTACAATATTATATTTTATAGCCATAAATTATGCCTTCGTTACATTAATAGTGTACAGTTTATATAAGTGGGCACGCTAATCAGTAATGATAAAAGCGTACAGTTTATGTACTTGGGCAAGCTAATCAGTAATGATAATAGCGTACAGTGTATATACCTGGGCACGATAATCAGTAATGATAATAGCGTACAGTTTATAAACCTGGGCACGCTAATCAGTAATGACAATAGAGTACAGTTTACATACCTGGGTACGCTAATCTGTAGTGATAATAGATTACAATTTATATACTTGGGCACGCTAATCAGTTATGATAATAGATTTCAGTTTATATACCTGGGCACGAAAATCAGTAATGATAGAGTACAGTTTATATACCTGGGCAGGATAATCAGTAATGACGGTAGAGTACAGTTTTTAAACCTGGGCACGATAATCAGTAAAGTAAATAGAGTACAGTTTATATACCTTGGCAGGATAGTCAGTAAAGTTAATAGAGTACAGTTTATATACATGGGCACGATAATCAGCAATGGTAATAGAGTATTGTTTCTATACCTCCGTACGATAATCAATAATGATAATAGCGTACAGTTTATATACAGGGGTACTCAAATCAGGAATGATAATACCACAGAGTTTATATATCCTTTCACGATAATCAGGAAAGATTAAAGCGCACAGTTTGTATATCTGGGCAGGATAATCAGTAATCATATTAGAGTAACGTTTATATACCTTGGAACGATAATTAGGAATGAATATAGAATATAATTTTTATACCGGGACACAAAAATCAGTAATGATAAAAGCGTACAGTTCATACACTTGCGCACGCTAATCAGTAATATTAATAGCGTACAGTTCATAAAACGTGGCACGATATTCAGTAATGATAATAGCGTCCAGTTCATACATCTGGGCACGATAATCTGTAAAGATAATAGCATACAGTTAGTATAACTGGGCACGCTAATCAGTAATAATATTAGCGTACAGTTTATATAACTGGGCACGCTAATCCGAAAAGGTTAAAGCGTACAATTTATATACCGGGGCACGCTAATCAGTAATGGATATAGCGTATATTTTCTATACCGGGGCACGCATATCAGTAATGAAAATAGCGCACAGTTTATATACCGGTACACGCTAATCAGAAATGATAATAGCGTACAGTTTATATACCAGGGCACGCTAATCAGCAATGATAGAAGCGTACAGTTTATATACTGGGGCACGCTAATCTGTATTGATATTAGCGTAAAGTTAATATACCCAGGCCCGCTAAACAGTAATGTTAATAGCGTACGGATTATATTCCGGAGCACGCTAATCAGTAAAGATAAAAGCGTTCAGTTTATAAACGTGTGCACGATAATCATAAATGATAATAGAATAGAGTTATATACCGAGGAACGCTAATCAGTAATGATAATAGTGTACAGATCATATACCGCTGCACGCTAATCAGTAATGTTAATAGAGTACAGTTTACAAACGGCGGCACGTTAATCAGTAATGTTAATAGAGTACAGTTTATATACTTGGACACACTAATAAGTATAGATAATAGAGTAAAGTTTATATACCTTGGAAATCGAATCAATAATGATAATAGAGTACAGTTTATATACCTGGGTTCGCTAATCAGTAATGATAATAGAATACAGTTTATATGCCTGGGCACGCAAATAAGAAATGATAATAGATTACAGTTTATATACCTGGGCACACTAATCAGTAATGATAATGGAGTACACATTATATACCTGGGCACGCTAATCAGTAATGATAATAGAATTAAATTTTATGTACCTGATCACACTCATCAGTAATGGCAATAGAGTACAGTTTATATACCTGGGCACGCTAACCAATAAAGATTGTAGAGTACAGTTTATATACCTGGGCACGCTAACCAATAAAGATTGTAGAGAACAGTTTATATACCTGGGCACTATAATCATTAATGATAATAGAGTAAAATTATATACCTGGGCACGCTAATCTGCAATGTTAATAGAATACAGTTTATATACCTGGGCACGCTAATCAGTAACGATAATAGAGTACAGTTTATACACCTGGGCACGCTAATCAGTAATGATAATGGAGAATAGTTTATATATATGGGCACGCTAATCAGTAGTGATAAAAGCGTACAGAATATATACCTGGGCACGCTAATCAGTAATGATAATACAGTTTTCATACCTTGGCACGGTAATCAGTAATAATAAACCCTACAGTTTACAAACTTGGGCACGCTAATCAGTAATGATAATAGAGTACAATTTACATACCTGAGCACGCTAAACATTAATGATAATATATTACAGTTTATGTACTAAGGCACGATATAGAGTAATAATAATAATAGCTTACAGTTTATATTCCTGGGCACGCTAATATGTAATATTAATAGAATATATTTTATATACTTGGGAAAGCTAATCACTAATGATAATAGTGTACATTTTATATACCTGGTCGCGCTAATGAATAATGATAATACAGTACAGTTTATATACCTGGGCACGCTAATCAGTAATGATAATAGGATACAGATTATATACCGTGGCAGGATAATCAGTAATGTTAATAGAGTACATTTTATATACCTGGGCAAGAAAATCAGCAACGATAATAGGGTACAGCTTATATAACTCCGTACGGTAATCAATAATGATAATAGAGTACAGTTCATATACCGGGAGACTCTAATGTGGAATGATAATAGCACACTGTTTATATATCTGGGCACGATAATAAGGAAAATTAAGAGCGCACAATTTAAATATCTGGGCACGAAAACCAGGAATGATAATAGAGTACAACTTATATACCTGGGCACGAAAATCAGGAATGATTATAGGATAGAGTTTATATACCGGGGCGCAATAATCAGTAATGATAAAGCGTACAGTTCATATAAAAGGGGCACGTTAATCAGTAATGTTAATATCGTACAGTTAATAAGCCGGGGCACGATAATCAGTAATGTTAATTGCGTACAGTTGATACGCATGGGCACAATAATCAGTAATGATAATAGCTTACAGTTTATATAACTGGGCAAGCTAATCAGTAATGATAATAGTGTAAATTTTATGTACCTGGGCACGCTAATCAGAAAAGGTAATAGCGTACAATTTATATACCGAGGCACGCTAATCAGTAATGCCAATAGCGTACATTTTATATACCGAGGCACACTTATCAGTAATGATAATAACGTACAGTTCATATACCGGGAAACGCTAATCAGAAGTGATATTAGCGTGCAGTTTATAAACCGGGGCACGCTAATCAGCAATAACAGTAGCGTACAGTTTATATACTGCGGCACGCTATTATGCAGTGATAAAGAGTACAGATAAAATACCGCGGCACGCAAATCAGTAATGATAATATCGTACAGTTTATATTCCTGTGCACGCTAATCATTAAAGATAAAACGTTCAGTTTATATGCCTGGGCACGGTAATCATTAACGATAATGGAATAGAGTTAATACCGCGGCACGCTAATCGGTAATGATAATAGGGTACAGATTATATACCGCGGCACCCTAATCAGTAATAGTAAAAGAGTACAGGTTGTATATAGCGGCAAGCTATTCAGTAATAATAACAGTTTACAGTATATATTCCTGAGCACGCTAATCTGTAATGATAATAGAGCACAATTTATATACCTGGGTAGGATAATCATTAATAATGGCGTAAAGGCTATATACCACAGCGCGATAATCAGTAATGGTAATAGAATATGGTTTATATACCTGGGCACGATAATCAGTAATGATAATAGAGTACAGTTTATATAACAGGACACGATAATAAGTAATGATAATAGAGTACAGTTTATATACCTCGTCACGATAATCAGTAATGTTAATATAGTACAGTTTATATACATTAGCACAATATTAATCATAATAGAGTACAGTTTATATACCTCGGCCGATAATCAGTAAGTATAATAGGGTACAATTTATATACCTGGGAACGATAATCAGTAATGATAATAGAGTACAAATTATACACCTAGGCACGATAACCAGTAAAGAAAATAGAGTACACTTTATATCCGTGGTCACGATATTCAGTAATGATAATAGAGTAAAATTTATATACCTGGGCACGATGAACAATAATGATAATAGAGTACAGTTTATATAACTGGGCACGATAATCAGTAAAAAAACAGAGTAGGGTTTATATACCTGGGCACGATAATCAGTAATGATAATAGGGTACAGTTTTTATGCCTGGGCACGATAATCAGTAAAGAAAATAGAGTACAGTTTATATACCTAGGCACGATAGTCCGTAATAGTAGTAGAGTTCATTTTATATATCTGGGCACGATTATCAATAGTGATAATAGTGTACAGTTTATATAACTGGGCACTATAATCAGTAACGATAATAAAGTACTGTTTATATACATGGGCACGAAAATCTTTAATGGAAATTGAGTACAGTTTGTAAAACTGGGCACGATAATCAGTAATGATAATGGAGTACAGTTTATATACCAGGGCACGAAAATCGGCAATGATAAGAGAGTACAGTTTATGTACCCGGGCACGATAATCTGTAATGATAATAGAGTACACTCCATAGACCTGGGCACGATAATCAGTAAAGAAAATAGCGTACAGTTCATTTACCGGGGCAAGATAATCTGTAATGAAAATAGCGAACCGTTCATATACCGGGGCACGATAAACAGTAATGATAATAGCGTACAGTTCATATACCGGGGCACAATAATCAGTAATTTTAAAGCGTATAAATTATATATATGTGCACGATAATCAATAATGATAATAGCGTACATTTTATATAAATGGGCACGCTAATCAGTAATTATAATGGCGTAGATTTTATATCCCTGGACAAGGTAATCAGAAATGATAAAAGCGTATAATTTATGAAACTCGGCACGCAAATCAGTAATGATACATGCGTACAGTTTATAAACTTGGTCACGCTAATCAGAAATGTTAATAGCGTAAAGTTTATATACCTGGGCACGCTAATCAGTAATATTAGTATCCTACAGTTTTTATACCCTGGGCACGCTAATCAGTATTGGTAATAGCGTACAGTTTATATACTGGGGCACAATAATCTGTAATGACAAATGCGTACATTTTAATACCTAGGCACGCTTATCACTAACGTTAAAAGCACACAGTTTATATACCTTGGTACGCAAATCAGTAATGATAAAAGCGTCCAGTTTATATACACGGCCCCGCTAAACAGTAATGATAAAAGCGTCCAATTTATATACACGGCCCCGCTAATCATTATTGATAATAGCGTATATTTTATATACCAAGCACGCTAATGAGGAATGATAATAGCGTACAGTTTATGTACCCCGGCACTCTAATCAGTAATGATAATACAGTACAGTTTATATACCTGGGCATGTAAATCAGTAATGTTATTAGCGTAAAATTTATATACCTGGGCACGCTAATCTGCAATGATAATAGAGTACAGTTTATATAACTGGGCACGCTAATCAATAAAGATAATAGAGTACAGTTTATATATTTAGGCATGCTAATCTCTAATGATAATAGAGTTTATATAACTGGGCACGCTTTTCAGTAAAGATAGAAGGGTACAATTTTTATACCAGGGCACGCTAATCAGTAATGATAACAGAGTACAGTTTATATAACTGGCCACGCTAATCAGTAATGCTAATAGAGTATAGGTAATATAATTTGGCATGCTAATCAGTAATGATAATTGTGTACAGTTAAAATACCTGGACACGCTAATGAATAACGATAATAGACTACAATTTTTATACCTGAGCACGCAAATCAAAAATGATAATAGATTTCATTTTGTATACCTGGGCACGTTAATCAGTAATGATAATAGAGTACAGTTTATATAATTGGGCACGCTAATCAGTAATGATAATAGAGTACATTTTATAAAACTGGGCACGCTAATCCAAAATGATAATGGAGTAGAGTTTATATACCTTGTCACGCTAATCATTAATGATAATAGGGTAGAGTTTATATACCTGGGCACTGTAATATGTAATGAAATCAGAGTATAATTTATATGCCTGGGAACGTTAATCAGTAACGATAATAGAGTACAATTTATATACCTGGTCACGCTAATCAGTAATGATAATAAAGTTGATATAAATGGCACGCTATTCAGTAATGATATTAGAGTACAATTTATATACTTGGGCACGCTAATCAGTAATGATAATAGCGTACAGTTTATATACCTGGGCACGCAAATCAGTAATGATAATAGAGTAAACTTTATATACTTGGGCACGCTAATCAGCAATGGTAATAGAGTACACTTTACATACAAAGCGCACGTTAATCAATAATGTTAAAAGCATACAGTTTATATACATGGGCAGGCTAATGAGTAATTGTAATAGTGTACAGTTTATATACCGCGGCACGCTAATCAGGAATGATAATAGAGTACAGTTTATATATTTGGGCACGCTAATCATTAATTATAATAGAGAACAGTGTATATACCGGGGCACGCTACTCAGTAATGATAATAGGGTACAGTTTATACACCTGGGCACGCTAATCACTAATTATAATAGAATACAGTTTATATAGCGTGGCACGCTAATCAGTAATGATAATAGAGTACAGATTATATACCGGGCACTCTAATCAGTAATAATAAAAGAGTTCAGTTTATATAACTGGTCACGCTATTCAGTATTCCTAATAGAGTACAGTTTATATACCGGGGTACGATGATCAGTAATCGAAAAAGCGTACATTTTATACACCAGGGCACGCTAATCAGTAATGATAATAGAGTACAGTTTATATACCTTGTCACGCTAATCATTAATGATAATAGAGTAAATTTTATATACCGGGGCACGTTTATCAGTAATGATGATAGACTAGAATTTATATACCCAGGAACGCTAATCAGTAATGATAGTAGAGTACGGTTTATATACCTGGGCTCGCCAATCAGTATAGATAATTGAGTACAGTTCATACACCTTGGCACGCAAATCAGTAATGATAATAGCGTACAGTTTATATACGTGGGCACGCTAATCAGTAACGATAATAGACTACAGTTTATATAACTGGACACGCTGATCAGTAATGATAACGGAGTATAGGTTATATACTTGGGCACGCTAATCAGTAATGATAATAGAGTAAAGTTTATATACCTGGGCACGCTAATCAGTAATAATATTAGAGCAGGGTTTGTATACCTGTGCACGCTAATCATTAATGGTAACAGAGCAAAGATTATACACATGGGCACGCTAATTTTTAATGATAATAGAGCAAAGATCATATACCTTGGCACGCTAATCATTAATGATAATAGATTACGATTTATATACTTGGACACGCTAAGCAGTAAAGATAATAGATTACAGTTTATGTTCCTGTGCACGATAATCAGTAATGATAACAGTGTACAGTTTATATACCCGGGCACTCTAATCAGTAATGGTAGTAGCGTAAAGTTTGTATACCCGGGCACTCTAATCCGTAATATTAATAGCATAGAGGTTATAATTCGAGGCACGCTAATCAATAATGGTAATAGCGTAGAGTTTATATACCGGGCACGCTAATGAGTTTTGATAATTGAGTACAATTTACACACCTGGGTACGCTAATCAGTAATGATAATAAAGTACAGTTTATATACCTGGGCACGCTAATCACTAATGTTAATAGAGTACAAATTATATACCGGGGCACTCTAATTAGAAATGATAATAGATTTCAGTTTATGTACCGGGGCACGCTAATCAGTAATGATAATAGAATTCAAATACCAGGGCACACTAATCAGCAATGATATTAGAGTACAGTTTATATACCTGGGCTCGCTAATCAGTATTGATAATAGAGTACTCTTAATATACCGGGGCTTGCTGATCTATAATATTAATAGCGTACAGTTCATATACCTGGGCACGCTAATTAGTAGTGATATTACAGTACAATTTATATACTCGGACATGCTAATCATTAATGTTAATAGTTTGTATTTTATATACCTGGACACGCTAATCATTAAAGATAAAAGAGTACAGTTTATATACCTGGGCACGCTAATCAGTAATGATAATAGAGCAGACCTTATATACCTGGCTACGCTAATCATTAATTATAATAGAGCACAGTATTTATACCTGGACACGCCACTCAGTAATGATAATAGAGCACAGTTCATATACCTTGGCACGCTAATCATTAACGATAATAAAGTACAGTTTATATACCTGCACACGCTAATCTGTAATGATAATGGAGTACAGTTTATATACCTGGGCACACTAAACAGTAATGATAATAGTGTACATTTTCTATTCCTTTGCACGCTAAACAGTAATGATAACAGTGTACAGATTATATACCGGGGCACGCTAATCAGTAATGATAATAGGGTACAGTTTATATACCGCGGCACGCTAAACAGTTATGTTAATAAAGAAGACTTTATGTGCCGCGGCACGAAAATTAGTAATGGTAAAAGCGTAGAGTTTATATACCAAGGCACGCTAACCAGTAATGTTAATAGCGTACAGTTTTTATACCTGGGTACGCTAATCAATAATGATAATAGGGTAAAATTTTTATACCTAGGTACGCTAATCAGTAATATCAATAGAGTACAGTTTATATACCTGGTCACGCTAATGAGTAATGATTATAGATTATACTTTAGAAACCTGGGCACCATAATCAGTAACGATAATAGATTACAGTTTACATATCTTTGCACGATAATCAATAAAGTCAATAGAGTACAATTTGTATACCTGGGCACGGTAATCAGTAATGATAAAAGAGTACAGTTTTTATTCGTGGGCACGCTAATCAGTAGTGATAATAGAGTACACTTTATATACCTGAGCACGCTAATCAGTAATGTTAATAGAATACAAATTATATACCTGGGCACGCTAAACATTCATGATAATAGAGTACAGTTTATACACCAGGGCACGCTATTCGATAATGGTAATAGAGTGTAGATTATATACCTTGGCACGCTAATCTCTAATGATAATAAAGTAAGATTATTTACCGCGGCACGCTTGTCAGTAGTGATAATAGATTTGATATTATATACAGCGACACGCTTATGAGTAAAGATAATAGTGTATATTTTATATACCGCGGCACGCTAATCAGTAATGATAATAGGGTTAAGTTTATATAACGTGGCACGCCAATCAATAAGATAATAGAATACAGTTTATATAACACGGCACGCTAGTCAGTAAAGATAATATAGTACAGTTTATATACCTGGGCAAGCTAATCAGTAATTGTAATAGTGTACAGTTCATATACCGCGGCAAGCTAATCAGGAATGATAAAAGCGTAAAGTTTATATACATGGGTACTCTAATCAGTAATGATAATAGAGTAAATTTTATATACTGCGGCACCATAATTAATAATGTTAATAGAGTACATTTTATATACAGGGCACGATAATCAGTAATGATAATAGAGTACAAGTTATATACCTGGGTACGCTAATCAGTAATGATAATAGAGTAAATTTTATATACCGGGGCACGATAAACAATAATGATAATAGGGTACAGTTTATATAACGCGCACGATAATCAATAAGGATAATAGAGTACAGTTTATATCCCGGGCACGATAATCAGTAATGTTAATAGAATACATTTTATATTCCTGGACACGATAATCATAAATGATAATAGAGTAAAAATTGTATACCTGGGAACGATAATCAGTGTTGATAAGAGAATAAAATTTATATACATCGGAACAATAATTAGTAATGATATTGGAGTATATTTTATATAGCTAGGGACGCTACTCAATAATGATAATAGTGTACAGTTTATATATGTGTGTGCGCTAATCAGTAGTGGTAATTGAGTACAGTTTATATACCTGGTGACGCTAATCATTAATGATAATAGATTATAGATTACATACCCGTGCACACTAATTTGTAACGTTAATAAAGTACAGTTTATATACCTGTGCACGCTAATCAGTATTGATAATAGAGTACAGTTTATATACTTGAGCAATCTAAAAGTTAATAATAATAGATTATAGTTTACATACCGTGCACGATAATCAGTAATGATAATAGATTACAGATTATATAGCTGTGCACAATAATCAGTAATGATAATAGAGTACAACTTATATACCTGGGCACGATAATCAATAATGATAATTGAGTATATTTTATAAACCGGGGCACGATAATCATTAATGATAATTGAGTACAGTTTATATACTTTTGGCACGATAATCACTAAAGATATTAGAGTACTTTATGCAATGCCCTGAATCGGATGGGACTAGGTTTTACTAGAGATACACTGTCGGACAAGTAGCGTGAGGGGTTCGTAACGTTGATACACGGCAAAAGGTTAGAATCTGCCACCAGCCAGTAGATACTGACGGTGCGCTTAAGGGTGTAGTACAGACAATTAACAATCAAACACTCTTGACTGTAGACAGTCAATATATTGTAAAATAGTGAAGTGATGTTATAGTACAAAGTGAAGGGAATATTAAATAACAATACCAGAAAGATAAAATATTTACCTTGCTCTGATATGAACACGATTAATTACGAATTTAGAATTTAGTTCAGATCGTCCGAATTATATCACGAAAGTGTTCCACTCGAATTAATTTGTAATACCGAAAGTTAATTCAGTCAATTCGGCTTACCTTGGAATATGATGAAGCGATGCCACATCGTTATCAATCTTATACTTTGTTTAACAATTATTATTCTTAACGTCGTGCAGATACGTCTTGATCGTCGAACAGCGATTCTTTCGAGTGAATCCCGTGTCAGCAAAAAGCGGGGTTTTATATCAGAACGAATTGATGCATAAACATAAT
>Ga0268261_10002671_pt1 | contig 12851 bp, 8 predicted proteins | sample TergutNc150P1_FD_190353 | JGI IMG/M metagenome (GOLD analysis project Ga0268261, IMG submission 190353) | Nasutitermes corniger P1 segment gut microbial community from laboratory colony in Florida, USA - Nc150 P1 (SPAdes) (version 2) | ecosystem: Host-associated > Arthropoda: Insects > Digestive... | reverse complement strand
ACGGCATTTTGATGAGAAAAACGGAGAGTGTGCAGCATGTTTAAAATACTCAGTACTTATATTTGTTGAAAAAAATATATAAAATGCAACATCTGGAGGGTAGAGGTACGCCCATCCTGTATATAGGACGCACAGTTCTTAACCCTTTAAACGCCAAGTTAAATCCCATCTGCCATTTGCTGGCATTATTAGAAGCTCACCATATTCTCCATGTTAGCAGGATAAGGGTTAAAGGTTAACATCATATATAGTCTGGGTACTGTACAGGTCATATATAGTGAAATCTCACTTGTTTCTCGTACACTGAAAGAATGCTGGAAGCAGATACATAATGTGTACAGTAGGAAATTAGTATTATAGGTTATGGTCCTTAAAATGCTACCATACTCTGTTAGATTAACTCATTTGGCTAACACCCAGAACTGTCATGGAACCTAACATTTTCTGTAACTTATTCCAAAGAGCCTACTTTGGGCCCTATTCTGAGCCACTGGAGGGTAGCGGTACGCCCATTCTGTATATAGGACGCACACTTCTTAACCCTTTAAACGCCAAGTTAAATCCCATCTGCCATTTGCTGGCGTTATTAGAAGCTCACCATATTCTCCACGTTAGCAGGATAAGGGTTAAAGGTTAACATCATATATAGTCTGGGTACTGTACAGGTCATGTATAGTGAAATCTCACTTGTTTCTCGTACACTGAAAGAATGCTGGAAGCAGATACATAATGTGTACAGTAGGAAATTAATATTATAGGTTATGGTCCTTAAAATGGTACCATACTCTGTTAGATTAACTCATTTGGCTAACACCCAGAACTGTATGCATGACATTCAGTGTACTGTACATCACTTCTTTTATTAACCTCATAACATTGCTAGGACACAACTGAACAAACCAAAACGTACGTTGAAATAAATTTGTTTCCTTCTCCAAACCATATTAATGTTTTAATTTGCAGGCAATTTTATTTGAATGGTTCAAGTTACTACACATAGGAATTGGGGCAATCTGTCTGTTTTTTGTCCTGGTTGCATGGGCATATGAAGAACATGAACTGGTTAGCTTGGCAATAAGGAAATGGAAATCAAAATCACAAGTTTTGAAGCAAGAATAGAAAGGTAAATATCTCTTATTTTATTCATCCTGTAATCCTAGCAAAAGTGAACATTATCAAGGAATTGTTATATCAAGAGAACACCAAATATAAAAACCGTAAGTGTACAGATGTGTTGATACAGCCTGTTGACAGAAATGTACTTTTCCCAGTTTGTATAGTAAAATTTGCATAGATCAGATGTGTGGATGATTGATTAATGAACTAATTCATCTACTCCATGGAATAGTGTCCTTGAGCTCAGGTCACAATTATTTAGTTGATCAAGAAATATTCTTCTTGTCATGGAACCTAACATTTTCTGTAACTTATTCCAAAGAGCCTACTTTGGGCCCTATTCTGAGCCACTTGATTTCAGTGCATACCCTGACATCTTATTTCTTTAATAAGTATTTTATTATTATCCTCCAATCATGCCTTTGTTACTGAATCATTACATGCATGCTGTAGATATGTGGATTGCTTTGTCATTCACAAGTTGGTTTTATCCTTGTGAAATCTGGTCATTCTTTAGTTTGCCTGTACTTTTATACTAAGGAAGCCAAGGCCAAACTAAAAGGGCCGTAGTGCTATAGGAAGAAGAAGTACTTTTATACTGAATTGGAATGCAAGTTGGAATGATGTTTCAAAACATATGTAAGAATGACAAACTTATGCTGATATCACTGCTTCTGTAAGTGGATGCCCATGTTTCTCTGTTGTGATTCTTTCATTATTTGTTGCTTCATAGGCATCATATTAGTGGCTGCAGTAATATTACAAAGGTGTAAGAAACTGGGCATCATAGTGGAATGTTGCTGTTTATTGGGAAGGGAGATTTCTGGCATGGCACATAACACAGAGCAGAGTGTCGTTTTGATGCCACGTAATTTGTTCAGTTCGGTTAAGTGTTCCTTTGCGCATCGTTTATTATTGCCAATTTCTTTGCTGGTCTGAATGTTTTACTAGCTTGTAAAAGTGTCTTTTTCGTTTCATGGGGAAACAATGGACAAAAATGTAACCAAATTATAGGAAGTGCATTTTTCACCCTGACTGATTTGTAAAAGAACCCTTATGTGGTATGGCATGATCTAGCTGCCACTGTGAGTCGACTAACTCTTAAAACTACAAGGTGCTCTGACAAGTGTTAAAAACTTCTAACACAAAAGTGTGTTATGGGAGAAGTAACTCATAATTTCAAATTTTCCCAATTTATGTGCTGAAAAATTATGAAACTCCTGTTTTCACATATTACAAATTAGTCCCAGAATAAAGAATTTAAAAGTTCTGAAGGTGAATCAAGCCTATTCATCATCTCTTCCCACAAGTACAAAATTAATGTGGCTCCCAGAGAATGTATTGAGGGTTAAGTACTTCTCCCCCTGACAGAAAAAAGTGATCATTTAGAACTAGAATTAATTTTGGCAGTTCTTACAAATGACAATACACACTTGCACAATGACTTAAGCACACGTGAAGCACTTATCATGGTTCTGATGTTTTGGTTGATGTATCTTTTCTTCAGTCCTCAAATCTTCCTGTAAAAATTTTGTTACAGTGTTGCAGTGGCCATGTTGCCTTTCCCAGCTCTCAAGGATAGATGATAGCTTCATTAAACACAAAAGTATAGACCATGCTAAGGAATACAAAAGCTTTGTTTCTTTTTGGCTTCTGTATGTGTGTATGTGTGTGTGACGGAGTTTTCAGTGTACAATTTTACTGCTCAGCAATTCATGAAAAAAAAGACAGGGTTAAATGTGATACAATATTTGCTGTGAAATAAGTTCATAATTTTATCAACTGTGAAAATACATCACTGAAAATGTTGTATCAGTCTGCACAGAACCGAATAAAATGTTTGCCAAAATGAATGTTATATTCAATTATTCTTTTACTGACATACATGGAAGAAACAATTGAGCCTAAAGACACAATACGTAATCAAGGAAAATATGAATAATTTACACCTTTGATAAAACGAGCAAACCACAAAGCAAATCATTTCATTATTAGATTAATGTAACATTATATAATAGTATAATTACAAATACACAGCATATTCAATAATCATATCAGGGTTTTCATTATATGATGCCGTGTACTGAACTGGTCTAAGCCTGATGTCTGCAGCACCATACTCTGAAAATCCTACATACAATGACAACAATGGTTGACCTCATTTGGTTGCAATTCATAAAAGTTCCTTGCACTTAATCTATGCACCTGCTTCAAGTGGCTGCAGTCTTCTGGATGGCCGTAACAATTTTTCCATTTCCATGAATATAGCACTGTCTAAAAACAGTAAACATATACAATAAATCTTATATCTCTTACTGTAAAAGTTTTCAAAGTATCTGCAATGATTGTATAAAATTTATCATGTGTAACAAAGATCAGCAGATTTAATACTGTACATATTCTGCGCAACTATATTTAATATTTAGAACCAGCACTTCTGCCAAATAAGTTGGTATATAAGCAGCACACACCAACAAAACGTATGACCTCCCTGAAGATGGCCAAGATCTGAGACCAAAATGTGTCTGAGCAATAATTAATAAAAACATTGTGCAACAAGTTGGTATTAAATATTATATATATAAAAGATCAGCAGGTTTAGGCAGAACACTTCAAAATAAGGTACAAGGCACACCCCAAACGATCATGCCAGTATGTAAAGCATCCTCTATGCTATAAACATGTGGTCAACAGATTCTGAACAAAGAATCTAATGTCAAATTTACAGAGAATATAATTTTCATATTGTGTTTATTATATTCCATGGTGATTAAAAATAAAGAACTGGCAAAAGGTGAGGGGGAGTACAATCTTGGTATTCACTTACAGATTCAGGGGGGGAGGGGAAACCTAAGGTTGTTATCAGAAATCAGTATTTTAAGCATGTTCCCCCAAAACGATGCTGGAGTGGGAAAAAAGTGCAGATGACTGAGCAAGCTCAGGTCCTGCATTTGTGTTAACAGCGTCCATCCTTTGGATTCTGTATTAGGCAGTTCACTTACACTGTTCCAGAAAACTGTATACTCCAAAACATAGATTTATGCACTTTAAAACTGCTACTCCTACCTTGTATCATTTTCAAGGATTACAACTGGATGCTTCGAACTACCAGGTTCCAGCAAATCAGCTTGTTGTGCAAGTGCAGTAATCACCCCAGAACTCTGTGGTGAAATCCGTCCTCTTGCTGAAATTGTAAACCCCAAATTGAAGCTCATGACAGTTTAATTATTTAAAGAAAGGTGCATTTGTATACCACCTTTTTCCCATCACCAAATTTTATGCTGATTCAAGTCAGGTACTGCAGACCTTATGATAACATCCTCTATTATCTTTACTGTTTATCCACATTCCTTTTAAACAATGTATAGAAATGCTACTTAGAGACCTTGGATAATTGCCAAAGAACTGGTTTAGTAAATTGATAACACTGTATACTTGTTTTTGACAGATCCCAGTTCAAGTCATGCCCAGACCAAGATCTTATTCATGTTTATCCTCCCTCACTCTGTTATACCTCTACAGTTTAAACAGTGTCACAGCCACCTGCCACAATATATCTTCATCCACCATAAATCCCAAATTCACTACGAAATACTGTACTTACCCCCTAAACATAATCCTTGTTCATCAGCCAAGAGACAACCTTTAACACTAGCAACTTGGGACCTGAAATAAATATACGCACAAATGCATTCACTGGCTAATGTACAAAAAATTCCGTAAAGAATCCCCCTTTTCACTTTTTTTATACAAATATTCCAAAGTAGAGTCATGGTGCCCATAAAGCTCCATTAAAAAAAACTCATGAATAGTCTGAAATCAGGTGAACTCTAATATATGAACTATAATTAAAGGACACCTCTGCCCTCATGCATTTTTAAACTTCACATTGAACTGGCCCATAAGCTGACAATACATTATTCTTCAGAAATTACACTCTCAGTTGTTACTTGGGGGCAAAAAAAAAGTCCAATAAAATTGCCCTGGCACACACAGCCTCTCCACTACTCCTACGTGGGCCAGCAAGACACCGCTAATTTGAGTTACCTCAAAACAGCCAACAGTATGAGTTCCTTCAACTCACTGTACATTAGATGTTTGCTCTCACAAGAGTGAAAATGTATAATGCATATCACAGTAAAGAGTTTTCTAATGCATTATTAGTGATACTAGAGAAACAGAAGTTAAAATTTATTTATGTTCCACATATGTTTAGAGTACAAAGATGCAAAAAGGATCACAGTACAAATATAATACCACACATGTATAAAATATATGGTTTGTGTACCTATTAACAGTATTTAAGAATATTATATTACACATTCCAAAAATATAGTACGGTGCATGTATCAAAAATTATTCCATAATGTGTGCATTATTTATGAGCTTTCAATTGGAAAAATATATGCAGTGTATGAAGTGAGCTAAGAGATAACCTAATTACTTATATAACATGATTTCAGACTGCAATGTTAGATGGAAGAGAAACAAGGTTACTACACAATGCACAACTTTCTTATAACTAGTGAGATTAGCAGCAGGCATATTGTGTTGCACTTACAGCGCATGCTGCAGATATCACAACTACGAAATGCTTAACATGGTTATCTTTCATTTGTTTATAAATGGAATTTTCTTCCTCACTCACTCTCTCTCTCTCTCTCTCTCTCTCTCTCTGCTGGCAGCGGAACATACAAAAAAAACTTTCGAACGTGGTGGCACTGGTATAATAAAAGAGATTAAGATACTGCTCTGAAAACCAGGCCACAGAGTACATGGAAGATTAAGCAATCGCAGGCCTTACTTCATTCCAACACCGCAAAGGAAAATCTGTTACGGATGTGACGAAATAAAACGCACTGCTTTTGTAGGCTCTCAAAAAGTGTATGGTCAAGTAGAGGAAATATACTTACATGTCGTCCAAGAATTTGTGTAAACCCCTTTCCATTGGACTTACGTTACACCAACTACAGTTCAGCAAAATAGATACTATCGCAATTAATTTAAAACCAAAGGTTCTCCACGTGAATTAAAGTAACCACTCGCTTAGTTACTAGTATGCACCACTTCTAACACATCACACTGACACAATTCCAGATACTTCACTCTCCATCACGCGACGAATCCTTCCCTGTTCCATGAGTACTGTGTTGTTGACAATGACACCAACAGAGAGCGCTGGAAATACGCTAAAATAAAACGAAACATCCCTGTTCATGTCAGTCGAAATATTCTTTCTTTCTTTACCTCCGCGATGAAAAGTGTGCTGCCAAAGTGTTAAATGGGTAAATTCTCCATCAGTAGCGCTCCATAGATAAGAACATAGTTGTCCTAGTGTTTTTCATTTTCTATTGTGAAGTGTCATGTTTTTCATCGCCTACTTCGAGCGGAAAAGAAAAGCCAGACCGGAAAATTGGATAATAATTTGAAAATCCGTTTTCTGGGATGCGACACTGTGGATTGGTACGACAGTGTCTTTCAAAATTCGTAACTATATACCAGTCGACATGGTTTCAAAATACATGGAGATTTCACAACCGCAAATGTCGCAGTGACATAATTTGTCTTGCGGTTGTGTGCTTGTGCATTTCTTTGATAGGGTCAGGATCATCAACTCTGATTAAAATGAAAGATTGTAAAGATTCTTCATATATGACATTTTTTGTTACTACATTAAAGCATAACTACAACCTCACTGACCAAAACCTGTGTAACCACAAGAATACAGATAGTGCTGAAATTTAGAACGAAACGTTTTAACTCACGTCTAGTGAATCCAGAGTCCGTAGTTCAAACGCGTTTGATGGATGGTTGTGGACGTTACTGATAAGGACAGGCTAAAAACTTCAAGAATTCACTCATGAAGTGTGGTTAAGAGAGGCTTTTCCGCAACTGGTGACATGTAGATGTAAAGTGTTCTTTTACTACATAGCACAAGAGTGATAGTTGAAAGATGTGGTGATGAGTAATTAACACCTCGCACATAAACGCTTTTTATTAATAGTAATGGCCATGGATCTGTAATAATGGTCACAATAATGATACTTTTGAAGGAATGTGCTAGTTAGTCCAATGCACAGTTGCTCTCATCCGTGGCGCGTATGGTGACAGCAAACTCCTAGCCTCGCTGCCAACTGGACTATATAATCCGTGGCTGCAGTCCATTGTTTGAATTTGAATGGATGCAATGTGAAGTGTATTTTTCGTTGTGTAATGCTTGAGAACAAGCGGAAGTTCTCGTATATGTGTCTTTCACTGTAGTGTGTAGAAGCAGTTCTGTAAGTCATGGGTGTTAAAAATTTGTGGTCAATTTTGACACCCATTTGTGATCGTAAATCTTTATACGAGCTGCATGATAAAACAGTAGCAGTTGACCTGAGTTGTTGGGTCTGTGATAGTGAAAATGTTGAAAAGCGCAGTCAGCCTAGAATGTACTTGAGGTACAGTACCTTTCATTACTGAGTAAAAGCAAACCGAACCAACTGTCACCGAATAAAAGGGAACGTAATCCAAATGTTAGACTTAATAGTAAGGAGTAAGCCGATGGAATTTAGGTTTTCGGGGTTTACCCTTGTGCATCGAAGTTATGAGTCGGAATACAATGAATCCTGCGCTTCCTCTGGAGATTCTGAGTTGTGTAGGGTGTCCTCAAGATGGATAACCAGTCCCTCACTGAGTGAGTTTGGTGGTGGCTAACATCAGGTCCTCCAAACATGCCCGTTTTCTGTAGGGGTGTGCTCCCTTAGCCGAAAGTCACGGTTTTGAGGCGCCGAGGACTCGCCTTCATCCGCTCCTCTCTGCTACAACGAAAGTTGCATTGCCCAGGGATCACGTGCGAGGACGTGAGGAAGTCGGATTTGGTGGCAGAGCTGACTGGTGTTATGTCAGACGGTAGTTTCCCAAGATTTGTGGATATCATTTATCGGCGTCGATAATACCCCTTGGGGCCAATACCAGCCAATTAATTGGTGCTATTAAGAGAACTATCTTTAGGAAATTGAGAACGGAAACTATTTTGAAATTATACAACACTTTAGTTTTGCCTACATTTTTTGTATGGGTCAGAAAATTGGACTTTGACAGCCTCACAGAGACGAAGAATTGAGGCGGCAGAAATGAAGTTATTGACACCTCTGGCAGGTTACACCCTTTATGACCACAAAACAAACGACTCCATATGCCGCAAACTACAGACAGACTGCATACTAGACAAGATAGATGAATACAGAAGGAACTGGCTTTTACACCTGCAAAGAATGCCACAAAACCGAATCCCTTTAAAATCATACCACTGCAGCCCACAAGGAAAGAGAACAGTTGGAAGACCGAAGAAACGATGGAGAGAGCAACTGTAACTCTGGAGATGGAACGGGCCAAATGGCCCAATCCTGGATGTTTATGATGATGATGAATACAATGCAGCCTCGCTCTCCAGACTGGATGAGGATAAAGGAGGATGCAGCCAGATACGTAGGCAGTAAGAATTTGGTGTAGGCCTGGTGGTTTGCATTGCGAAGGGGCTGGGCCTCCTACTCTCCTTATGAGGTGGAAGCGAGATTTCTCCTGACATGTAATGCAAAGAAGGGTGAGCTGCGTGGAGTGTGGACGTGTCCACTGAGAGGGGACCGTGGCCCCATTAAGTTTCTTTACGAAGGAGGTATATAGGAATATCAGGGGAAGTAAGGTTGGAAGTGTAATGCATGTTTCAATCCAGTGGGAATGGGCCTTATCATTGGGTATTGCATTACCCCCACACACTGTCATACTTCCATCGCATGGCCCATATATTGAGCTACATCATCATTATGCTGCAAAAAAGGTTTTTTTTTTTTTCTGAGAATGCTGCATGGGGAACTCAGCATCACTGGATTCATGGTATGTGTGGTGCATAGATATAGGTTAGGTTAAGCCTATCCTCTTTTAAACTGATAAAATGCCTCTGTGTAATGTTTAATAGCAGTTTAACATGGAGAAATAAATGACTGAATCTAAGGCCTTAGAACATTTAGTATAACCTAGATAAAAATTCATTATTAGACATTAACATTATACTAATTCCCCGCAATACAAAATGCTCATTGGAACTTTCATGACACATGCTTATCTTGTCTGAGAATTTGCAGCAGACACTACATATAAAACACTTTTTGAAATTGCAGTCCCTGTGAAACAAGGTTCTGTCCACCAATGGGAAATTTTCCAAGTGGCACATTGATTTGTAATATGTATGTGGCTTTCAAACTACTATTTGCTTGTGATTATATTACAGAAAGATTGCTATTTCACATTACATCATTGCTCCTGAGGTCTAGATATTTTGCAGGCTCAGGCAGTGTTGCGTATGAAATTATCAGACACCAAGACCTTCTCATGATTCCACTTCAGGTCTACCTTGAGATTTAGTCCAAGATAGTAAATTAAAATATGCTTCTCCCTAGTCCTTTCCTCACAGGTAGGTAGGGGTAGGTAGGTAGGTGGGTGGGTAGGTAAGTAGGTGGGTAGGTAGGTTTGCATTGGGTTTGAGCCCTTACGGTCCTGATGCACCTAGGCCTTATAGACAGGCCCTTGTGCCCCATAATCTGATATCAGCTTAGGAGAGCCCTATCCCTTTACCAAAGTTCCAGATGGCCCCCAGACTTAAAATCTTAATGTCCTCTGGGTCTACAAAAGGAACCCAGGGATACTATCCTTTTCTCTCAAAAAGTCCCAGCAAGTGAATCCTCCAGGTTCCCCAATGGGGCCCCTATGGAGAGAGAGACCCACTTACAGGGCATTTTTACATCTCTCTTGATATATCTCTTTAACATATCTTTCGGGGTCCCCAGTAAATGAGCCCTTCCTCCAGGTCCCCCTCATGGAGTCCCCTCGGCGAGAGATTTCCCATTCCTAGAGCCCTCCTTCATTCATCATTTAAAGCCCCCGTATACGAGCCATCCCTTCTGATTCCAGGTTTCCCTCAGACATAAAGGGGCCCATATGGAGAGAGATGCCCATATGACCCCTATGGAGACACCTGTCGACAGAACCTTCTACATCCCATCCCCTGAAAATTCATCTTTCCCTCAGAGTCCCCTGTCAGGGAGCCTTCTCCATGTTCCCTAACTGGGTCCCCATGGACAAGGATACTCTGTCACCAGAGCTACTGGTCTATTTATTCATTCATGTACGTGTATGTCTGCCAGTCCCCAAAAAGGAGCTCTCCTACATATGGGGAAATACATAAGGTCACTGTCCATGGAGCCCCACGCAGACGAAAGGCCTACATACAGTGGGGTGCGGCCTGGTTTCCCAAGGGGATTGTTAGTGACACTTCTATCTCTACCCCAGTGCTATGCAGCCCTCAGCATGATACCTTCCACCTTGGCTTGGGTAGACCAGAGCCCCATTAGCCATTGTGTGTCGTAGCAACCCCCATCAGGTTATACCTTCCACAACTGTTACCGCTTCCCACATGCCCAGGGTGGAGTAGAGTATGAAACTATGATACCCCGAGGTACACACAAGGGGTTGGATTTATGGGAGGCTTTCCTTACAGTTTATTGCGTTTGTTTTATTCTTCATATTCAAATGCTGCACCACCTTATAGTTGATACAGTGTTGACTTAAGAATTACTGAATACAGGAAGCACCAACATATTTGTTCTCTAACAATAGTACACTTTCCAGGAATCTCTTCTTTCGTACATCATGCCTTCTGCTGTTGGGTGCGAAACCTGTGTTTGTACTGGAAGGCACAGCCCCCTCTCTGAAACATGATACCATGTCACAGAGAGTCCAGCAGAGGAGAAGGAATAGAAAACAGAACACTTCTTCTGATGAAGACAATGCTGAATTGTGTGAACACACCAGAGTGGGAAGAAACACAGGGCGTCGCTCCCGATTAGATAATATGTTGAAGCAGGTTTGTTTGTAGCACAAAGCTAGATAAATTTGTCATACTTGTGTGATGAAATGTTTATTTACTTTATTTTTGAGTATTTTTAAATTTTTATGTATTTTATCATGGTGGTGGTGTGCAACTTTTTCTTATACTTGTCAGTTGTAAAGTCCACCGGGTAGTTGTGTGGAGACGGTCAGTTCATAACTAGTTCAAATTTGTGTACAACACTTATGTTTTTTGTCCCTCCCTCTGCAAATAGAAGAAGCATACAGACTGAATTAATATCTTACAGTTTTTTAATATGCAGCACGAGAGGAGCCCATCTAAAGACAGAAGTATTCAGTAAATTCTGATGCATATTAATAAATTCCCTTCTTCAGGTTGTAGATACCAAACTTTATTGCAGTCAGAATAAATATTTTCATTAATATATGGAGAATTTCTCTCACACTTTTTCTCTGCGTATTTACATTTTCATGTATCTGTAATAAGCTAGTCATTAATGTGCTATGATTAAGAGAGTCAGAAGCCTTCGCAAGATAACATAAAATTCCTAGTACATCACCTTTATAGTTGAGTGTGTGTAATGTGTATGAATGGCTTTGTATATTGGATTGCTTGGCATCTGTGGCCAAGAGATATCTCTGCACCTCCCATTCTTCTTGCCCATCTTGTAGGTGTTGCTATACTAACTAATAAAATAAATATGTGATCAAGGAAATGTTTGAGATTTGTTGTATGATGTGCATTATTCTGTTTCACTGAATTCCTGTTTTTTGACAAACTTTTCAGTGTGAAGTTTTACTAACAATTATGGGAGTGCCTTGTGTTCAGAGTTCTGGTGAAGCTGAGGCCCTTTGTGCTCAATTAGATGAAGCTGGGGTAAGCTGGATTTTGTGTGTGTGTGTATTTCCCCCCTTTTTAATACTACTTTTATACAGTATAGCCCATTAGGGTTGCTGTGAAATCACAGTTTCACTGAGTGTGCCTGCCTTAAATTGGAAAAGTATTTTGAGAGAAATTTGGATTGAATAAGCATTGCTACTACATACTGATAAATTTTCACACTTGCTTCTGTTCAATATCTGTTTGAGTCCTCAAAATTTGTATCATAATGACAAGGAAAAATTATATTTTATGGAGGCTAATATTGCATGCTGCTCTTACCAAGTAGTGTAATCAGTCTAGTTGGGCAGGAACAAGTGTGAATGGCATATTGATGGAATGATCACATGGACAGGACATGACTGAAATGTGATCCTGCTGTGGCAGCAAAGAGCAGTATTTGTAAATAGCTCACAGCAGGAAAGCTTAACAGAGACCTTGATAAATTTGTGGAGAAAAATCCTATGCTGTAACTGCTGTAGTCTGGCTCTAAATAATGGGGTATTTTGGTGACATTAATCCAGTGCTTGACCAACTGGATAGAGGGCCATCCAGCACAATGCTTTTCACAGATGATAAAGGCTAACTGCACATATTATCAGTTAGTAGAGGAATGTGTTCTAAAAACTTTAGTGATATTTGAGGTTGTGACAGCACTGACATGTGGAATACTGTCTTCTGCGTTGTGGTGTGTATACTGACATTCCTCCGAAGTGTCTCTGAATTTTTAACAGACTACACAACATCATATTATGGAAGACAGTATTCTTACGAAATCTGTTTCCAAAAGAACAGTTACTGGGAAATGAAGATTGAAGAGCCATGTTTAAAAAAAATAAGTTGAAATAACTGGAAATATGGTTTAGGTAACAAGAATGTAATTAACCCTTAGGCGACTAATGTCGTATATATATATATATATATATATATATATGGAGCACCCATTCTTGATGTTTCTAGATCACACACG
>Ga0268261_10002670_pt1 | contig 12856 bp, 5 predicted proteins | sample TergutNc150P1_FD_190353 | JGI IMG/M metagenome (GOLD analysis project Ga0268261, IMG submission 190353) | Nasutitermes corniger P1 segment gut microbial community from laboratory colony in Florida, USA - Nc150 P1 (SPAdes) (version 2) | ecosystem: Host-associated > Arthropoda: Insects > Digestive... | reverse complement strand
ACCACCACCACCACCACCACCACCACCACCACCACCACTACTACTACTACCACTACCACTACTACTACTACTACTACTACCACTACTACTACTACTACTACTACTACTACTACTACTACTACTAATAATAATAATAATAATAATAATAATAATAATAATAATGCATGAGTAAGTAAATAAATTAATGAAAAATAAATAAATATTTAAACAATGGAGCTATGAATCAAGTATTTACAAAATAAGTAGTAACAATAAATTGTAGTTAATTAATATGTAGCAGTATGAGGGATGTAGCACCAGTAATGTTGAAATGAGCAATTGAACAAAATCTGGAGCCCATGTTATCCATCTGCCAGTTTCACAGCATGTATTGATAAGATCAATGTTATTGTTCTGAAATGTCTTTTATTGGTTTTAAAAGAACCTGCACAACGATGTCTTCGCATCAAAATTCCGAATACATTTAATACATCCCCTTTAGAGTTAAATGACCAACCCATTCTATCAGCCTATATTACGTTTCTCTGTAAATTCTTCTGCAGCCTGTACAAGCTGTGATGCTGCCCCTTATGTAACATCTGACACACTGAACACATGTACATTGTTCTTCCTTCAAAGAAAGAGACCAGTTTTCATAACAGTACAAAATAATTGCCAAAACTGTTTTTTTCACATACTGGTACTTTAGTATGTAACATTTCAGATAGTGCGTGGCAGTAAACAAATGGTTGACTCCTTCTGGGCTTCCAAACCATGTGGCGGTTAGATGTTCCAACATTTCGGAGGAACACATATAATGCCTCCATTGTCAGAGTGCATTAGTTCAAGTAGATGTTGAAACAATTCAGTTACCTTGAAGATGGGGGCAGTATTTTCCCCTGAAATGTCTGAACACTCACCTACCATATGATGCAGGAACCCAAAACGTGACAACAGATTTGGATATCATTAACACTTCTTAAAGAGACTGCTTGTGGTAAGCTTTACTTTAATTTATTATTCACCTGATAAATTTATAACCATTTAAAGCCTACCGGTCACATGATGCACCAACAGTTTAACGTTCAACAACTGTACACTCTGCCCACACTGTATTTATGTGTTTTGTATTTATCTAAGAACAAACAGCGACTTTTGCCACTTACACCATATACTGATTGGTTTTTATAACCGAGATGAAAAGTGTTTACAGCACGGTACAGACTGGGTCCTTAAATAAAGCGGTCTGTGCTTCGTCTTTAAAAGGATATAAACTTAATTTGATTTGGCACTACATAGCTTGAGCTACTGACAGTGCTGTTAAGTGAACAGGTAATAAAGAAACTCATTTGCACTGAGCATTTCTGTTCCCTGATGCTAAAATTTAGTTGTAATTTTAAGTAACTTACTGAGTCTGCTGATGGCTGTTTTAGAATTTGCCATAGATTCTTGTGTTATGACATTCTCATATGTTTAATTTGGTTTTAATAACTCAACAAGTGTGTAATTAATAAATGAGTAAGTACACGTAGGCGTAGGAATGGTTAGACACAATTGACGAGTAAAATTTTGTGTAAAAACAAGGAGAATGGCGGTGTTTGTCTGTTGGTTTCAGGTGGTGTTTGAGGGGATGTGGGGTCCTAACAGGGCCAGTGGCACAATATCTATTGACGACATTTCCTTTTACAAAGGAGATTGCACCAGTAAGTTTGGTTAGTTGTGGTGAAAGGGAAATGTGTGTAGTATTTTGGTTGCATAGAACCTGCTTGCCTTATAATGGATGTATGGCTAACCTGGAATGAATTTTATGTAAATACCTTGTTGACAAATTAACTGATGATAAGGTCAAACGGCAGGTGTTTCTGATGTCGTGGAACTGTATTGTTGCAGTAAAGCCACTCCACGCTTTCGCGCGCTCAGAGGACTGTTCATTTGAGCGTGGGATTTGTGGGTGGCACAACATGACACATTCAGATTCGAACGAGCGCCTCGTGTCTTGGCAAGTCGCTTTTGATACGCACCACCCTGGAGATCTCCCTGACAGAACTTTTCTCACATCAGGTACCAACACAAAAATGTGACCATACCACTGAGTAGTGTCAGAGTGGATGGGACGTCGTCTGTGGGTTTGTTTGATAAAACTACTAAGTCTTGAGATCTGTACTTCAGATCAGTGTCTTTGGTGTGGGAAACAATTTTAAGGCTGCTGGACACATTCAAGAAGTACAGTGAACTACATTAGGAAAGAATATGAACTAGAAAATTTGATTAATTTTCATAATTAAAAGAATGCCATGTTACAGTAACATATATACTCTTAGGATTTATAGTTTGGTATAAATTATTCAGTTCATAAAAGCATTACGGAATAACTATTGTGTGTGCAGTTCTAATTGCGGACTGTATGAAATTATTATGGCTACTACAACTACTACTGCTACCACTACTACTACTACTACTACTACTACTACTACTACTACTAACTGCAATTGATTAGTCACTTGGTGACAATAGTCCTTAACACTAGTACAAACAAATAAGAATAAATATACATAAATGAAACAATACAAAAAACACGGTACAAACAATACAAAACACAGTAAATACAAGTACACATATTACCAAAACACACACACACACACACAAAAACACATTACAAAATAAGTTAAAACAAACACAGTGCAAGATATACCCAAATGAAATAGTCACAATATAATTAAGTACACTCAGTATAAGGTTTTAAATTCAGAAGATCACACAGATCATATGTATAATGTACGATAAAATGCTTAAAGGAGATGAAACTTTGGAGACCAAGAAATAAAATAATTGGAAATACATTGACATTATTCTACCTGAAAGTTGTAATTAGGTGCCTGGCTTCAGCAGCAGCAGAATTTCAGTTTGCAATAAAACATGCTCAGAAAAACGTGATATTTAGTGCAATACATTGAATTAAACCGAATGGACCTGCTGATTGCCAACCAGTTTGAATAGTGGCAAGTGCTGTGCTGCCTGCCATCATGTAAAATTAGTCTGGTGAAGAGTGGATGTAAGTTTGCAATATAATCTTACTGTATTATTGAAAATGACATTAAGGTAGCAAGCAGTGCTGTAGTTAATTATGGTGATTGTGCCTAATAGTATGCTTTGTAATTAAAACTAATTAAAGAGAGGAAACTAAGTTACATTGGACAGGCCTAGTGGTATTGAAGGTGCACGTTGTCATATTTTAATGCAGAGCAAGGGTGAATGAAATTTATAAAGAATTTTTGAAAATCTTCAAAACTTTCAAAATTAAAGTGAATCTCATCACAGCAACATTACGACATAATGCAGAATATGAACATGGCAGAGATTAAAAAAAACCAAAATGTTACAAGTTTACAAATTATGCTGTAATTGTTACTGTTATTATTGCATTCCTTTTTTCTCTTCCATGAGGTAATGACACTTTTTCTTTGCGTAAGTCTGGCTTTTAACGGGCCTATTGCCCATGGCCAGATTTTGCGTTGCTATAGAGCATCAGTGGAATGATAAATAAGAGGCAAAACTGACCTGTGTGAAGAGAAGACCTGTCCCAGTGCCACTTCATCCCCCATAAATTTAATGTGGACTGCCCTGAGATTGATTTTGGACCTCTGTGGTAAGAAGCCGGTGAGTATTTGCCTGGGCTATGACACAACCACAGCAAATGTGCCCTCTGTCTTTGTGTCAGTGTGGCGAGGCAGGTAATCGAGGATTCCCACTATGGGTCTATGAAAGACACGTTGTTTTCTTACAGTCATCTCATAATGTTTCATGATGTTTCCTTCCCTGAAGATACTGCTCAGTAAATAAGTAACTTTTTTGCTGTCTTTTCTGAGACACAACATAACCAGAGTAACAAGAACTCAATCAATTTTTGATGCACAGGAGGCTACATCTTCTTTGACATCTTTACAACAAACCAGCAAAGAAATGTTGTCCGGTTGCTGTCCCCGGTCATAGATGGGAAAGGTTACGATGAACTGTGCTTCACTTTCTGGTACGCTGCCTTTGGGGCTGGTGATTCAACGCAGCTCCACGTGATCAAGGCAGACCCCAGCGGTTCAACAGGACAGATGGTAAGCATTGTAGCGGTTCAACAGGACAGATGGTAAGCATTGTAGCAGTTTAACAGGACTGATGGTAAGCATTGTAGCAGTTCAACAGGACAGATGGTAAGCATTGTAGCAGTTCAACAGGACTGATGGTAAGCAATGTAGCAGTTTAACAGGACTGATGGTAAGCATTGTAGCGGTTCAACAGGACTGATGGTAAGCATTGTAGTGGTTCAACAGGACTGATGGTAAGCATTGTAGCAGTTCAACAGGACTGATGGTAAGCATTGTAGCAGTTTAACAGGACTGATGTTAAGCATTGTAGTGGTTTAACAGGACTGATGGTAAGCATTGTAGTGGTTCAACAGGACTGATGGTAAGCATTGTAGCAGTTCAACAGGACTGATGGTAAGCATTGTAGCAGTTTAACAGGACTGATGTTAAGTATTGTAGTGGTTTAACAGGACTGATGGTAAGCATTGTAGCAGTTCAACAGGACTGATGGTAAGCATTGTAGCAGTTCGACAGGTCTAATGGTAAGCATTGTAGCGGTTCAACAGGACTGATGGTAGGCATTGTAGCAGTTCAACAGGACAGGTGGTGAGCATTGTAGCAGTTAAACAGGACTGATGGTAAGCATTGTAGCAGTTCAACAGGACAGATGGTAAGCACTGTAGCAGTTCCACAGGACAGATGGTAAGCATTTTAGCAGTTCAACAGGACTGATGGTAAGCATTGTAGCAGTTTAACAGGACTGATGGTAAGCATTGTAGCAGTTTAACAGGACCGACGGTAAGCATCGTAGCAGTTTAACAGGACTGATGGTAAGCATTGTAGCAGTTTAACAGGACCGACAGTAAGCACCCCAGCAATTCAACAGAAAAGATGGGAAGCATTGTATCAGTTTAATGGTACAGAAGATAAGCACCCCAGAAATTCAACAGGACAGATGTTGAGCACTGCATAAGCTCAACAGGACAGATGGTAAACACCATAACAGTTCAACAGGACAGATAGTAAGCATCACTGCAATTCAAAGGACCGATGGTAAAACGACCACTACAATGTTTATGATAACTTGTTTTCTCAATCTGAGAAAATAAGGTGTAATGAGAATGCAGATTCCAATGATGTTATTTTTTCAGAATTGAATACAGCAAGGATAATGGAGATCGTTCACAGAGTACTTCACAGTTCTTAGGGTCATGGACGGTAAAATACATTTAAGCACTGTGTCATAACATCGTGTAGAGGAATGGCAGTATAACATTCCATGCATTCTTCAAGTTAAGAATTGATAAAAGCAAGGGCTCAGCTTCATCCATGGTACAATAGCTGTTAGTGCCTGTGACATAAAGACACTTGTTTCAAATATACAGAAATATAATGCTGTACAGCTGTTTTTTATGTTATTGACTGTATCGAAGGTACAGCTTGTTATGTTTTGTGGATGTGAAGTTTGGCATTCCAACCCAACAGCATAACATTGGTATTGTTTGAGAGCAGAGAGCTGAAAAAAAAAACTGGGATCTAAAAGAAGAGGAAGTAGCAGAAGGCTGGAAGGAATACATATTGAGGAATTTTGTGATTTGTACTGCTCTCCCAGTAGACAAAGTCAAGGCAAGTTATATGTGTAACGAATATGGGGAAAATTTTGTTTGGAAATATGAAGGCAAGAGACAACTTGGAGATCAGTTGTGCAGATGGGAAGATAATACTAAACTGAATCTTAAGGGAATTAATGAGAAGGGTATGGGCTACGTCAGGACTGTTGTGACCACAGTAATGAGTTGTTAGTGTACATAGAAGGTGGGAAAATTATTGTGTAACCAGGTAAGCTTCTCAAGAACAGACTTTGCTGTGTGTGGTCTAATGCCTTGCTCATGGTCTTGATGGTGTCTGGAATGAAATGTGCCTGTGACCTTCTGTCTGAATACATACATCAACCGAGCACATCCAGCTGCATGGAGCAGTAGTTTTTCCCAAATACTAACAACAGCTGAGCTGGTAAAGAATTTCCACAATATTGTCTTCATGTCCATTAACAAGTCACAAGTGCCTACCACTGGACTGCAAACTTAACCAGCCAAATCCACTCCACAACACTACGCTGTCTTTTCTCAAAACCCATTTAAAATTGTATTCCTCCATCTATATCCAGATCTGCTAAATTTTTTCTTTCCTCCAAGGTTTCTGATTAAAATTCTGCGTGTGTTTGTCACCTCTTCCATATGTGCTACAGAAACTTTTCTTTTCATATGAAGATGTGGAACATGACAGCAGATGGTTATGATTCATCACGTCCAAACTGGACACCTGCCCAGTTCACTGTTGATGCAAGATCATCCTTTACAATCATACTGGAAGGACAGGCAAGCAATGGCGGCTTTGCTGTTGATGACATCAAAACACTACCTGGGACTTGCAAAAGTAAGTGGGTTATAAGCTTAATGCATGTAAAAAGAAACAAGAATTGTAAAATCGTAGATTCAGTTTTTGTAAGAATTGCAAGAGATTTTGGACAAACTTTCATACAAGATTTTACGGGCATGTTACTGACTAGTTCAGCTCTACATAGTCTTAGTTTTTCTGCAATATATGTGTTGTGTTTAACAGTCAGTGCATTTGTGTTTTGTTCTGAAGAAAGAAAAGTGTAGTGTAAGATGGAGGATTCATTCACAGAGCCACAGAATATTTTAACAAAACATCTATTATATGTCGTTGTAGAGGGTCATTGTAAATAATTGTTATGCTGCATGTTTTTGATCAGCAAATTATAGTGTTAACCTCCATGTTATCTCTTTCAGCACGACCTTCACTTGCCAAACCTTCCTAATAACCGAGACTGAAGATGCATATCCTTTATAGTGCATTGTTAAATTATTCCTTTATGCACTGTAAGCATACTGTACTATACGAAGCTGACACACACTGTTTGTATACGTAAATAAATACCACAAACACAGTATTCAAAGAACCTTTCACCTTGCAAGATTTTAGGTTCTCACACTGGTGTTACTGAGGATTTAAATATTACATGATATGATATGTGATAAGATATGGTATGATGTGATATGATATGATATGATATGATATGATGTGACATGATATGATGATGTGTCTTTGGCTGAGCGGTTCTGGATGCTTCAAAGGACAGAGGCACCTTCTTCCTGAAGGTTCAAGCAGCCCAATAACCCTGACCACCGGAAGATAAAGGCAGTATGATATTTCAAATTGTTTGGACCCACTCGACCAACCATGCAGCGTCACATCCCAGCAGACTAAAATATTTAGTGTTTGCCTTCCTTAATTTCTCACAGTTTTGAAGTCATTCTTTCACTTCTATAATATATTTGTACTTTAAATCCAAAATTATCACATGACAGTTTGTTGCATTATCACAAAAAACACACAGACTCCTTACACTGCATTAATATTCATTGTAGCATTGGAGTTTCCAGCTGAACCAATTAGATATTGGGATTTTATGTCATCATTTCTGTAATATTTAATACTGACTAACCAAGATATCAATATAACCTGCATTACATAATTTGTCTTATTATTTTGCAAGGTGAAAGTAAAATGAAGTGACATGTGTCATGTGTCATGCCCTCTCAGTTTAATGGAAGGTCAATTATCATTACAGATGTTGTGTGAAACACAAAGAAAATATGAGATCTCATAAATATGTTTGTTTTTTAGTTCAAAGCTTACTGTTGTGTTTGTGTACTGTATGAGTGATTTGTGAAGTAACTGACCATTTACAACGTAATTTGTATTGGTAACAATTTTGTTTGGACCTTTTTTTTACTCTGGTATAATTTGATATTTCTTACTATAGAGAGACAATAAAATGTACTATAATCTCCCACATCATTTCTACAATTTATGCATGAAATAGTTTTTAGTTTTGTGTGCATATAAATAGATGTTCTTATTATTCTTCATCCTCCTTTACCTCCTCTTCTCCTTTACCTGTCACGGATTACAATCATGAATTTATTTCCTACAAGTGACATAAATCTTGAATACACTCTAATGACAGCGATCCAGTTTTTTATCTGGGGGTCTTCAACTAAGCTAAAATGTTATCTTGACCAAGAAGTGGCAGTATTGCAAATAAACTTATCATCTGCACCACAAAGCTATTAAAAGTTGCCCATGTAGCTTCTGTCTACACATTTCATATTTGTATGTGCATTGTACGCTCCTGTCACATAACAGGAGAACACATATCTTCTACAAGTTCTTGGATGTTTTCCACTCAGATGGTAACATATTCCACTATACACCAATTTTTAAAAATGCTTCAGTTACCTCTGTTAGATTTAGTTCCATCTAATATGAAGAAACTGAAGTGCAAATCTCTTTCCTGCATCACACTGTTGTTGATTGGTAGACCATTCTTATTTGGTTTCTGGACTCGCTGGCTGACTTTCTACAGTTCCACATTATTCCACCCATAGCAGTGCATAGCCTAGAGGATGATATATTTCTTATCAAGAACATATTACTGACACAGAATCTGTGTGACAGTGCAATGATAGAGATTTATAACTTCTAGGATGTGATAATGTTGCTGGCTGAGTGATTCCTGAAGTTATGATGTTTCATCTTCAAGCGTTAAGTGTAAACCCTAATGATCCTGCAAAACATCTGAACTGCATGGCCAGTGGCACAGTGTCATAACCCAAAAGGCTTGAATGCTCAATGCCACCAGTGGGTACCTTGTATCTTGTTGCAATGACAAGTGTTAGAAGCAGTTTAAACATGCTGCATTTAGACACCTGCAACATCAGTAATCAGCCATCTTGTATGAGATCAGTAATCAGCCATCTTGTATGGAAATTTTAATTTAATGGTCTGTCTGTGACAACAAGATGAGTGTGATAGAAGGGATGTGTCAAATGTGTGGTGGTGGCAGCAGTGGTGGTGGCAGTAGTGGTGGTAGTAACAGTAGCCATGGCAGTAGCAGTAGGAGTAATTTACTGTGTGGAGAAAGACTGAAATGTGTTAATGCCCCACATTACTTTTTCTGTTTTACTTGGAGTCAACTGGTAGCTGAAGTATAGTCCAAATGTTAATATTTTTACATTAAATCAGTAAGTAACTGCATGTTTATATATATACTTAGGACAAGAAACTTACATGTTAAAATTTAGACATAGTATCAGCTACTGCTGTTAATTTCAGAAGTAGGAATAGGTTACCAAAACATCATGCAAGTTACAGCAAAGAGACCTTTGAAGTAAGCATGCCATAACAGTTTATGTTTGTGTTTTTATTAAAGATTTCAGTCATGGGGCACTAACCTTAGAACATAAACATCACAAAAAAGTGGACTAAACACAGCACACAACAAATATAGTACAATTTGGCTTTAATATGTATTAATTTATATAGACACATTAGTAATTACAGGTAATAGTATGTGACATGTCTTTACAGTTTGATAGTTTTCACTCTTAATGATTTTTTGTTTGTCTCCTCTATATAGTAAACGAAATGGTTAGGTTTGCCTCCTTTTACACATTTTTATAACACTTCAAAACATGTAGTGTGTTCATAAAGACAAAATTTATTGTTATATTATAAGATAGTTGTGTTGAACTCTAGTCTTTATTATATTGATAATTTATTAAAAAACACGATAATGTCTTCCATTAAGGTCATGTGTACCCCCATTAACATAGAACAAAACAGAAAATGACCTCATGTAACTTCCCAAGTCAGTATGATAGCATTAGTTATCCAAAGATATGCAACCTAACATTCTGTCCTGCCATTCTTATTGATGTTTTGTATAACAAGGTGATTTCTTTCTTTCTTGGGTCAGTATGTAAGTGCCAATGTCCTTTCTATATCCTTTTTCCTTCCATTGCATGAAGCAATAACACAAAGATGGAACAAAAAATTGTTGATGTTCTGAACTCAGAAACTATCACATTTCTGTAATCACTTACCATTAGCATGTTCTTAGTATTGCAACATGTGTAGAATGAAGGAACATTATGATATCACATACAATTAAACGTAATTAAAGAGACTATAGCAGATCAGACAAACATGAGACCAGAGAATCATTGGATACATTGTGACTTATAAACTGTGGAACTTGCTATGGGCCCTAATTCACTTACAAAATGTGAAAGCATAGGAATTCTCAGTTGCCAATGCCTCAGGATATTATGTTACTCTTAATCCTCTATAATTATTACTTGATATAATGTGTGTTGTAACGAACACTGCAAATATAATATTTTAATGTTTCTAAGTGCAATACTCAGCTGGTGCTGGGCTGTGAGCTTTATTTCCAGGACAGCCCCAGAACACATGGCTCTGAATGAGGAACCGTAACTGCAGGCCACTTTTTTTCTGTTGTAAGTTTGAGCCTGTGGGGTTAACAGATGATTTGCATCATATAGTGCTTACTGAGTGCTTATTGAAGTTTGTTTGTCCTCTGCTGCATAACTTGAAGACTTGAATCTATTCAATAAAAACCTGAAGTTTCTCCTGTTTTAAGCAAACAGTCACAGATAAATTTAGGTGGTTTGGAGACAAGGCTGCAGCCTTCATGTTCTTTGCTATTATGGCACAAGATTTAGCATGAAACACTTCCAGTCAAGTAGGTCAGAATATGCAGTCCAGGTCTCTTGGCCATTATCATGTACATCCAGGAAGTCAATAGAATGCTGCATGGAAATGACACTGCACTGCAGCACCAGTCAAGCTACACGTGTGAAGTCTGAGTGCTTTTCTGTGAGATGATATCTCACAAAAAAGCAAATATGAAAGCAGCATTGTTATTGTTTTGGAGAAGTTGTTAAACAAAATGTGAGTGATTTAAGATAGTTTAATTGTCTTTCACTAGTTTCTATTTTATTGCATGTAGTTATGTTTAGAGGTCATGATGCAAGGCAAGACTGGGTCTAGGATTGTTATATGTTTAGCGAGAAAGCCTAATAAAGCAGTGTTATCAACGCAGCCACTCAGCTATGTTTAACATGTCTAGCAGGGTTCCATCTTCTTGCGTAATTTTGTACTCTGCCAAGGGTTTATCGTGAGTATTTAAATTTAAAATAATATAATTCATATTCTAAGAAGTGTTAAAGGATACACAAGACTAGACAAAATAAGAAGCAAAGTTATAGGAAGAGAACTGGAGATCTCTGGAATACAAGACGTGAGATACAAGCACAAACAAAACTGGATCAACCATCTTGAAAGAATGGACAACACCAGACTTCTGAAACACTCTCAACTACAAACCTCAAGGAAGAAGAGATCGTGGACGCCCTAGGAAATGATGGCAATGCATCGTTGACGGAACAGGTCAATCGACCTAATCCATGGAGGAAGATGATGATGATGATTCTTTTTAAAGAATGTATGTATCTTCTAATGAAAACTTTTATTCAGTTATTTAGTTCAATTTTTCTCAACATTTCTGTCAGAGCTACAGCCCTGCAGACTTTATGGATGATCCACCCCTAAACTTCACTCTCATACGTGTGAAATCTTTGAAGTTATGTCTTATTTCAGGTTTGGTTTGCTGCATGTCTTTTCAGAATTAAAAAAAAAAAAAGCTATGAACATTTCCAAAGCCATTTAATTACCTCACGAAAGAGAAGACAGAAGCAGTAACATGCAGCTGTCTGTTCAGAACACCCAGCAAAGCAACGAAATCCTCACAGACAATTTTAATAAAGAAATAATCACACGCATTTATTATTAGATGTGTGTAGAAGGCAGCACACCATTCTGAGATTGTGTAGAGGGCAGCACACCATTATGAGATGTGTGTAGAGGGCAGCACACCATTATGAGATGTGTGTAGAGGGCAGCACACCATTATAAGATGTGTGTAGAGGGCAGCACACCAAGTTTTACAGAAATTTATAAATGTGTGAAACCTCCTGTGGGCTTCCAGTCTTCAAGTAGAGTTTTAGAATAGTAGTAAAATGTATGGGATTCCTTTATGAGAGGAACTTGTGCTGGAAAGAGGAGATATCAGGAATTGTAGAAATTAATATTTTAGGGCAATGAAGTGCATGATAGCCAGTGGCTAATCTCTTGTTTATTTTGATGAAATGTTTGTCAATAAAGGAACAAACTATGAGAGTGGACTGTGTTGTTGAGTCTGTAGCAGTAATAACTAGAGTGTGATTATCACACTGTACCATGGTTCAAACAGTTAGTCATCAGACTGTAACTGAGAAGGCCTGGGTTCAATCCCAAGTGAGGCCATGTGGGATTTGTGGTGGACAAATTTGGGTCAGGACAGAGTTTTCACTGAGTACTATGGTCATGTCCTGTCATTATCATTACACCAATGCTCCACACCCACTCCACTCCACTCATCTATCACTGACACTGTATAATCTTAGCAGCTGACATCATCTTAAAATAAAGCATTTAAAAAACAATTATCCAAGCAAGACATTTAGCTGGGTTTAAACAGAAATATTCTAGTTTTGTTATCAAACTACACAAAAGATTGCCATTAAGATATGGTTGGAGGCAGGTTTTAAAGTGGTTTGACAGACATTTATTTACTCAGTATCACTTATCATGTAACAGTCACAATGGAAAACGTACAAATTCAGATAAAGAGTGACTTTAACCACTGGCTTGTTGAAGTTAAGTGTCAAACACTGTCTGTAAATAGAATGCTTGTTAAGTATTTCTGGACGTTGTTACAAGCACACAGGCAGGCAGGCATATAGACACACGTGCGCGCACACACACACACACACACACACACACACACATGCACAAACACACACACACAG
>Ga0268261_10002669_pt1 | contig 12858 bp, 5 predicted proteins | sample TergutNc150P1_FD_190353 | JGI IMG/M metagenome (GOLD analysis project Ga0268261, IMG submission 190353) | Nasutitermes corniger P1 segment gut microbial community from laboratory colony in Florida, USA - Nc150 P1 (SPAdes) (version 2) | ecosystem: Host-associated > Arthropoda: Insects > Digestive... | reverse complement strand
CTCTGTCTCTATCTTCAAGTATATCTCTATCTTCTTTCACATATGACTCTCTCTCACTCTCTGCCCTATGACCATCCTCTCTTGCTCCCCTACTGACCTTTTGTATCCCCTTACCAGATGCTTCTGTCCCTTCTCATTCAGCAACATATATACTTCTACATTCCAGAAAACAATCTTGAACATACTCTAAATAAATATTTGTTTCCACCTGTTATAACCTCAACCGTTAGTTGACAAACGCAGTTGCGACTGCACGAGCTGATAAACTGGAAAGCTGTTCGAAAATGTCCGCATATTAAATGCGTACTGAAATTTTAATGTGCCGACTTAACCGTGTAAGTGAAATAAACGCAAATAATTCAGAGTTCAATTCCTTATAATCTGTCATAAGCTGGCCAGCATTTTATGCGTAGCATGAAGTTAATGACAACATATTAGTTCATTTAGCCCTGTTTATTGCCCTGTTAACTTCCTTCTCCTTGCACTAACATACTGTTTTTTTTTTGTAATTTAAATACACAGCAATTGAATCCATACTAAAGTAGGCCACGACACTGAGTTGATAATCATTCTACCATGTAAGGATTGATCGTAGAGAAACTTTTGCTGTGAAATTTACATTAAATACGTAAAAGCTCTTGAAATGTAATATATGGCTGTTAGTTTAACAAATAGGACGGCTGAATGCAGCCTCGGGAATTGCTTTAAAGCTGGAGATCCACATTTCTCTTAGGCCTGATGCATGTCTTCTGTTTGCATTGCAGTGCATTTTACATTGATATGAGGAGAGTATCAGGATGGCAGGTTGTTAGCATGAAACTGGAACAGCACGTTCGATGCTGGGTTTTGTATGTCCGTGCAATGTCGGTTGAAAATTCAACAGATTTTAACCCTTCCCATCTGTGGCAACGTTCATCAATATAACTCTTCCACTGAAACACCATTACATATTATTGCCTTAAACTCGAGACTGCTATGCAGACTGAACCTGTGGTCGCTGCTAGGCTTACCTCGAAACGGTCAGGCCACTTTCAGAATCCTTTAATCCGTCAAGAATGCATTCATAATTCTGTAACTGTAGGCATTTTTTAAAGGGATCGAAAGCATTTGATAGTGAATGCACAGTGGGCTGCTTCTCCTCGTTCCACCTTTCCTCTTCACCCTCAAGACAGCAACTACCAAGTTATTTGGTCAGTACAGCTGATTACCCCAAGTAACGTGTCTTTCATCCCAAAATTCGTTTGTAGGTGTCGTTGTGGATAAGGTCAGGTCTTTTGTGAAGAATGTAGACCTTCTCCAGGTGCAGCCCTGCGAAGTGTCTTTAAAAATGTCTTCGTCCAGTCATCTGTATGCAGGAAACAACCCGAGAACCCACGTAACGGATTTTCATGATACTCAATACTGAGAAGTCAGTGAAAATTCAAGCCATTTTGGTAGACTTGGCGTGCATGAATCCTTGCATCGTGATACAATTATGAAAGTAACCAACAAGATGCAACTATATAGGTTAATTTATTATTCCTAGTCACCTCTACATGTTTCGGGCGATGTTTTCGCCCATCATCAGGAACACTTGACTGTATTTACAGTATCTGGAAGTATTCACCCAAGTTGTTGCCGGCCGGTGTCTTGGACAAGTTGAAACTGAACTATGAGGTTTGTGAGGCGTGTATTCACGCCGAACATTTAAATATAACCCACATTTTGTAATGTAAGACTAACGTTGCCTGTTTTTCCCGAAACAGGCGGTAAACTTGTTCATCTTGGACGAGTAAACATTGGAGTTTTAAGGAAGTAAATAGCTTGAATGTTTTACAAATAGAAACCTTGTTAACTCGCGTACTGGTCACATTCCACCTCCAGACAGTGCTGCACGTGAGTATATTTATTTCTTTTCGTGTGACATTTATTAGTGTATGACCGTTATATAACATGTGAACATCATATTAGTTGCTTTGAACAAAATGTTGTTTTCCAAGACCCTGCCATCGGAATGTAATTGCCTAACACGGTCGTAAATTAAGACTGTGGTCTTCCTCAGGGTGACGTCTCGCACACTGTTACTCGTACTGGCTACGTGCCGTCGTATCGCGGAAGATGGGAATACTGATGCTGTTGTGACGTCAAATTTCGCACTTGTACGGTTCCGATAATACGGACTTATATACGTGCAATGAAAGAGGAAGCCCGTACCAAACCGATCGCATAGTACGATATCCCTTTGTCGTGTCCCTGATTTTGGCCGCTGTTACGGGATGTTCCCCGCTGATGTAGGCGTTTTTGCGATAAAACTGCCATGCTCTGCAACACGATAAAAAGGACACCCTGTACTGCAACACTGTGGTAGGCCAGGAACTAGCTAATGGCTGTGTTTAAAAAACAAAATTTTTAAGGACCTAATGTTGAACGATATAAAAGCGGATGTTAACCGACTGCATTTAACTGGTTGAGTTTTGTGTCAAGCGGCGAGGTCGCGTGTACAGCCAAGAACCTTCGAGTTCCATAGAAGACGGGTAATTTCTGGACTAGCTGAGAGACTGTAAGATTCTCCAGAAGAACTTTGCTCCATGCGGTGATGAGCTGTAAACTGCAGGCCACACAGAGTGCAAGGAGTGATAGTGCGTAAGGGAAAGTCGTGTCCGTCCGTGCGTTCACCTCTTCGGGGATTTCGTCTCTTAAACTGTTAACCGGTTTAGATACACCGAAGAGTGATGGATTTACTCTAAAAGTGTTCTCTCCTGAATCTGCAGCTGTAGCCGGAACTTACGTGAAACACAGACCAAAATTATTCGATGTTAAAAAAATGCGACCTGTATAAAAAATTAGTGTATTACATCAAATACAGATGTCGTTATGAAACGAAAGTTTAGTTTCAAATATTTTGCAATGTGAGACAAAGGGAAATCTTTTCTAATTGCGGTATGATATCTAGCGGGGGCCCTTGTATATAGACAATGCCTCTTAGTGATGTATGATATGCGGACAGTCGGGAGGGAAGATGAGACCCTTGTCACAATGTTTACACCAATAGAGCCTTTCATTAGATAGTAGACTAGAAATAGCTGATTTAATATCTAGGAAGCTACCTTCCATCTGTGTATTCCATTCTCCCTCGCCCTGACAGTGATGGTGGAATTTGTTCTCGAACGTGTGGAATCGGAACATGATCTCGACTTTGGGAAAGCGGGGAGGGAGTAAAAGTAGATCATCGACGAGCCCTGACGTAACTTCGAACTTATATTGACTATAGGTTGTATAGCGGGTCAGTTCAAACCGTTCGAGGTCGAGAACGCAGCGGAAAAGTATGTGGGATGCTGAGTCGCTTAGGGATGGAGGCTGGCGCGTACAGATATTACAGTAACAGGTGTTCGGAAGCTCACAGTTGTTAAAGGAGCCTATAGCACCCTGATAGCGTTCTATACATTCCTGACACCCTTTAACGTCTGTCTATCCATCACTCCTATCTCTGTAATATTTGAGAAACATCAATGGAGGATGGCGACAGTTACTAGGAAAAAGAAGTATAGCATATTTTGCGAACGACAGGCTTTCGGAATGTTCCCAGATAAAATGAACGAGATTTAGATTGGAAGGAGGTCCGCATTGTGCTGATGTTTCAATTCCGAAAAAAGAGATAATCATTCTAAAATTCTCACCACGAGTAACTCTCTAAAAACAAATGTCCAGATCATTTTCAGCGCCTTCGAACACAAGTTTGAAACCTTGGATAAAGAATTCTTGGGGCGGATTGGGCTGTCTCTGAAAAATAACATCTAGTAGCGGGGCACCCGTCAGAGCCACGAATATTGAGGCCGAGGCGTAAGAATGTAGAAGGCCTGTCGTAAACATCGTGAAAGTGCCGGTCAAGAATCAGCATAAGCGGTGACAATGCAGGGCCATTAGTAGGAGGTGAATTGCGCCGCGTTTCCGGAATGGTCGGGTACGTATGTAGGAACCCAAGAGGCGCTGCCAGCTACCGTTTGCAACAGCCTGTGACCTTCGAGAAGGGACGCCGAGCCATCGAAACAGTAACCGTCCACTAACATGTTATGTCTGAAAACAGTGAAATAGAAAGTCAGAGAACTCATGTCTATTCTGTTATCCGAGTTACAGGTACATTAAACAACTCCCCCCGCTTACTGGAACTGGAGTATGGGTTTACCGTAATGTGTAAACCCTAGTAATATTAATTTAATGTACAGAGTTTTACTGTTAATTCTCGCCATTGGCGAGGAGGTGAATGTCAGACTGAAATCCTCTGATAGGATTACAGTGGCATACCGCCTTGAATTGAACCAAAGTTATATTAGCGTCTGTTGGCCGTCGACCGTCCTGAACTTTTCAATATAGAGGATCAGGTATGGTTTCCTCAGGATTAATTCGTCCAAGCGAACAACCATACCTGCAGCGTAGAGTGCGATAATATCCATCTGAAAAGTATAAATGACAGTTATTGAGAGGTATGTAGATATCTACATGTTCAAAGCAGGTAACATGTAATAAAACGTACATAGTCTCTCCAAATGTTTCCACGCGTGAAGATTATGAGGGGATCCCCCGATGCGCCATTTCCTCTATAAATGAAATAGGATCCTATTAACTCCCCCACAGTGACAGGGGTATAGCCAGGGTTCGTCAGAGACAAGAGAATAGTCGTGGCCCACCACGTTTGTAGTCGGAGACATAGATCATGATGTCCATCTGTCAACTCAGCATCTAGGATCCTATATGTCTCGTTCAGGACAATGGCACCTAAGGCCACCATTAGCTGAACGTCGAAAATGATTAAACCTTAGGTTATCGAGCGGTAGGATATCAGGTACCTGTAAGGTTAATATAAAACAAAAACCTGAAGAGGGTCTGGTTTTCATTTATTGCATATCTACATCTGGTTTGAACTCAATGACAAGCATCATGGCAAAATATCAGGCACGGCGCGTTTCCATTTTCAGCACAAGAGAGTTTTGCCACACGCCTCTAGAAACTAGATCGTAGGCTTCAGTCACCGAATTTAAAACATTAAGGTCTTCATCAGTGATGATATCAGCATAACGCTTAGGTAAGCATATTTTAGCATAGAGGTATCAGTTTCTGCCAGCCTAAAAAGAACCGTTGGACCGTAGCGTGTTTCAGCGCGATGTCCACCGACTGTGGGTTACCTCCGATCCACAACCAGAGATGAAGCCGGCACAAGTCGGGTAGAGGTAGCCTGCTGAAATTTCTTATTGAGTTCCATCTGAAAAGAGTGGTGGAACATGGTGCTAGATCTGGGTATAGCTAGAAAACTTATCTTACAATGAACGAGTAAAACAACTTACCTTGAGTGTAAAATGAAGTTACTGTTAAAATTCTTTTCGCTGCACAGGCTTTTATGCAAGGTGATGGCGGGAAATCCTAGTAAATAAAATGATAAAACATTAGTGTGTAATCTATGGACTTTGTTTATCTCCCTCCAGTTTGGTACACTTTTTATGTTGGGTGAATGGAGGGAAGATCCTAGTATATAAGATGGTAAAATATTAGTGGCCGATCTTTGGACTATGTTTATCTCCCGCCTCTTTTCTACTGAATGAGCATGAAGTTCCACATGTTAGAGGAAGGACATATGTTGTAGTGTATTAATAAGGAGATCCTCTCAATGTACTCCATCATTCTGAGCAGTAGAGGGTAGATATCTGCCGGTAATAGTGACAGACCGTATTTTGGAGGAAACCTTCCTAGTAACAGGTGAGTAATCGTATTGGATAATCGTCTTCATTACAGCACAATATGCGTACATTATGTCTAGTAATATTAGTAAATTGTTCACAGAATTAAAATGGAAGGCGTGTTTGAGATTAATGAGGATTAAATTGAACTGCCCAGATTTACAATTGATGAGGAAATAAACAGACAGTAAAGGGGTTTCAATGCAGAGGATACACAACTCACCGTGCGTCTTTTACCGCCACATGAGGGAGAAAATTCGAACCCAATATCCCGTTTCTTAGCCAGTGTGACGGATCAGTTTGAGTACGCTTTACAAAATTGTGACGATTCAGATATGATGGAAAAAACGATTAGTAATTAAGTTAATGTAACTGACAAAGGTATTGGTATCAATTTCAGAAGAAAGGACCAGATAACTTCAGAGGTGATCTGGTAAGTTTTAGGGAAAGAAGCGCAGTCTAACGCTAGATTTAATGCTTTAGAACAACTGGTTATGACCATCCATTCTGTAAAAATGACAATCGGCCACGGCCGAATAGCTACCAAGGGTAGACTGCTTGAGACCATGGCCCATCTGAAACGGAGTATCGTCGAAGTTAAAGCGGAAGAAAACTGCTTGGCTCATGCGCTAATTATTAGCATTGCCAGATTAACTAATGATCGAGATTACAAAGCATTTCGTTAGGGATATAAAATACGTCCGGTTGTGGATCATTTACTTGCGACGACCGGTATTGACTTGAAATGGTGGAGGAATCCCCGAGTTATTGAAGTTTCAGGAGTACTTCAAAGAGTACAGAATTGTCGTTTTCGGAGGATTAAATTGTGAAGATATAGTGTTTGATGTTCAGGTGGAATCCGAAAAGAGAAATAGCCTACTTTATCATGAGGTTACGCATCATTACCACGTGATTAATAGTGTAATGTGTGGAAAGCAACTAATTAACATTTGGTTAAATTTTACAATTTTAGAACTTGAAATGAATTTTGATAATTTTATAAGTGTAATTTGCATTTGATTTGTGTTGGCATGTTGTAAATTTTAAGATTGCATTTAGATATAAAAATGGTTGAGCAAGTTGCACGCATTAGCAACAGGAAGACTGTGTCTGCAGAATTCCTAAGTAGCAGCACATTCCTTTAGGCCTATATACGCTCTTGCTAAATGAACTCTATGAACTGTAAGCGCTGAGTTATGAGTTTTATGAACTGGTGTACCGGCCTGTATGACCGACAGGCAGCATCTTTGTGATCAAACCTTCATCGAGACTGGACGCAAAGAAAACGGTGCTCTAGGCAAGGCCTCAAAATGAGCCTTACACTTCAGATATTCCTGTTCATACCAGGTGAGTGGTGCATAGTTCTTCCGTAACTCAAGACAAAAGGAAAATGATTGAAACGTGTTTTATTGGTTTACTTTGTATTTTCCAAATTTATATAGACGAGATAATGAAAACCACATAGATGATCTGCTTCAATATTGCTAGGTCAAAATCTAATAGAAGATATTTAGGTTGTGTAGATATAAGTTAGATATAGTGTAGATTTGTTGAAAATATACGTCATATATTTTACTAGGAAGATGTAATTCGTATTCTGTCAGTGTTCTGCTGGAACGTAAGATGTGATGAAGTTTCGATGTAACTAAATCCCAAGTATTTCCCTGAGTTAATTGTTTTATAAGTTGGTATAGCGGTTCGAGTCCGCTCAACTAAAGTGCTACGTGGCCACGGTAGAGAGATTACTACACCCGTAGCCACCACGACTTACGATCATAGCTAGAAACGGCAGTAGTGGTCAGCAGTCTGCCGAAATTACAAATACTGACCTGGTGGCAGCGAAATTTGAGATCGAGAAAGCTAGACAAGAATAAGTAGGAACATAGCTATCTCGGATCATATAGTGTCTGTCCGGGTAGGAAATAGTGGAAGTCCAACCGCAATCCGGGAGGTACTATAAATTAGTGGCATCGGCGGATTCACAACCCCCGGTCACTACAGATTGGTTTGCAGCGGTGGGATACGAATTAAAACCGTTGAGATACGTACAAAAACGAAGGGATATGAATTAGAAGAATGATTTTACATGGTTATACAGAAAATTTGGTGGTATAAGTAAAGCCCAGTACGTGTGAAATTTTGTTGCATTACAAATACGTATCTTGAGCCAGAAGCGATTGCGAGTAAGCTGAAGTACACTCAGCATATGTGAACAAAGATAGTTGCTTGTGTATTTATTTATTTACGCAGCATTGATGACGCTCTAAGTGTGTAGAAATGGTAACATTCATTTTTAGAAGCCCTCGTACAGAATATTCAGAAATGTTTTGGAAGTTCGTGTGTAACTTCCGAATATGTTTTTCTTGTACATAGATGTTGGAGTTGTTGAAACAGCTTTCACTGGGAAGATACTAGTGTCTGATAGAAGGGAAGGTAGAAAATTTTTCATTGTTTCGCGCATAGGTCTGTGATTATCTTTCAGTACTCACTGTCTTTGATCCTTGCATACCAAATACAGCAGTTCAGGATGCTTGACGGATTTATGTATTCGTTCAGGATCAGTTATATTTAGCAACTAAGAATAGAAGGTGAATCTCGCTAAGCCTTCTGTAGTTACTAGGAGAGAAATCTGTATATGAAATGGGTACAGACTACAATACTTTGCGATGGCCAAATTTGTATTAAGGAATTATATTGTATAGAATGTGCAATTAAAATTCGATTGAAGGATAAAATATAGACACAATTAGCCCTTGTGGGAGTGCTGGTGAGGAAAGAGACACGGCCTAATCACCCATGTTTCCGGCCTCCCAGAATTTTCTCGAGGGATTATTGTGTTCTTTTGGATATTTAGATTAGTACGGAATTATAGTGATATTTGGTGCAGACGTAAACATTATAAATTACGATGGTGGATAGTTTTAATTAAAGGAATAAATGTGTTATAATCCTAAGTTTTCGGAGAGAGAATTTTAGAAATTTCCCCCTTAGCCTTCTATGGTGGAATCTTTTCAGATACCGTATATTGTGTCGGTGCACCTCGTGTGTTAATTTGCCCTAGGAGAGAGAGATGCGAGATTAACAAAGTGAAGTAGCCACTTCTTTACGTCGTACTTAGTAGACGAGTCGCTTGTTAGGAATCCCCATATGATTTTTAAGGCCGCACGATCTTCGTTGCACACTGGATATTAGATTTTATTTTTGTGTTTTTGAAGAATATGGTCGCTGAATTTTGGAAGTACTGAAGTAAGAATATTTTAAAAATGGTAACTGTTTATTTAAAATTTTGGCCGAATGGATTTAAAAGTACAAAGATTTTAAGCAAGATGTCAGTTTATTCGAAACCAATGTAAAACCAGTGGTTATGAATGCCTGGTGGTAGGAAACTTAGCTTTCCTACAGGTTTCTTTGTGTGGAATTAGCACAGGTCCCTTTATCAGTATTGCTTAACCTGTATTGTTTAAGGATGACCCCTATTAGTACGGAATGGTCAGTGAAACAGCTGACTTGAAAGTTGCTGTGAGCCGCACTTCGGAGCGAGCCATATGATGCTAACTAACACCTGACTTCAAGGTCGGGAATAGAAGTCATACTCAGAGAGACATCCACACTTCTGACGCAGTTTTGCCGATGTTCATGAAGTAGTGAAAAGAAGACCTTACCCAATGGCATAATTAATGGCATAGGCTAGTTAGGTACAAATATTCCCAGGAAATATAGATAATCCACTTGTGATATTAGATGGTGGAGCTTGAATAAATTATGATGTACGGGGTACGAGATTATGTTAACACTGCGTAAGAAATGTTTGAGATACAGCGTAATATCAGGAAGCCCAGTTGAATTTCGTGGTTGTAGGAGACTCAATGTCGTGAATCTAGATTCTGAGGTACAGACCGTATCGTAGGAATACGTGTTCGTGTATACGGACGTGAGGATGACATTAGTTTAGTGGACCGGCAAGGTAGCCGATGTAAGAAGTCCAAAGATTATTCGTGTGCGTTACAGCAGGTGACGACCGAATTACCGGAAGTCTCAAGTGCTGAGACAAGATATAGCTCAGTAGTAGCTGAGTAGTCTCGCGTAGAAAGACTAGATTTATGTCAGTTGTGGCTGACGGTGTAAACAGAAACATATTTATCCTATTGAGGAGTATGTTTGCTGTTTACTATGTGAGTTTACAGTGGAAACCTCACGGGGAAAACACAGTCAATGGGCATCACGGTGTTATATAGATAAATACAGTGAGACCCCAGGAAATGTAGTCTACTACGATGAAAATTTTTAAGAACATATTTCGAGCTGATTTTGGATTAGAGGGCAGATTTTGTGATAGCAACAATGGTAAATTCCGATAACTACTGAATGCGATGAAGCATCCGTGAGGAAAATTTGGTAGTACAGATACGTTAGAATATAGCACGTTATAAGGACATGTGTAAAATTTCTTTATGTTAAGTAATATTAAATGCAAATTGATGGTTGATGTTATGATGGGAAATTAAAGTAATATACTTACTTGTAATAATAACGCATTTTGTTTGAATTTAGTTCATATAATTAAAACAACTTTGTGGGTTTGCTTTGAAATTGAGATTATTTTGTGAGATTTTGATGACAATGTAGAACTATACGAGTTTCTTAATTTGAAAGGGACGCTTGGGTTTATTACTTTTTGTTGACTACAATAAATTTAATTTGTATGATTTTGTGAGTATTCTGAAAGCTAGTTAAGCTATTGAGTTAATACATTTCACTAGTGAAGTTGCACGTAGTGAAATATGAGACACCTCACCTCCCATACGAATACACAGTTACATCCAACGTACATGTATACAGCTGAGTTTGTATAATTGCTTTGTGAATTTAAGGAGAATTTCGACATTTAGATAATTATATTGAGATATAGACATGATAGTTTTCGAATTGTGGGAAACACTTTGATTGTACAGGCTGATCATCTTACATTTTATGAGTACTACGATTTAGAGTTAATAAGAGTAAAAATCATGAGTTTGGATGACACTACGCACTGCTTCCTGTAAGGAAAGATGTATGGAAGTGGCTATAGTTAAACACTGTTATGTGCACAGTGAACGAACTAACGGGATCAATTACAATAAACGTGACAAGTTGGACTATGTTTTTAGAAGGACTGTTATTTCATTCATCAGTTTCTCCTGCATTTTGCAAATGTCATTTTGCATATGCTTACATTTTCAACGAGTTATCTTCGGAACCTGGATTTACAATACCAGTAACGAGCAACGCATGGACCTAAGGTGCAGCAGAAACAGCCTGCCAGTCCATTGGAATGGGATGCTGAAGAACAGGAGGTCCCACCTAGCAGTTCAAAGCCAGCCGCCTCTTAACTAGATCAGATGTTGGGAGGCGTATACACGATGAAAATTGGAGCCTGGATAGTATACCGACAGAACGGATGCAGACATGTGAAGCTTCGACGACGAACTTTAAAGATGATACACTGGAGCTTGAATTTGTTTTATTCTATACTAGATGAAGAGAGCTTGTGTAAAATTTTAAAAGTAATGAAGGTTCAGAAAATTTAATTTTGATTTTGAGTTTAGAAATATAAAATATTTTATTTAACTTGAGCAAACATTTGGTTGTAATTTGAACATTTTTTAAAAAACTGAAATTATATTGTTACAATGGTAGTGAAAATGAAAGTGGCAAAAAAGTTACAATTTTTTAATTGTGAAGTGATAACAGTGAAGTGCAGTGCTAATCAAAGGCTAGTCAAATTTATTTTATTTAAAATAATTGTTTGCAGGTTTGGAACATAACATTTTATAGACATAAATATAATTTTGCAACGGTGATAAATTTTTTATAACGCTGTATATCTTATGTAATTTAATTGAATTATTGTAATTTTGTGTGTAATTTTAGTTTTGTAAACTTAGAATATTTGGTGAAAAGAAATGGTTAAAGATTAACTTACAAATTAAGAATTTGATAAATAATATTCTAAATTCGAGAGATGTTTTAAAACTTGAAATGAGTGAAATATTTGTTTGGTGAAATACGTTGATTGGAAAATTTTAGTTGATTATGTTGAGTTTATGACGTTATGAATTTACTGATGATGTTGATATTGGATTATATTAATGATTTTGTAAGCAGGTGTACATTGTTATAGTAATTTTGATTTGTTGTGTGTTTAGAATTTTTCTTTCTGTGTGTTTAGATGCATAAACAGATGATGCGAGGACGCATCATAGTATAAGCAGGGAGAGATGTAATGTGTAGAAAGCAACTAATTAACATTTGGTTAGCTTTTACAATTTTGGGACTTGAAATGAATTTTGATATTTTATAAGTGTAATTTGCATTTGTGTTGGCATGTTGTAAATTTTAAGTTTACATTTATATATAAAAATGGTTGAGCAAGTTGCACGCATTAGCAACAGGAAGACTGTGTTTGCAGAATTGCTTAGTAACAGCACATTCCTTTAGGCCTATATACGCTGTTGCTAAATGCACTCTATGAACTGTAAGCGCGGAGTTATGAGTTTTATGAACTGGTGTACCAGCCTGTATGAGCGACAGGCAGCATCTTTGTGATCAAACCTTCATCGAGACTGGACGCAAAGAAAACGGTGCTCTAGGCAAGGCCTCAAAATGAGCCTTACACTTCAGATATTCCTGTTCATACCAGGTGAGTGGTGCATAGTTTATCCGTAACTCAAGACAAAAGGAAAATGATTGAAACTTATTTTATTGGTTTACTTTGTATTTTCCAAATTTATATAGACGAGATAATGGAAACCACATAGATGATCTGCTTCAATATTGCTAGGTCAAAATCTAATAGAAGATATTTAGGTTGTGTAGATATAAGTTAGATATAGTGTAGATTTGTTGAAAATATACGTCATATTTTGCTAGGAAGATGTAACTCGTATTTTGTCAGTGTTCTGCTGGAACGTAAGATGTGATGAAGTTTTGATGTAACCAAATCCCAAGTATTTCCCTGAGTTAATTGTTTTATGAGTTGGTGTAGCGGTTCGAGTGTGCTCAACTAAAGTGCTACGTGGCCACGGTAGAGAGATTACTACACCCGTAGCCACCACGACTTACGATCATAGCTAGAAACGGCAGTAATGGTCAGTAGTATGCCGAAATT
>Ga0268261_10002668_pt1 | contig 12858 bp, 13 predicted proteins | sample TergutNc150P1_FD_190353 | JGI IMG/M metagenome (GOLD analysis project Ga0268261, IMG submission 190353) | Nasutitermes corniger P1 segment gut microbial community from laboratory colony in Florida, USA - Nc150 P1 (SPAdes) (version 2) | ecosystem: Host-associated > Arthropoda: Insects >... | reverse complement strand
CTTATCTTATCAGAATTAGGGTATAACTATCTAAGTTTGAATGGTTGTATTAATTTTAATGTTGCTTGTGAGTATTTCTTAAAGAATAAAGAAATGACTTATATACTGGGTTTTGTTGATTATGATTGTCTTAATGCAACGATTAAGTTTTGTCTAAAACATCATATCTCTTATCGTTTATTATATTTAGATAATCGTTTTATAAGAGACTTGTATTTAAACAACATTGACTGGTTAATCTGTGAATTAGAAACGATCACAAATGAAAAACACACTATCGATTAGTTACAAAGAGTAGTGTGTTTTCATTAGACATATTTTAAAAGTGCATATTGGGGAGTCACTTTTAAAAAAAAGGAAAAATAGCTTAAAAGATTTTCCGCAAAAGACTATAGTTAATCTTTTACTATCTATATTTTAGTATTTTATGAGTCATAAGTAAACTAAAATACTCAAATATTTTAACATAATATTAATAAAAGTAACGAATTGTTAAAAAATGCTTAATTATTTACTTTTATGTCACATTTAAGATTTTATCTCCTTTAAAAAATATACTATATTTTATATAAAATATTGTGTTTTATGGTATATTTTATACATATAGAGGGAGGATTGAAATGAATAAAAACAAACAATTGTTAGAAGATAATAAAGTAGATGGTATATTTATCAGTAATTTGATCAATGTTCAATACTTAACTCAATTTACTGGATCAACTGGATCAGCTTTAATTACTAAGGATAAAGTATATATCTTTGTGGATCCTAGATACGTTATTCAAGCCAAAGATGAATGTCCTAAAAGTGAGGTTATCAACTATGGGGGATCAGCATCTACCGCAACAATGAATGATGCTTTAAAAGAAGTTATTAAGGATAATAAGATTACAACTTTAGGATACGAAGGGGATTACATAACCGTCTCGGCTTTTGATAAACTTAAAGATGCTTTAGGCGATATTGACTTAGTCAATGTCAATGCGGATAGTCTTAGACAAGTTAAAAATGCCCATGAGATTTCTTTAATTAAAAAGGCATGTCAGATTACTGAAAAAATCTATGATTATGTCATTGCTAATGTCAAGGTAGGGATGAGTGAGTTGGAAGTATCAAACATGATGTTGAATAAGGCATTAGAACTTGGAGCAAGTGGTATGTCTTTTGATACAATCGTTGCTTCTGGTGTTCGTTCGAGTTTACCACATGGTGTCGCTTCTAGTAAAATTATTGAAGCCAATGATTTCATCACCTTAGATTTTGGTGTATTCTACCAAGGATATGCATCTGACATGACAAGAACTTTTGTGATTGGAGATAAGCCAGATCCTAAACATGAAGAGATTTATGAAATCGTAAAAGAAGCTTTAATCAAAGCAACTAAGAGTGTTAAACCAGGTATTAAAGCTAGTAAAGTGGATCAAGTAGCTAGAGACTATATTAAAGAAAAAGGCTATGGTCAATACTTTACTCATGGTACAGGACATGCGATTGGTAGAGAGATTCATGAACTTCCTTATGTGAATCCAAATAGTCAAACAATCTTAGAACCAGGAATGATTATTACCATTGAACCAGGTATTTATATTGAAGGTTTTGGTGGTGTAAGAATAGAAGATGATGTTCTTGTTACAAAAGAAGGTCATGAAGTATTAACACATACAAATAGAGATTTAATGAAAGTGGAAGGTAAGTAAGATGATAAGTGTAAATGATTTAAAGAATGGTATTTCAATTGTTCATGATGGGAATTTATTCCAAGTATTAGAATTTCAACATGTAAAGCCTGGTAAAGGTTCTGCCTTTGTTAGAACAAAATTAAAAAATATGAGAACAGGTGCTACGATTGATCATACATTCAATGCAGGTATTAAAGTAGAAAAAGCTCATATTGATAAAGATAAAATGCAGTATTTATATGATGAAGGTGATGCTTTAGTATTCATGGATAATCAAACATACGATCAAATCTCTATTCCTAAAGCTAGATTAGAGTGGGAAATGAACTTCTTAAAAGAGAATGATATTGTTGAGATTACACGTTATAACGGAGAAATCTTAGGGGTTGCTTTACCTAACTCAGTTGAGTTAAAAGTAACAGAGGCTGAACCTGGTATTAAAGGAGATACTGCTTCTAACACATTAAAGAATGCGGTATTAGAAACTGGATTCGCAATTAGAGTGCCTTTATTCATTGAAGAAGGTGAAACTATCATTGTTAATACAACTGATGGTAAATACATGTCAAGAGCGTAGGTGGATAATATGACGAATACACAAAACTTAGGAGAGGTATTTATCTCTAAGAATGTCTTTTTAAAGATGATTTCTCAAATCATGGTTGAAAATAAAGACTTATTTATTGATAAATCATACCTTATTCAAAAGAATGATAAGAAAGCTGTAAATGTAGATGTGAATGAAGCAAAGAAACATGTTAAGATCACGCTAGATTTAAATGCAACTTATGCGAAAAATATTAATGAACTAGCTAGTAAATTACAAGAAGATATCAAAAATGAAATTGAACACATGAGTGAATATGTGGTTGATGCGATTGATATTAATGTAGTAAGACTCGCAAAATAATAAAGATAAACTTATTGGAAACTATCTGATAAGTTTTTCTTTTGAACACCCCTTAATATCTAAGGGTTTTAATACATTTTTAATAATAATCATTGTTTATTATGGTATAATTTACTCTATATGGAGGCGTTAATTATGAACGAAAAACCAATTGTAGAAAGAGAAATAGTCGATGAAGGACAAATTAAATTTGTCTACCAATATATCTCTAAAGATGCTTTTTATGCAAATTATAAAAATTTCACAGTAGATTCTTTTATTAAAGAGAATTCTAAACATAATAAATCTAAATTAATTAGTAAAGAAAACCAAGAGCGTATCTTATCATTTACTTATCAAGTCTTTGTCAATCACCATGTTGATTTTAACTTAAATGAGTTTATTAAAACAGATGGGGCAAACATTGAAACAATCTTAGAAAATAAATTTAATATCTCTTCTTTAGATATTATGTCTGAAACTTATTTAAACAACATCGCAGATAATAAGTATGCCAATAAAGAATTAGAACATCCAAGATTAAGTGATGATTTAACACATATTATTGAAGGTTTAGTTTCAATTAATAATATTGAATCAGAGAAGGGGACTTACTTACTAATTTGTTGGCACATTGTACCAGCATCTAAACCTAAGTCTAAACCTGTTGATATACCAAGTAAAAAGATAAGCCGTATCATTAGAGAAGCATCTTTAATCTATACCTATCAATTCCTTCTCGCAAGAGAACATTACACCAACTTAGATAAGGTTAATGAATCAGCTTTAAAAATTAAAGATAATGCTCATGTATTAAAAGATTCTTTTTCTAATTTAGAAAGTGATTCATCTAAATTTAAAGAGACTTTAGAAGCTAATGGTACATTAACTAAAGACCTACAAAAGAATGCCCATGCTTTATTTATTGATCCTTTACAAATTAATACCAATAATGAAAACATTACTAATTTAATGAGAATGGTATGTGATTCTAATTATGTACCAATTGATAAGAAAGAATTAGTTAAAAAACTTCAACAACTAGCTAAAGTATCTAGTATCTTAAATGAGAAAGCTAATGCTTTAATTGAGAGTCAAGCTAAACCTAAAAAAGAAATACAAGGTGTTGTTGAATGGATGAACAAGTGTATTGATACGTATAATAATCAATTTAAGAATGATCCATTCATTAAACAAAAAGCAAGTTACTTAGGTAAGAATATCTCTACTATTGAATTTAACTTAACCAAGATTTTATTCCCTGATGGAAGATATGAATATGATAAAGAGAAGTTAGATTCTATCTGTCGTACCTTAACGCATGTCACTGAAGAGATGTTTATAGATGCCAAAGAAGCTACTACTGAAGCTGATACTAAAGAAAACATTGAAGCTATCGCTAATGATTTTGAATTAGTTAAAGAAAAGAATTTAAAAGAAGTACAATCTCATATAGATTCGATGATTGAACAATCACAAGAGATTATCAATGCAACGAATGAACCATTCTCATTTGATAGCTTTGTCATGGAGAACTCTCGTAACATTGAAGAGATCTTAGAAAAAAGATTCAATCTATCATCTAAAGAATTAATTGATAATCCTTTATTTGAAGGGATTATGAAAGGTTTATTTGATTGTGATAATATCATTAAATACTTTGATACTAAGATCACAGGTAAATGGACATTTGATCGTTTAGGTAAGATGGAACAAGCCATTTTAATTAATGCTTATATTGAAATAAATGATGAATTAACGAAACAAGTATCATCTGATAAAAAAGCTAAACAAGTCGTTATTAATGAGGCGGTTGAATTAGCTAAAAAATATGGAGAAGAAGATTCTTATAAATTGATCAATGGAGTCTTAGACAATATCGATGGTTAGTGAAGGTCAACTTACTGTAAGCTTAACTGAATTAGTGACCTATCTTAAAATAATAAATGATAAGATTCCTAAATTAACAAACATAACGGTTACAGGAGAACTATCTAATGTGACGATTCATGGTAAAGGAAACATCTACTTTAAACTAAAGGAAGAAAACTATATCATTGATGGTTTTATGGGTTATTATGATGTTGGTAGACTATCTTATAAACCAGAGAATGGTGATAAAGTATATGTTACTGGCTCAGTTAAATATAACCAAAGTCGATCTAACTATCAAATTGTTACTAAAGATATAGAAAAATTTGGTTTAGGTAAGTTACACATTGAATTTGAAAAGAATAAGAAATTATTAGAAGAACAAGGATACTTTAAAGAAGAACATAAAAAAAGAATTCCTTTATATCCTAATAAAATCGCAATTGTTACAGGTAAAGACTCAGCTGCTTTAAAAGATATGTTAAAGACGATTAACCATCGTTATAAACTATGTCAGGTTGATGTTTATCCATGTTTAGTTCAAGGAGAGAATGCACCTAAAGAGATTATAGAACGTCTTAATATTATCAATCATTTTGATTATGATGTGATTATATTAGGTCGTGGTGGTGGTTCATTTGAAGATTTAGATGCCTTTAATAATGTAGAGCTTGCGAAGACTATCTTTAATAGTAAGATACCTATTGTTACAGGTATTGGTCATGAAAGTGATTTTACCATTGCTGATTTTGTCAGTGATTTTAGAGCAGCAACGCCTACGGCAGCTGCCACTAAAGTAACACCAGATACCGAAGATTTATTACAACGTTTAGTTACTGCACAAGGTTATATAACTAGTAACTTCGATTATCAAGTCGATTTATTAAGGTCTAGATTAAACCTACTTTCAGAATCAAAGATATTAAATGATCCAAGTTTATTGTATATAAATAAACTTCAACAAGTTGATACTTATTATGATAGTCTAGTCAAACTATTAAACGATAAGATTAATACCTATAAATTTGATTTGAAGAACTATCAATTTAAATTAGAACAAAACAATATTAATGTAAAGTTACAAAAAAATAAACATGATTTATTTAATAACTTTAATAAATTAAATGATTTAATGTCTGATAAAATTAACAATGAAAAAAAACAAATCTCTGATTTAGAAGATACCTTAAGATTTAGTTTGTATCAATTTAATGAATCATTAATACGTAAACAAACTTATTTAGAAAATGTTGTCTATACTAAGTTATATCAATTAATGAAAGACAAACATAATCAAGCCATTCAACAACTACAAGAAGACTATACCAAGTTAGAAATGTTGAATCCATTGTCTATCTTAAGTAAAGGTTATGCCTTAGTTTACAAAGACAATCAATTAATTAAAGACTTTACACAAATAAAGACAGAAGAAACAATTACAGTTAAAAATACCAATCAATCCTTGATTGCACAAGTTAAAGAGGTGAATATAAATGAGTGATAATTTTGAAACATCCTTAAATCGTATAGGTGAGATCATTAAGTCATTAGAATCAAATGATTTAGATTTAGATGCATCAATCAAACTATACAAAGAAGGTATAGAACTAACAAGTCAGTGTTACAAAAAATTAAATGAAGTTGAGAAACAATCGATTAAGATTTTAGAAGACAATGATTTAAATAAAGTAAAAGAGGAGATTGAAAATGTTTAATGCCGAAGATTTTCAATATGAATTAGAGTCGATTAATTCATTATTAATCGAGAACTATACTAAATACTTCAATAAAAACTCACGTATTAACCAAGCGAGTCTTTATGCTTTATCAGCAGGTGGTAAAAGGGTAAGACCTTTACTCTTTTCATTGTTGTTAGAAGCTTATGATTATGACTTTACCCAATATGCAGAGGTATTCACAGCTCTAGAAATGGTCCATACTTATTCCTTAGTTCATGATGATTTACCAGCTATGGATAACGATGATTTAAGAAGGGGTAAACCAACTACCCATATTCAATATGGTGAAGATATCGCTATCTTAGCAGGAGATTCTTTATTAACAGATGCATTCTTTTTATTAACTAAAACAAACATTGATGATACTAAAAAAATGATGTTAATACGTATCTTATCTTTAGCTGCAGGATCTAATGGAATGGTATATGGTCAAGATTTAGATATCGCGAACGACACAAAAGAAAACATTCAATTAGATGAAATAGAAAAAACTTATTATTATAAAACATGTTTAATGATTGAAGCTGCTTTAGCTATGGGAGCTGTTATTCTAGGATTGGAATTAGATAAATTTATTAAACTAGGATCTTTAATTGGTCAAGCCTTTCAAATTCAAGATGATATTTTAGAGTATACTAAAACAAGTGAAGAGATTGGTAAAAGCAATCAAAGTGATATCAAAAACAATAAGAATACAATTACTAAACTAATTGGTTTAGATCATTCTAATTTACTAGTACATACTTACTTTGATAATATCGAAAATATTATTAAAGAACTACGCTTATATGGAAGTAAATTCCATTTATATGTCTTATATTTAGCTAATCGAGAAAAATAGAGGTGTTATTTTATGAAAATAAATGAGATAGAAAATCCTTTATTTTTACAAAACTTAACGAATAAACAACTACAAGCTTTATCAGAAGAGATAAGGTCTTTTCTTGTTGATAATATCGCTCAAACAGGTGGTCATTTATCTTCTAACTTAGGTGTTGTGGAATTAACGATAGCCTTACATAAAGTATTCAATGATCCAAAAGATAAGATATTCTTTGATGTTGGCCACCAAGCATATGTTCATAAAATACTAACTGGTAGAGCCAATCAATTCTCTACACTAAGACAATACAAAGGCTTATCGGGCTTTCAAAAACGTAGTGAAAGTGACTATGATGTTTTTGAAGCAGGTCATTCTACCACCTCTATATCCGCAGGTGTCGGTATGGCAATCGCTAGAGATTTAGACAATGATAACTACCATGTAGTTCCTGTTATAGGTGATGGTGCCTTAACTGGTGGTATGGCATATGAAGCATTGAATCATTTAGCTCATATTAATAAAAAAGTTATCATCATTTTAAATGACAACGACATGTCGATCTCACAAAATATTGGTGGAATGAATAACTTCTTAGAAAAAATTAGAATCTCTATGCCTTATTTAAAAGCGAAGCATAATTATAAAGAAGTCATGCAACTAACAAGAGTAGGTAAGATCACCTATGCTGCAAGTAAGAAAATAAAACACCATTTAAAAAATCGTGCCATCTCTAATCTATTTACAGATATTGGTTTAGATTATATCGGACCATTAGATGGTCATGATTTCCATGATTTAATAAGAGGATTAAACAAGGCTAAAGTATCAGATAAACCAATCTTAGTACATATTATTACTAAGAAGGGTAAAGGCTATTATCCAGCAGAGTCTGATAAATCAGGCAAGTGGCATGGTATTGGTCAGTTTGATGCCAAGACTGGTAAATTACTAAGTAAATCCAATGAACAAGAATCACCTTGGTCACAAGTGATTGCGGATGCTGTATTAGAAAACATGTCTAAAAATGAAGACATTGTTACTATAACTCCTGCTATGATAGGTGGTTCTAAACTAGAAAAGATATTCAAAACTTATCCTAAACGTTCATTTGATGTCGGTATCGCCGAAGAACATGCGACTATGATGGCCGCAGGTCTAGGTTTAAGTGGTAAACACCCATTTTTATCAATCTATTCTACCTTTTCACAAAGAGCTTATGATCAATTTAACCATGACCTTGCTAGAATGAATCTACCTTGTGTGATAGGTCTAGATCGTGCAGGTCTTGTAGGTGAAGATGGTGAAACCCACCATGGTGTTTTCGATATCGCCATCTATCGTAATTTACCTAACTTTATTATCTCAAGTCCACGTAATGTATCAGAAGCTTATGCTTTAGTAAACACTGCATTTAATACACCATCACCATTTATTATTAGATATCCTAGAGGTAATACAAACATTACAAATGTATCTACTATATCAGATGAGATCGGTCAATGGGATACGATTTTTGAAAATAAAAATAAAACCATTATCTCTTATGGGATACATACCAATTCATTTGAAACTTTAATCAAAGAAAAGAATTATGATTGTGGATTGATTCATGCTAGGTATTTAAAACCTTTTGATGAAAGTTTATTTAAACAACTACTACAAGATAAAACACAAGTATTAATCTATGAACCAGATATTAAGGGTGGGGGATTTGCTTCTAGTTTATTAGAATATGCTAATAAAGAACAAGTAGATGCAAGTAACATCACAATAAAAGCAATTGATGATCAATACATAGAAGCTGGTAAAGTAGATATCCTACTTAAAGAACATGGACTAGCTTACGAAGATATCATCAAAGAATTCATGTAAAAGAATAGGGGGTTAGAAGCATGTTGAATCAGATTTCTATTCAAGATTTCGCAATTATTGAAAAAATGTTAATTGATTTTAATGATGGAATGACCGTTATTACGGGTCAAACTGGAGCAGGTAAATCCATTGTTATTGATGCGATCTCTCAATTACTAGGTGCTAGAGCTAATAAATTAATGGTTAAAGATAACCAAGAATATGCCTATATCGAAGGTGTCTTTGATACCAATGAAGCAGTCATTAACTATTTAAAAGACAATGAGATTGAACTAGATGATGATTATATGATTATTAGTAAGAAGATAAAAAAAGATTTAAAGTCTCAAATAAAGATAAACAATCGTTTAATTACTAATGAAATATGTCGTAATATAGGTTCTTTATTAATAGAGATACACTCACAACATGATAATAACTATTTTAATACCAATGAAGCACAACTAGCTTATATTGATTCATTCTTTAATAAAGATCAAGAACAAATAAAAACATCTTATAAAAAAGAATATGCCTTGTACCAAGCATTACTTAAAGAAAAAGATGAATTATTAAAAACTTCGATTGATCCAGATTTACTACCTTTTTATCAAGAACAATTAAAAGATATTAACGATGCCCTTCTAGATGAAGAAGAAGTAAAAGAATTAGAGGAAAAAGAATCTTATTATAAAAACTATGAAAAGATAGCTCAAGCTTATACGAATGTAATTAATGAGTTATCTAATAAAGATGTCTTATCTTCTTTAAAAGAAATCAATCATAACCTTTCTCATTTATCAGATTATTCTAAAACAGTAGAGAAATATTCAAGTCAATTTGATTCAATCTATTATGAACTAATCGATATCTTTGAGAATATAAAAAATGAATACTACCAATTAGATTTAGATGAAGCTGATTATGAAATAACTAAAGAAAAACTATTCAACTATCAAAAGATGATACGCAAATTCTCTTATTCTAGAGAAGAAGTAGAGGCTAAGATTATTGAATTAAACCAAAGAATTGACTTTATTTTAAACAGTGATACGGTATTAAATGATATTGAAAATAAGATAAAAAAACAAGAAGCCTTAATTAAAGATTTATCTAATAAATTAGATGGTATTAGAAAAGAATATGCCAGTGATATCGAAAATAAAATCATTACACAACTACATGATTTATATTTAAAAGATGCTCAATTTAAGATAGACTTTATCGAAAACAATACCTATACTTCTAATGGTAAATCTAGTATAAACTTTATGTTTTCTACCAATAAAGGTTCTTCTTTAAAACCATTAAATCTAGTTGCAAGTGGCGGAGAACTCGCTCGATTAGTTCTAGGTTTAAAAGTGATTGAAGCAAGTAAAGATAATCGTATGTATATCTTTGATGAAATAGATACAGGTGTATCTGGTGAAGTAGCTGATGCGATAGGACGTAAGATTAAAGAAATATCTCAGTATAATAATGTTATTGTGATTACCCATCTACCACAAGTTGCGGTCTATGCATCATCACATTTATTTATATCTAAATCAAACAATGATAAGTTTACTACCTCTAATTGTCATTACTTAGATAAAGAAGAACAAGTACAAGAAATCGCCTCAATGTTGAGTGCTGGTAAGATTAGTGATGCGGCTATAGAGAATGCGAAATTGTTACTAGAGAACGCAAATAATGGCTAATATATCAGTAGATCAAGCCTTTAAAATGTATGTTCAATATTTAAAAGTAGAAAAAAAAGCGAGTGAAAACTCGATTTCTAACTACCAAATTGATTTAAAACATTTTAAAGAATACTTAGATAAAACTAATAAAAAGAATATCAATGATATTAATGTCGATTATATCAATCAATATGTTGCTGGGTTATATGATTTAGGTTATGCCAAGGCTAGTATTGCACGTAAAATATCAACGATTAAATCCTTATATAAGTTTTTATTCTTAAAAGATATCATTGATTCTAATATCACAACACAACTATTACAACCTAAGAAAGATAAGAAACTACCAGAGTTTCTAACAAGAAATGAACTTGATCACTTTATCGGTTCATTCACTCAAGATAACTTTCTTAATCAACGTAACACTATTATGGTATTAACCATGTATTTTTGTGGTTTAAGAGTCTCTGAGTTAGTAAACCTACAAGTAAATCAACTCTTTCTACATGAAGATTTTATCATTATTCATGGTAAAGGTAACAAAGAAAGACAAATTCCAATTAATACATCATTAAAGAATCGTTTAGTTGATTATATAGAAGTAACAAGAAAGGGTATATTAAACAATGTATCAAGTAACTATCTATTTATCAATAGCAATGGTAAACCAATAACTAGAGAAGGGTTCTTTAAGATTATTAAAAGACATGCTTTAAAAGCTAATATCTCTAAATCGATATCACCACATACATTAAGACATTCATTTGCGACCCATCTAATTAATAATGGAATTGACTTAAGAAGTGTTCAAACACTACTAGGTCATAGTGATATCGCAACCACACAAATCTATTTACATATAGACAATGAAAAGAAAAAGAGTGCCTATGAAAAAGCACACCCTTTATCTCATACTAAATAAGCATCTTATATGCTTATTTTTTATTTTTCTTCGTTAAGCATTCTTAAATCAGTCTTCACTGCATCAAAGAATGCTTGTACATACCATTCATTTAATCCTGAATAAGAATCAAAAGTAGCTTCTGTTTCAGTAATTAATGCTTTAATTTCACCATCACGATAATAGATTAACTGTGGTGACTTTAAAAACATCGGATTAACAATCTCATCTGCAGTCCATGTATCAATCTTTAAAGCCTTAGTATAAGGTTCTCTTAACTCACGATTCTTTAATGCTTCAGGAATCTCTTTATCAAGATCTACTACATAGATAAGATTAATAACATCCGCATCAATATAAGTATCAAATGTATTCATCTCAAACAATCTAGCTTCTTGACAATTCTCAGACCAAGCTAGATAAGCAATGATTGGTTTACCTGTAGCAATTTCACCTTCTAATTCTTTTAAGGTGTATTTAGGTAGAGTAGAAAACATAGTGTTAGTTACTGCTAATAACTCTAAACGTTTCTTTCTTTCTTCTTTAGCTTCCTCATCTAAATACTGATCAGCTTTCTTTAAAGCATAAGTAGTTGCAACTAAACCAGCACCTAAACCTACTAGGTTAGTAATTATTCGTTTTTTATTTTTATTCATATAAATACCTCCAATATAATTGTATAGGTTTTATTAACCCTTTACAATAGGGAAATACAAGATAAAAGTCTCTATATCATTAAGTTAACATAATATATATTATGCGAAGTTATAGTGAATTATCTTCTAAATGCTTATATAAGTTAAAACTTACATATATAAATATTGAAATCCCTACTAACATAAATAATAAATTATTTGATAGATCAATATTGATTGCTGCTAATAGTCTTGTTGGAACACGCACACACATAAATGCAAATCCAATTGAAAATAATAAATCAATCATTCTAACTTCTTTTGTTTGTGTTTTCATAGTACCATCTCCTTAATACTATTGTAGCATATCATACATACATTAATTATGTAATATATCAACCTAGCTAATACTAATAAATATATAATACATAATTAATGTAACTAATACTCAGTGTTGTAAGAATCCTCATCATTAGAAGTACTAACAACTAATGGTTTACCATCCTTACCCAATAAAGGTGTCATCGTTACACCACCACTAGCACTAGTATAGGCTATATATTGAACACCGGTAACTGTATCTGTAATCGTAGAGACACCACCTGAATTTATGTGCGATTCTACTAAAAAACGGTTATCTTTAATAATTTTTCGATTTTTTGGTCCTAACATAAAATAATCTCCTAATAGTTTTTCTCAAAATCATTACTAGATTTTGTTGCGATTAAAGGCTTGCCATCACGATCTAATAAAGGGGTAAGACCACCAGCATAACCAGATTGATACC
>Ga0268261_10002667_pt1 | contig 12859 bp, 13 predicted proteins | sample TergutNc150P1_FD_190353 | JGI IMG/M metagenome (GOLD analysis project Ga0268261, IMG submission 190353) | Nasutitermes corniger P1 segment gut microbial community from laboratory colony in Florida, USA - Nc150 P1 (SPAdes) (version 2) | ecosystem: Host-associated > Arthropoda: Insects >... | reverse complement strand
AAATAATTGCACACTGATCACTTCATCGCTCATTGTTACAGGAAGGTCCGACTGACTGCTGACGCACCATAAGGGCACATATTGGACAGGCTGGATCACAGGTAAGCTAGTTACTTGCTGGCTTCTCACAGCAGAGGTATCGGTTCAATACCAGCATAGTCAATACTGGATTTGTGACAGACACAGCTGCTAATATTTTTCCAAGGATCTCAGTGTTCCTCTACCAATCATCATTCCCCCAAAGTCCAACACTGATCTGTCACCAGTCTCACATCAACACTGCATATTTTCTCCAACAGATATAATCCATTTTTAGCATACAGATCTCACAACAAGTATCATCTATTTTTATCTTGCATACAACTGGCAATAGGTTAAATGGTTTTCTCAAATACATACCAAATTCCCAGAGGGTGCCTGGAAGTATCTCTATTGCTTCTCTTATGAGCTGGTCCATGTGCTGGTTGCTATGTTCCACTACTGCCAACTTCTAGGCAACAGCAGAACAAAACATTGTCCTACATCATTCCATCCTGCTCAACAATACCAGCCCCCCAAGCTAGAAATTCAGGCACATGGACTGGCTCTTAAGAGAAGTGCTAGAAACTGAGATACACCCACAAATCATGAACTGGAAGGATGGTTCGTCCTAAGCGGGTCATGTAAGCCTCTCATCCGTAAGTGTTCTATAGGAACAGAATAGACTTGCCCTCTTGAGGCAGCATCACATTAGTTTAGTACTAGTAGCACCCCCACAAATAAGACTTACCACTGTCCACCTTCCGCTGCCCAAATGTTACAGCCCAGACAGCAACATTAGAAACATAATGCCACACTACTTCCACATTTTTCATTGTCTGTGGAGCTAAAAAGGCAATTTATATCATTGTGGATTCCATTAATCACTGGCTCAGTACAAGATCCACTCTTCCCTTTTATGTAGCTATGACTGGCTACAACCATTGCAACCTTCCTATGTGATCGACACATTTCCTCGGTCCAGTCACTTAAGAATCCACCTGAACCAAATTAAGTCACCCTGAAGATAAAAGAAAGTTATTGTCCTACACGGTGTAACAACCCTGAAGACCATCACTTGAGCAACACTTACTGTGAAAGCCTGGATGACAACTGGGCCAAAACAATCCCCTCAACCTGTATGATATATCTGTTAACTGCAATTGGGTAGCCACCCGGTGGCAGTAGTACAGTACACATTTACACACAAACAATACACAGTATTACACAAAACAAACAATGTATAGAACAACACAAAAAATTTTGGAAGAGTGTGGGCAGTGCCATGCCACGACATAACTTCTTTCAACATTCACTGTCATCTTGTCATTCAACACTATGTAAACTGTAGCCAACATAGAGATTAAATGAACCAAGAAACAATCTAACATCATGATAAGAGCCATACCTCTTCAGTAAGTTTGCAGAAAGCTTCTGTAGTGGCTGCTTTATCCAGGGGTTCTTTCTCGGATGGGCCAAATATTTTTGGAAAATATTCAGGCAGAAGACGTCCTAAGCAAAGGTTGGCATCAGTTACAGTAAGAGGGCCTCCTTTGCGGTAACACACAGGGCCTGGATGTGCACCTGCAGATTCAGGTCCTACTACAAACAGACCTGAGCGAAAGAACAGCATAGATCCACCACCAGCAGCAACTGTGTTAACATCCAACTGCAAGCAGAAAAGCAGAGAAGCTGAATTACTGCTTGTCATTCTTCATCACTACACTGAAATGAGTCGAATAATTCAGACACAGATTTGGTCACTTTAAATATTTAAGTGCAAAGAGCAAAAGCTTTCGTTTTCATGCAGCGTGCTCTCACTTTAACAGAGAAGAAGAAATCACAGAAGCTTGAGAAACAGTTTTAAGGAGAATATTTGAATGTAATCCCTTTTACAGTGTTGTAAAATCCTATGAAGAATTCTTCAATGGGCTTTTCAACTCTTGCACGATGAGACAACAATGTTGTCTCAAAACCACAGGTACCAATCAGCCAGGTGTATGGTGCCATATACCAGAAGAATATGGTAAAGTGCACCCTTGTACAGGTACTGAGGCTCCGTACAGGCCGTATGGCCCATAGGGGGAGTAGAGGTATAACTCTACCCTTTCTTGACCCCAGCACTAGAAGGGGGTGAGGGGTCAGCGTCACGCACTGGCCGCTCTCTACCCCTGGGAAAGACCCAGTACCCATTGAACAGGAGGCTGGGTGGGCCCCAGGGCCAGTATGGACAGGTGCGGAAAACCTCGTCCCCACTGGGATTCAATCCCCGGACCATCCAGCCCATAGCCAGTCGCTATACCGACTGAGCTACCCAGCCCACATATACCAGAAGAATGGACATCTTTTAATATTTGGTCTAACTATAACATAACAGGTGAATTAAGACTGTTACTGACTGTTACACCTTCAAACCCACTCACATTTGTGTCACTAATGCATTACCTGTGGAGCTTGTATTGTGACTCCAGCAGTTGTTGATTCAAACACGTGTTCATAATCGCCAGCAAATCGACTCACATCAGTTGAAGTTCCACCCATATCAAAACCAATCACAGGCAAATCTGTTTCTTGCTTGTATGTTGTCACTGCATAACCCACAACTCCACCAGCCGGTCCTGACAATATTGCACGCGAGCCATTAAAACTGAAAGGAATGTTATATAGCAAGCAAAACATTTACCAAATGGAATTTAGAAACAAATGTTGTCACATAATTCAACAGAAATAACCAACAAGATGCAACCTTGTAACAGAATTTATTATTCCATCGTTCACTGAAGGCTCAACATGTTTCGAGCAGCATACCGTTCATCATCAGGAGCTCTAACTGTATTTGCAACCTCTGGTTTACATATTGCAATAAGGTAAAAGATTTTGTATATATTATACATAGTCTATATTAAAATATTACAATGGTAATCCTTCTATACGACTCTTTGGTTAAATATATACAAAATCTTTTACCTTATTGCAGTATGTAAACCAGAGGCTGCAAACACAGTTAGAGCTCCTGATGATGAGTGGTATGCCACTCGAAACATGTTGAGCCTTCAATGAACGATGGAATAATAAATTCTGTTACAAGGTTGCATCTTGTTGGTTATTTCTACTGAATCATACTACGATGCACGGATCCATGAATATTAAAGTTGTCACATAATTTTACCATTCCACTTCAATGAACTAGTAATTTTGATTCAATTAGGACATCCTGATATCCTGACAGGTTTATTAAAATGTGTGTGCATGACAGGACTAGAAAATCATTTATACCCTTTCTGCAATTATTTAATAATAAGTTTTAACTTGTAAACATCTCTCATCACACAGTAGTGTGTTAATATCCACTAAAATTCAGTATTCTTGTACTTATATTGTATTACTATTCATTGTATTTTATCATATACTATTTTGATATTATATCATACACGATAGCTAATATAACCTTTCCGCAGTTATATTATAATCAAATGTCGCCTATTCAGATGTATCCTGTAATAACTGTATTGTATTTTACATCATGTAAGATATTTGTAACCTTATTATTTGTATTGTCAAGTTCCATATCCAACGGGTCATAACCCCTATGGATCAAATGAATGCAAAATGAAATTGAAATTTATTTGAGCTTTCCCAGTTTGCAGTTAGATTCCTTACCCCAAATGTTAGATTTCTCTAAAATATGCAATAACAAAAGTTAAAGAGACTCGGCAAATTCTACCTTCCAGAAAACAATGATTACGCAGTGATTGAAATTTCAGAAAATAATTGCTGTTTCTTCTGAGAATCAAAAACGAATTCCATAAATTGACTGTGTGGAAACATGTGCTTCAATATGCCTTACATATATAGGACAGTTCTGGTAGCACTTACGTATCCATGCTTGTCAGACCACCATCACTCTGCATAAACAGCACATTGACACCTGCCAAGTTCTCCTTGAAGCCTCTGGCAAAACCACTGACATACTTGTGTATATGTGGAGTCAGGTATGCGTCAGCACATGCTGTAAATCCACGAGGAACTATGCGAACCATTGGCATCACTTGATGTGACAGTGACACATGCTCGAACCCCAGTCGCCTAGCAACGCGCCCTACCGCTTCTTCATGTTCTGGATACCTAGCCACAACACAGAAACAACAGACTAAAAAATTTAATAAGTGTAACATAGATATGATGTACCAAAACATTTGACTAATTTGGTTCCACAAAGCATTATTTACAAACCATCATTAATATAATTTTCACAGTCGTACCGTGCATCCTGATATTATCAAGTCTTTTATTTATCCAACTGAATGCACCACTGGATTAAAATTTACATTACAGCATTTTAATGTAAAATTTTAATGTAAATTTTAATCTAGTGGTGCATTCAGTTGGATAAATAAAAGACATCATTAACCCTTATCCTGCTAACGTGGAGAAAATGGTGAGCTAATAATGCCTTGCAAATAGCAGATGGGATTTAATTTAGCGTTTAAAGGGTTAATATAGATTATAATAAACATATTATAGAATTATTACAATCCTTGTAGACGTAAGGCAAAAGTACTGTTTGAAAAATTTATCAGTTTCTTGGAAATCCGGTCACATTTTTCACCATTGGTTTAAGTGTCATTTGTAAAAAGAAATAGGACTGAACTGTTCCTCTTATACTCTTTCATCAGCTGCTGGATAACAGAGTACAGAGTACAAAAACAAGTGAAGTGGGTGGTAGTTATGGTGTACAGAGTACAAGTGAAGTGGGTGGTAATTATGGTGTACAGAGTACAAGTGAAGTGGGTGGTAGTTATGGTGTACAGAGTACAAGTGAAGTGGGTGGTAGTTATGGTGTACAGAGTACAAGTGAACTGGGTGGTAGTTATGGTGTACAGAGTACAAGTGAAGTGGGTGGTAGTTATGGTGTACAGAGTACAAGTGAAGTGGGTGGTAGTTATGGTGTCATGGACGTTGTAATGGCAGCCACCCCACAACAGTTCAGTGCACAAGCGAGTGAAAAAGAGAGACAGTTAACTTTATTTATTGATGTTATTTTATAAACAATTAATTCAAAACTATATTTACTGATTTTAAACCTAACCTTTACCTGTATGACATATGTAAAAATATATATATTGTAAGTCAATTTTGATAACAAAAACAATGCAGTCCCATTAACTACATTCCCATGCACCATACATACAGTGCCCATAACTGTCTTAGAGCTTTAATCTTATGTTACCCAGAGAGTAGTAGAGTTGGGACATGTATCAGTGAGAAAGATACACTCACAAAAATTTCAATCTCACATCTGCACATTATGGCCACTAGGGGCTATGATAGTTGGTATAAAAATTTACTATGTGCTGGATTGTCCAGAGTTCAAATTCTGGTGGCAGAAAGGGATTTCCCTTCCTCCAAATCTCCATACTCATCCAGACTGGCTCTTTCCCTGGCGTACAGCAGCCGCTGTGTGGCATTAACCACCCACTAACATCTAGTGCAATAGTGAGTAGAGCTACAACTCCAATCCCCATCTGTACCTCCCATGGCATGTTATGAGTTGACCTTTCCTATTACATGACAACAACTAGGTGCACTATTACAAAATGACAGTCAGTGAAGAAAAGACATTTTTGTGTTAGCTGTCCATACAATGAAACCTGTCGCTGCATTGAAATAACAGAATGCAGTGCACACACTAGACATATCAACCACACAAACACAAAATATTCATTGTAAAAGGAATCTGTATATGACAGTTGTAGTTCTCTGAGGTCACCAAAATGCACACCCACAGATACTTCTAATTTACAAAGCAAATTTTCAAAATAAGGAAATTATGAAATACTAATTGCATATACAGCTATAACATTACATCTCCTACACTTGTTTGTCTCAGTAATGTAGAAGCAAGGTGCCACTTATACACACACATGTAAGAGTGTGCCAAAACCACTGCAATGCTCTTGATGCCTTTCTCTTTCACAATAGTCAGGTCCTTCTGCAGTGTATCTTCATTCAGCTCCTGACACACCAACAATTCTTCGCCTGTAGTTCCTGTAACATGGCGCCACTGTGACCCCTCATTCAACAGGCACCGTCCAGGCAGAGCAGGAACTACTCGACAGTCCACCTCCACTACCTCCTCATACAAAACTTGAGGTGTTGATATTTCCTGAAACAATTCAAGTTCAAACACACTGTTGTAATAAGGAACGCTCTTCATTTTCTGCGCTGATTCCGAGGAGAACTGGCAAGAATAATCAAAACATGGTTAACCAAAAATTATGTTCTTTCAACACACACACCTGTCCCACCATGAATTAATCACATATCATATCATTTATTTTCATTCCGTGGATGCTTACAGGATTACAAAATCCATACGAATATGGAAATGGTCAAGTTTGTTTAAGAAATCTAGAAGTGAAGTCAATATAAAAGTGTACAATAATTTTAGTTACTAGGTCTAGTACAATATTTGAGGTTTTAACATAACATAAATTATTTTAGTATAACAAGTAATAACATTAGAGCACCATTTTAAAAAAATACAGTACTTATGGCCAAGAAAATAATTTACAACATCACTGCATAACAAAGAAAGATTGGTACCTTAACTCATTGCAATCTACAATTTCTTCTTTGAATTCTTTCCCATTGTGATGAATATTTAATAACACCTTAGGTTTAACAAAAAGAAGGAAGACAGTTTCTTGACAGTCTCAGATTTATGTATCAGTTTCTCCATGACTTTGCTCCTCAGAGTTTTCTAGATGAATATGATGTTTGTCAATGAACAAGCACAAACATACACACCATAGGTGGGATATGACATGCAGTTTGAATGTTCATGTGGCCGCTCTTGGTATCAACCCATAAGACACAGTGGCACCTCTCATGTATTCCCAGGTTTAGCTGTCAAAATCTGTGTATTTTAAAGGAAGTATATTTTGGGTTCCATTTAATTCTCAGAATAAGTGATTATTATTTCCTCAAACAGCATTAATTAGGTGGTTTTTTATTTTTAATGGGCATAGTATTTTCTTGAAGTTAGGAACTGAGGTTTTAAACATTGCCTCAATCTATTCTTATAATAAAACCAACGAGATGCACTAATTTCTTAAATTTATTTTTGGAATAGAACTCAACATGTTTCAGACAGGTTTTCTGTCCATAATCAGGAGTCTAGCACTGTATGCGCAGCAATAGGTATATGTTATACAGGTTATGCTGACGGCTTGCTAGCAGGATCCTGATCCCGCTAGCAAACAGTCAGCATAACCTGTATGACATATACCTGTTGCTGCGCATACAGTGCTAGACTCCTGATGATGCACAGAAAACCTGTCCGAAACATGTAGAGTTCTATCCCAAAAATAAATTTGAGAAATTAGTGCATCTCGTTGGTTTTATTATAGGAATACATCTCGATGCACGCCCTCTGAATGTCAAAATCGCTTAAATCAGTGGTGGGATTTATGAGGCCCTATACTTTTTCTTGTATGGCCCATGAAGCCTTTAGTTTATTGACATTTTAATGACAATCAGGTCCATATAAATCTGTAATCCACAATGTATTTTCTTGTACTCTCTTTCAAGTGTGGAATTTTCATGAGGCAAGTGGATATTTACTTGAAAAATTTAAAATGGACCGTCCTGTAAATAGATGTAACAGCCTTAGAAAATAATGAGAATTGCTGTTTACAATTTCCTGCTTTTGTTATTGAAGGTAAAGGTATACGACATGGCAGCAAAGAGAAGAACTTGTAGAAGTGCAAGGTTATAAGATTCCCTTGAGTAAAATGTAACAGACACCCACAGTATAACATGATGATTATATTGTGGATGTGCTAAATTTTTTTTGTAACCAGTCTCACTACTTTATTGGCAGACCTCATAAATGTTGGCTGTTTGAGCAGTGTCACTATATTGTGCTGCTTGTAGAAATTTGGTATGAGTAACATTAGTGTGAATTTTTGTCTTTTAACCATATTATAAAATTCCAGTTATGCATACTGAAACAAAATAACATCAATCAAAAATGTATGTGGATTTGAAATTTATTCTGTTTTGATTCATGTTGTATTCAAAGCCTTCTTTTCACATCACAGTCCTTCTCTGTGTTGCTGACATGCATGTTGGAAGGAGAGTCTCAAGTCAGCACTGTCTCACTTCAGTGCATTCTTGTTTTCTGTCTGGTGTGGGGTTTTGGAGCTACCATGACAGGTATAGTGTGGGTTAATAATTCCTTCTTCATTTCTGTACAAATTATGAACTTAACTGTAGTTTAGGTGAGGCAAGCACCCAGTTAGCTTTGAATCATTCTGCTATTTATTCAGCTCTGCAAACCATCATACCTATAATTAGTTTCTCTCACACCATTATTATCATTGAAATACTGCAACAAAATAGTACAAACAAAGCTGTCAAATATTACAAAATGATATAAAACATTTAAAAAAAATGCATTATCTTGATCATGTGTTCTTTCTAGTTTCTCTGATAATCTGGATTTCTTCCAAAACCTTAGTTATGCAGAGTGTTACCGAAATATGTAGCACCACAGTAGGTGCATTTTCTGTACACTGAACAATTCAACATGTGTTTAATAAAGATTCATCCTTGGGATGCTTTGTTTTTTAATTATTGTCTGCTTGAAAAGAGAAGCACAAACTGAGTGTAGTATTCGCACCCACACTGCAAGCTCGCTGCATGAGACTGTCCCTTTACTTAAACATGATGTTGCCTATATGCATGATGAGATGAAAGTGTTACTGTATGATTCCAAACCTTGTTCTATGCTAGACATGGTCAGCTGTAATGAACATCGTGTTTTGTCATGCATAGGACTGCTGTTTGCAGTAATGAAACTCTAAAGAGTAAACAATTCTGGCATTGTTCAGCACCTTAGGGACAGGTGAACATCTGTGTTTGCAGAAACAGAATGAGGAAAACAGACAACAGCCTTAAGAGCAGACCTGGAAGACAGAATCCTGGAAGATGTTTCTGAACATCATAGGACCAGCATACAGGGGACTGCAACTGAAGAACACATTTTTCCTTCACTGTTTGGCAGGCCATGCATGAGCAGCTCCTGTATTGTTACTGTTTGCAGTCAGTGCAAGGCCTAACCCCACATGATTACAATTAGTGAGCACAGGATTGTTGTATGAAACCAAAAGTACTTTTTCACTCAGTTGACACTGTTTTATTGGTAAATGAATTTATTTTTGTTCACGATAACTCGTTACATGTTTCTGCTTTTGTACCACAGCCATCATCAGGCTAAGCCACTATAAAAATATAAAAGTACAAAAATAATTGTACTTCACATATCAATTCAGTGTGGCAGTGAAATCTCACACCTTTCAACAGTTCATTGTATATATTATTGTGTTTTGTTTAGCCCTGTAGTTTCAGTGTTGTATTTGTTTCATGATGTTATATTTAGTTATAATTAGTGTATAAAGCTGTTAAAATCCTTTGAAATACTAGGAGGAAATAAAACCATATGAGACAACAACATACATTGTAACAAAATGTCGGCCTGTTGTAAGGAAAAAAGTGATTGGTGATAAGTGTACTAAAGAAAAAACAACAAGAGACATTCTAATCATCAAATAAAGTTTTTAAAGAAAGTTTCGAGGTTGTTAAGAACTTCAAATAATTTTAAGTAAATATAAATTAACATAAATTCAACATTAATACTACAGGGGCAAACAATTGTGTGTGTGTGTATATATATATATATATATATATATAAAATTAATACTACAGGAACAAACAATTGTGTGTGTGTGTGTGTGTGTGTGTGTGCGCGCGCGCGCGCGCGCGTGTGCGTGCGTGCGTGTGTGTATATATATATAATAAATTGTTGTAAGCTGTGAGGTATTACTACCAGATTGCATTGATGCCTGATACAAATCTAGTTTGATACTTTCATACTGTTACAGTGGTTCAGCCACATGGTGGCTTAGGTATAGAAGCCAGAACTTGTAGCTAGTTACCGTAAACAAAAGGGAAATTGTTTACCAATAAGGTTGTATGGACTGAATGAAGAAGTACTTTTGGTTTCATATTAGAAAGACATTTGGATGCCACACACAAAGATAGGGTTTTGTCTATTGCTTCTTCACCAGTTTGATAGTAATCCTCTTCTTCTGCCCATTCATAAATGTGGGAAGATTTTCTCATGTTGGCATCATGAACTTTACAATCAGCAGTTGTAGACATATATCAGCCTACATGGAATTATTCCATTGTGATGCCAGTGATTTTCATTCAGTGTTTGGGTGGACATAGAAATACTGGTGGGCCATGGTGTGTCCATTATAGGCTGACAGAGACTGTTCATCACAACCTTTTACACAGTATCCCTCCATAGCGTATAATTCACTATGGGCAAAGATTTTGTGTGTAGTTCATGCATGATGGAGCTCTGCTTTGTTTTAGTATTGCTGTTATTGCATTTTGGAATAAGAAATATCGAGTTTGGTAGTTGGAGTGGACCAGTTGCATGGCTCACAAGATCACATATGTATCTCATTTATCTTATTTTTATTAATGGGATTATTATTACAAGTATTGCATATGCTACAGAATTTAATGGTGTAGCAAAACTACAAAGGGGTCAAGACAGTTAAAAGTTCATATCTAACATGCCTGGAACTTTTAAGCACATGCCACAGTTCTTAATCAAATGCGCAGCATGTCATGTGGATGCACAGTGATGTCTTGGGAATTTGTTGTAGTGTTTTGTTACCAAACAGTGAACCATGTTTAAATGGGTGAGTTTTAAGTAAAAACTTCCCTGTGGACAAAATTACACATTAATTTTTACTTTTCTCCTACCAAACTAAAGGGACCATAAGTAAAATCTGGAGCATCCAAGGACTCTTGTTTACACAGACATTTTACATTGTTTTTATGCTTAGCCACTAAAGTGGTGTCAGGCATTTCAGAAACATTCTGTATATAGGTGTTTATGAAATTATTTGTTTTGAAAAATAGCTAAAACTCTGGCAGTATTGTTTGTTTATAGGAGATTCATTAGCATGCATGTAAAATCATTTTTATGAACATGAATATAATGTGGTTTCTTACCTTATTTACAGCAAGTACCAGTTGTGATAATATCTTCATTAACTTCACACCCACTTCCTCCAAGTGATTTGTTAATTAAACTTCTTTAAAATTAACTACTGTCTTTATCTTAATGTTGTTTATTCCATGCAATTGAAATATGTATTCTGTTTACTAAACCAACAAAGGCATAATATACACAACAATGCAATTCTATCTTTCCTACATCTTTCAGAAATTACATTGCCATCATCACAGTATGACACAAGTTATTTAAAACATATTAAAATATGATACAATTACAGGACTAATATACATTTTTGTCATAGTGATATCTACAGCAATGCTAATATGATATCAGATGCAGTAAAACCTACAAAAGTAGTGTATATATAGTTAAAGTCTGTCTATTTGGAATATTTGCACCATACAAACAACTAAAATTTTAGGGTTGCATGTTATACTGTTGTGTGCATATGTTGGTTTTGTAAGGAAAACATGTAACTGCTGCTTTGTTTACAGAATGAATGTGTTGCTATTAACGGAAAGAGAGAAACTGAGGTTTCAACATTATTTTAGGTGCAAGCAGGAAAACATTTGACACCTTCTACAGAGCATTGCTTAACGGACAAAATGCAGATTACCCAAAACCCAAGATGTTCAAGTTAGCCAGAAACCAGCTGTTTCCTGAACATCGTCTTGTCTTTGAGTGGATTTATGACAAGAAAAACGATGGTTCTTGGATTCCATGGATAGACATTGTGGACAAGGCCCAAACTCAGTTGGCACCAACTGTCAGGGTGAGTTGGATGTGTGGAGTAGATAATCTGTATCATTACAGGCATGAATATTTTCTTGTGTCAGTTCTCATTGTCTTAAGTTTGTCACACTGTAGATCCAAATCAGTCCAAACTCAATCAAGTGAGTTGAATTCACAATGACATATTCATCAGAGCAAGTACAGAAGTCATGGAAATACTGAATAGGTTTAATTTTGTGGTCACAAATACAAAAGTGCTCAAGCAACAATATATCAGTTTAGAAATACAGTTCCAAATATGTAAGATATTTAAAATGTTAAAATTGTAAAATATAAAGTGGTAAGTATAAAATTACAGCGTTGTGGACATTATGTTTGTCATATCCCTGATGCATTCCAGGCCAGCATACATTGTCTGATTATATTATATGCAGTGCATGCGTAGAAAAAAATCTGATTTTGCTTGTGTGATCCAAGAGGATCTAGTATCTGTGGCAACAGGACCAGCTGTAGCATGACACGGGACAAGTTGAATTTGCAGATTTGTTGTTGAATGCAATTGATGACAACAATTTGTATGACTCGTTATATTCACAGGTAAGGCAACGTTCCATATTAAAGGTCGCATAAAGAGGCATAACTCTTACATACACTATCATGGCATTTACCTGGATATTTTACAATTGTTGGTCTCTTGACAGATTGAGGCAGTGAGCAAGAAGGTATAAAAGTTTCAACAAGTTGTTGCTTGACACTTTTTGCTAATGAGATATGAAATGCTGTGAATGTCAGATTCTGATAGTTGATTTAACCCTTAAAACCCTGAATTAAATCCCATCTGCTATTTGCTGGCATTATTAGGAGTTTACCATTTTCTTCACGTTAGCAGGATAAGGGTTAAATCATTAACCCTTAGGCTACTAATGTCATATATATATGGAGCACCTATTCTTGATGTTTCTAGATCACACACAACGACGCAGCACAGTCGGTAGGACTCCTCTG
>Ga0268261_10002666_pt1 | contig 12859 bp, 10 predicted proteins | sample TergutNc150P1_FD_190353 | JGI IMG/M metagenome (GOLD analysis project Ga0268261, IMG submission 190353) | Nasutitermes corniger P1 segment gut microbial community from laboratory colony in Florida, USA - Nc150 P1 (SPAdes) (version 2) | ecosystem: Host-associated > Arthropoda: Insects >... | reverse complement strand
TCTACAATCACGAGTCGCGAAATACAAACTGCAGTGCGACTGTTGTTGCCAGGTGAGCTGGCTAAGCATGCTGTCAGCGAAGGTACGAAGGCAGTGACTAAATACACCAGCACCAAGTAAACCAATTATAGTAAAAAAATGGCCCTTCTCAGGGCCCCAAATCAATATGAGGAGTGGTTTGATTGTTGGAAGAGTTACGTGAAGTTCCGTATGTACGTTTTGTCGTACATTGCTATATGCAATAGTGGACATTTGTAAGGATTAATTGTAATTTTGAAATCAGCGAGGGGGTTGATTGCACTTGAATCCTTTTTGTATTTAAGGGAAAGTTCAGCATTGGATAGTGCTGTACATATGTGGCCATGTGATTCACTTTACACATGCAATTTTGATTTGCAGCGAGTGTTTATTGCTATTCCGAACTGCCATTAGTCTGTGTCACTGCGTCTTAGTTCAGTGTACTGCACTTAATATTAGTAGGATTTTACTTGCTGTATATTCTTCAGGAAAGTTTCTTGGGTGTTATAATAACTCCCACAGAGTGGTAGGTTTTTTTAATCTTGTTATGATAAAGGCAAGGCTAGGTGCAGCAAGCAGTTGCTGTTTTGTCTTAATGAAGCACCTCGTCATTTGAAGATAAATGCCGCATTTGCAGAACACTAATTAAACCAGTGCTAACATGGTTCCAAGAATTGGGCTATGGGGTAAAATACAAAAGAATCTTCTAAGGTACTTTGTTCTATAGAAAATATCTGGCCTGGTATTTGAAAGTGGATGTTGGTGGTGGCGCAAAAGCTCTGAAATGTGTAAGTTTTATTATGAATATGATGTAAAACGTATTCAGCTTGGTAGACTTACGTGAGCTGGACATGTGCTGAGGATGGAAGAAAGTGATCCTGCAAAGAGTCTTGTACCAAACCAGGATGAAATGGAGAGGGGAGAGGTAGAACACAGTTGGGGTAATGAAATCAGATGAGGATGTTGTATGGATGCAGAAATTGGAGAATTAATGTGCAGTCAAGACAAGTGGTGGAAGCTCATTGAGGTCATGTTGTATATTTATTATTCAGGCCAACGAGTAGGTGCTGAACAGTAAGGATTTTTGTAAGAAAGTTCATACTTTACCAATATTGCACGTTTATTTGCTACCTGTTATTCTTCTTATATCATTCCATAATCTTATTGTAACTTGGTGTTTTTTGCACATAAATCTCACGAGATATAGTTGAAGGAGCAGACCTACATGATGTTGCCCGCCAACAAAGAATCACTTGTCCTGATGTCACATGCAGGGTACTAAAGGTTCTGTTGCATCCTTAAGGTGGCTTCTACTGCCGGTGGACGTATATTACATAACGTTACCTCAGAAGATAGATCCGAACCGCGCAATAAGGATGACGAGAGGAAAGCTAAAGTTAAGTAGTCTCCGATGAAACACTGAGCAATTGTGCACTCTAGTTTAATAACTGCTAAGGGAGGTTATTTGAAGAAGTGGGTGCTATCTGATTGGAAACTGCTGAAGACAGAGGCTAGGTGCTTTCGCTTTCTCTCAAAACCAAATCTATTTGACCACCCGACTGTCTGTGGCAACGTCTCCACAGTGTCTGTTTGTGGTATTTCAAGAACCTGTCTCCTGAAGCTCTTCTAGCAGTACCAAGTTCATAAATCTCGGACTATGTACTCCAAGTAATTCTTACTTGTTGGGCAACATTACGTAGATCGGCAACTTAAATTGTAACCCTTAGATCGATGTGGGACAAGCATCAAGTTACAGTAACTTTACACAGTGACATAAAAAGGAAAACAGATAACAAACATACAGTATTGCTGAAGTATGAACATTCTTAGAAAAATACATGCTGTTCAGCAACTACATAATAACAATAAAACAGTCAAGTCCCAGCCAGGGATGTACAGTCAATGGCAGAAGAGATTTGCTGTAATTAAATATGGCAAGTGAAGTGTTGCTTTAATATTACATTTTGTACTAACTAGACTAAAGAAGATGCTGGAAATGATTGCCTCTACCTCACAGATATAAATCACATATAACAAACACATTATTTTAAGGATGTCCAAACTTTCCTGATGAAACTGCAGTGCAAGGATTATCACTATTCACTTTCTACTTAGAGACAGCAATCGCCTGCTTCTTAATTGTCACCAAAAACACTCCATAAACAATATACACAAAAGTCAGCATCATGAGCTGCTGCAGTGTCTTGCTGAAAAAAAGACATAGGTGTCAAACTGTGTGTAGCCTATCAGTTTATGGTCTCAGAAAAGAAAATGGGTCCTGTAATCCAATGCATACTCAAAGCATACCATGCACTGGCCTTAACATGCAGTTATGGCACTTTATGTGTTAACATGTGATTTTGTGTAGGTGAATACCCCTTGTCCTGAGAATTCACATATACACTGATATGAAACATGACTGAGACTTTGGGTAGGTTAATATCGAGTATTGCTGAATTAAGCACTGTGTAGGTGCTTATTTTTCCAAAAATAAATACAGAAAATTTCACATATTGTTACTGTTACTTGCTGTGGCATCTTGACTGTAAGAAATAAACCTTAGTCAATCATAGGCACAGTGATGTATATTGCATGTAAATGGATGTTTCAATGCTTACAGGGCAGATGCTGAAGACTATAATAAATTTACAAAGTAAATAGATATCAGTGGAAATGCTTATAAATGACAAAAAGATGAAACCCTGAGCTATTTACTAACTCACAAATAAAGAAACAGATGATGCATAAAACTGTACTGGTACATAACCGTCTGCATCCTGTGTTCTTACGGTGCAACGAACATATTAGTTGTGCCATGCCTTTAAGACTTTTAAGAGCCTTTGTGTAATGGCAATTCAAAAACTAAAGGGAGTTACCAAAAAATGTCTTAATAACATGTCCAAATATGCTGTCAAAATGAAGTACACTTTAAAGTAGGATAACTTTACATGTGACTTCACATTCTACTGTGTTTTATATGCTTTATATGATCTGAACATACATGTTGGCAATGCTTTTGTATTGCACCACTGACAAGCAGTGTGCTATGTTTTAATTTCTGGTCATAATGCCTCAAACTTCAAGTTTCTCCATCATTTACACACTGCCCCATTATATGGACATTGCTTTTCAAAACTTTGACGATGTTGTGCGAACATGGCTTTAGAAGCAGTCGAACCATTCTGCTCAAATAGCATGAAAAAGTTGGTGGGCCAATGGTGCAACAAGTATTTTTGAAAGCAAAGCACTTAGAACAGAAATATATTCAATCATTTGCTTCTTCTTGTTTTAGTAATTTAAAATAATTACCTGTACTCCTTAATTACATTCATAATTAACACTGTTGCAGTATGGCTCAAAGGTTCAACACTGTATTATTTCTCATATTGTTACCTGGTACCCATTCTCCGTTGTCAAAAACTGATTCCTGATCTCCTAATTTCAATTTTATCCATGCAATTTCCAAACCCACTTCCTGTGATGCTTTCTCTGGTCCAAGTTCTTTACCAGTTACAGACAATTCTGTTTTCCTGGGCAAAGGTTTTTTAGGAAAGAATTTACTTGAAAACAAAGGCATTCCTCACACCCAAAAAACCATCTCACAATGCAAACGACCTATAATGTCATGGCCAGCGCTAAACAACAAACATATCAGCTCCGCGGAATTCAAACTGCACTGTTCCAAAAGGGGTTTTTAGCGTTCAGATCACCTGCCAGAACAGCCTTATTTCTGGCAGATAAAAGCTTCATGATCTCTGCATCATTCCATGTACGACTTGGAGATCTGTAAACAGCTGCAAGAGAGACTTCATTGTTTCCAATCGGGATGTAGACCCCTGCAGCTTCCACGGAAACATGTGGTGCTAGGTCTACATTGGTATGGGGAAGGGGGCTCCTTTTCTGATAGCTACTGCAGTTCTGCCCTTTGTACCTGCCAAGCCAAGCCATAGTGTTAAGTGGGGATGGAGACTTGCGCGAAGCACAAGTCGACGTCCCCGTGTCTCTTAGCCATTCCTGCGTTTGACCGCATCGCTGGGCTCTATAACAGACACCTTAACTCTAACAGGAGAATATGCTAATGCTAACGATTTTGATGTCAGGCTGAGGGATTGCAACAACTGTAACCTCCGGACATGGGGGCGGGCAGCGGACCTCCAAGCGGGGCACGCATAATCCATCATGGGGCGGATGAAATGCTTATATAGCAGGACTCCATTCCTGATGGAGAGATCACTCTTCCTATTCAGGAGGGGACCCAGCATACCCTTTGCGCAGTCCTCTTCCTCACCTGATCGATGTGAGGCGACCAGGTGGGTCGTGTATCTAGGGCTGCCCCCAGATAACGAGTTCTGTCGACCCATTCGATTGGTTCCCCCGAAGAGTGTTACTGGTTGGGGTTGAATGAAGCGCCGTCCAGCACGCGCGAAGATGATCGCAGTGCTCTTGGAAACATTAATGGCGATTCTCCATTCACTCAACCACCGCTGAAGGTCGTTGAGATATGACTCCAGGTAGCTGATGAGCAGCGTCGGCTTGCGGGACGTGGCTATGATGGCCGTGTCATCCGCATAGAGAGCTAACTCGACGTGGTGCAAGGGTGAGGGCATGTCGTTGACATACAGACTGAAGAGGACAGGGGAGATCAATCCACCCTGAGCCACACCAGCCTTCATGCCATGACAAGATGACGTGGCCGTCTGGAAGGACGCTTCGAACGTCCGGTCCCGGAGGTATGATGAGATAGTATGGACTATGTAGGACGGGAAGTTGAGGAGTGTTAGCTTGTAAAGGAGCCCATCGATCCAGACGGTATCGAAGGCTTTGGCCACGTCCAGGAAAACTGCGCCTGTTAGCCTCTTTTCACCGAAGTTCCTGGATATTCTTTCAACGAGGCAGGCCAGCTGCAAGGACGTGCTATGCCTGGGTCTGAACCCAAACTGCTCACCTCGCATTAGACCGCGCTCGCTTACTTCATGTAAGATCCTAGCTAGTAGGATCTTTTCAAATAGCTTGCCAATCGAGTCCAACAGACTAATGGGTTGATAGGATGATGGTTTTGGTGGACTACTATGTCGAGCACGTCACCATTCCCCGCAGGGGAATAACGCGTGGGACTTTGTGGCGCTGAAATTTCAAACTCATTGTTATCAAATAAATCTAGCAGTTTCTCACCTGAGAAGTTTGAAACTGCGCTGTTCCAAAAGGGGTTTTTAGCATTCAGATCATCTGCCAGAACCGCCTTACGTCTGACAGGTAGGAGCTTCATGATGTCTGCGTCATTCCATGCGCGACTAGGAGATTTGTAAACAGCTGCAAGGAAGACTTCATTGTTTCCAATCAGGATGTAGACCCCTGTGGCTTCTATGGAAACAAGCAGTGCTAGGTGTACATTGGTATGGGGGACTCCTTTTCTAATTGCTACTACAGTTCCGAACCTTTTTACCCAGGAAGCGGTCTGTTCTATAAAAGTTGTAATTTGGAATACAGAACCTCTCATGAGGTTTGAGATGTGTCTCTGAGAGTAGGGCCATATATATTTTTTGATCTTGAAGCTGTTTACTGAACTCATGGCGTTGTCTGCTAATGCCATTAGCATTAAATAGTATAACTTTAAGAGGTCTGTGAACTCTAATGGCCATTTGCTTTGAAGACGTTAAAGACTATTCTAGTGATGGCCACTATTTTTTTTTTCCTCTCTGATAGTGCCATTAATCTCTGTCATGATATGCTGTATGACAGATGCAACTTTAAACATTTTGTTCAAAGAACTATTAACATTGTTGGCCTGGAATGACTGACCTGAGCTGTGAGATGCGTCGCGGACGGCAGTGTCCGTATGCGTAGGGGTGTTCAAGGTTTTGGCTTCTTTGCGTGTTGCCTGGGCAGTGAGGTGTGTTGCTTGTTGGTCTCCGGAGGGATCCTTCGATGGGGTTGGTTGGCCTTGGTGATGTTGCTGTATGTTGCTCGTCAGAGCGGCGGCATATAAACTAGTTGGGATTACAAGTTTGGAGGAGCAAGTTCGACCTGCCGCTTCCTTGGGTGGAGCTGGTAGTGTTCTCCGGCGAAGCATTTCTTCCTTGGCCAACTTGCAGCCTCGGTAGTTGGCTGGATGTGGTTTCTCCCCTTCCGCTAGCTTGCAGTTGCAGCAGCTGGGTGAGGAGTTTTCTTTATCCTTTTCTGGGCATTCCTTGTGACGGTGCCCTCCTCCACACCACAAGCAGCGTGGAGGTTGCTTGCAGATTGCCCATACATGCCCAAACTGCTGGCAGTTATAACATTGCGTGAGCCCTGTGCGGGCCCTGAATGCTTCCACCTGTATGATAATGTGGTTCAGATGTGTGAGCTTGAAGATTTGTGGCAATTTCTCATCCTGCTCTAGTGTGACAAGGAAGAGCGGTAGGGCCTGCGCCTGACGGTCTCCCTCTGCCTGCTGATGCGTGGTGGTCATCTGACGTACGTTGTGTACTTTGTAGCCCAATGCCAGCAGTTCGTTGACAATATCTTCTGCTGGAGTTTCTCCAGGCAGATAGCGTATGACCGCTTTTATAGGTTTTTCCGCTTTTGGGTGGAACATGTAGTAGGGAGTTTCGTTTTGCTCCAGGTAATTTCTTAGTGTTGAGCAGTCGTCCGTGTTCTTAGTCGTTAGTCTTGTTCCGTTTCTGGTGTTTCCGAGTGTGAAGCCCCCTTTTAGTTTGGTTTTGATATCTTTCTGGGTCTTGATGAGGTTGATGTTGGTGGTTACTATGATGGGGGGTGGCCGATCTGTGCATGTTGGTGTATCATCTCCTCGCTTGTCTTCCGTGTCCATGTCCATGGAGCTCAGCGAGGCAAAGTAGTTTCGAGTTGGCACAGGTGTTGAATGACTATGACGGGGGATTGCCAACCTGTGCCTTTTGGTGTATATTGTGTTCTTTCCTCACTTCATCTACTCTTCTGTCTTCCATGGCCATGTCCACGAAGTTTAGTGGGGTGAAGAAGTTTTGTGTTGGGACAGATGTTATTGGTTGGGATTTAGGTGGACTTTTCTCACCTGTGACATTTCTCTTCTTTCGTTTTCTTTCATGGAATCCGTCTGTGTCATCGACGGAGGTTTCTGTAGACTGGGGTCCGTTTGTTTGGGAAGTTCCTGTCTCTCTCTCCCCAAGCTGTTTTGGAGTAATACCTTTAGACTAGGTAGTGTGAGGCAGTACACACCATTCATTCATTAGTATTCAGTCCTTAGGCCGGTTTTAGCAGGAACCAGAACCCAGTCAGGCGACCGGTATGGCTCTGGCACACTGCATCCTGGGCAAGTTCTTAGGGGTAGGTTGCCATTGCTTTCCCCCAGTACACACCATACAGGGTGCTAAAACGCCATTTCCCCCAGAGTATTTCACAAAGTTTCACTCTGTCTTCTTGAGCTGTGTTTACAATTCTGGACCATTCTTCACTTTGGCCTACTTTTGTGGGTGTGCAGCAACCTAGGATGATGATGCCGTCAAGTGCCTTTAGAACACGTTGAATCACATCCTTGGCTTCGGGTGATTCTGTGATTAGGTCTTTAGATTCAGTCTGTAGAGACTCATATTCATTTTTCCAATACTCTTCATATTCTGCCATTTTTGATTTGGGAAGTTAGGAGGGCAAACTAGCATTCCAGTCCAACTGTTACAGGTCAACATACACTGTGGAAATAATATTTTTCTTCGACACAACAAGAATAATGCTTTATATACCACTACACTATACTGCACTGCACTTCACTACACTGAAAATACTCTCGAACTAACAACCATTACCTTCAAATCAAAAATCTCTCCACCTTCTCGAATAAAAATCACAAACATTCTTCCTTCCAACAAATTTAAATGACCAAAAAAACAAATGCTTCATTCATTGTCTCATTTATGGTTTATTAGTGACAAGGAACTGCCTGCTAGTACCATAACGTTCAGATGGACCATGCCAATGGTAAAAATAGTGATATAGAAACACAGCCTCCAGTGTGATAATGGACATTTGGGTATGTCCTGCAATTCTGAAAAACAGAGATTTGTCTATTTATCTCTTCCTTATACGTATTCTTGTAGAGTCCAGAACTTGCTTCTGCAGTTCTTCTATTTGTTTCTGTTGCAAGTATGATTCTGCCGTTGTTTGTGTCAGCTGCAAGAAACCACAAAAAAGGTAACATCAGAAATCCTGTCAGAGAGTTAGTGGGACTATTGTAGAGATGCACAGTGACCATAAAACACACATAACAGCAGTACAGCCACCGAAACTGGCCCTTGAAATGGTGCACATACACACACACACACACACACAGAAAGGAGGAATTTACTTAGAACCTGTTTTTACACATCTCATTCCTTCACCAAGACACACAGCACTCTTTACCTCTCCATTCCTTTCAAACCACACATGTGTGTACAATGCTAGAAACAACAGAACCAACATGCATACAAACTACATATCCTTGAAATCCAGAAGCAAAATCGTTACCCATAAGACAACAAAACTGACCAAAAAATGGAATTTCAGAAGATCCTCATACTGACACATAACACCTAACAAGACAACATCACAAGAATTCCATAACAAATGTACATTACTGATAACATTTCAGCAACCCAATATAACACAACACTATTCAACAATCCAGTTCTAGTCACTTCAGTGCATTTTAAAGCATCACAGCAAAAAAACTCACACCTTCATTCGGTATTGAATCGACATAAAAGAACATGAAGAACATGCAAAACCAATCTTCTGGATGCAGTTCGTTTGCAGCTCACTGCTTATCAACGAAAAGGTTTTCTGATGTCGTGTGAAGTGCACTAGTGTGAAGTGTACCAGTGCTACAAACAAACCCCAAACTCTATGTGATCTGAAGAAACTACGGCATTAAACATACACAAACTAGACATTTTTCTGCATCTTTTACAGTTTGTAAAGCAGAGTGAAGTATGCCTAATATCAAACTCTGACCTTATTGTGACCTGAAAGTAACTTAGTATCTGTGCTGTGGTTATTTTACTGCAACATTCGTTCATCACACAGCGGCAATGAAAGACTGTGTGAAATGAACTGTAGAGCTGACAGCTAACACCACCTTTACTGCTATCCAAATAAACCTTGCTCTCCACTATGCATGTCGCAGGCCTTTTTCCACATCACTGTAAACATAGTAACCACAAAGAAATATTCTGTGAAATGAACTAAAGCTGACAACAAACATCCATTATCAAAACAACTGCCGTATAATTTCAAGATTCCACTGCAACATACATGAGAACTGCGAGCCTCTTGGGCTCTTATGCAGTGAGCTGTGGTAATTCCTCACTGATGGTTTGAGACAACACATTGGGTCCCATCTTGACCCTAGAATATGGGACCAATGGGTTATCCTGAACTGTCCTTAAGGAATTACCACTGCTTGCCGGATAATAGCCCAAATGAGTGCAGTTCTCAGAAGAGAACTGCTGTTTATTCTGTGTATGCAGTGAACACAGTTTCACATCATACAATGTGCACAGTGCAGTAAACCAGCTAAGCTACCGAGACTGTTCCCAGCTCCACCACCTTTCTGCAACAACAGTAATGGCACAATTCTACAGTAGCACAAAATCAGATTTCACCGTTGGGTTTCCTGAACTGGATTCAGATACACACACATTAACATTTAAACAACCTGGTTAATATTTAATTTTAGCACACAGTTTATAAAAAATGTATTATTTCAACAGAAAAAGATAAAATTATGGAATTAAAGGCATTCTGTGGAATAAACAACAGAGATTAGGCACCATGTTTTAAAAATTCAGTAAACTTCCTTGTTGTCTAAATATTTAAATTAATATCTAAGGGTGTTTTTAACGTGTGTTTGCACGTTCAATTGTAGGATGTCTGACGGCTAATAGTAAATAAAATGTATTTCTAATGATTTGGTAATCTTGTTCTCTCTGCTATACAATACCACCCACTAAAGTTTTTGGCAAATGATTTAGGCAGGAAAATGATATCACACATCAGTTTCAGTTTATTACAACTACACATATGACACTGACGTTAATCTGTAAGGTTACTCTTCAATTAAACGTGTTATGATGTATCATATCAATTACCATATCAAGTAATATTTCAAATTTCAGCTTCAGGAATTGTTCTCATCTTGAAGGGGCTGTACACGCTGCCTTAGTTTCTGATTCTCTTTATGGGTTCCACTCACAGGTCCAGTCTCTGGAAATAACAGAAAGGCAACCCAAACTTGTAAGTAGCCATATGTAAATGGTATATCAATACAGATTTTTGTAATCTGCTTTCAAGTCCAGAGTTACAGGTCTCCAGATAAAAATCTGAGACTCTGGATAGGTTAAGATCAAGTATTGCTGAATTAAGCACTGTGTAGGTGCTTATTTTTCCAAAAATAAATACAGAAAATTTCACTTATTGTTACTGTTACTTGCTGTGGCATCTTAACTGTAAGAAATAAAACTTAGTCAATCATAGGCACAGTGATGTATATTGCATGTAAATGGATGTCTCAATGCTTACAGAGCAGATGCTGAACACTATACTATATTTACAAAGTAAACAGATATCAGTGGAAATGTTTATAAATGACAAAAAGATGAAACCTTGAACTATTTACTAACTCACAAATAATAAAATAGATGATGCATAAAACTGTAATGGTTCGTAACTGCATCGTGTGTTTGTACAGTGCAATGAACATATTAGTTGTGCCATGTGTATAAGAATTTTAAGAGCCTTTGTATAATGGCAGTTCAAATACTAAAGGGAGTTACCAAAAAATGTCTTAATAACATGTCCAAATATGCTGTCAAAATTAAGTATGCTTCAGAGTTGGAAAAATTTACATGTGACTTGGTATTCTAACGTATTTTATATGCTTTATATGATCCGAATGTACACATGTTGGCAATGCTTTTGTATTGCACCAATGACAAGCAGTGTGCTATGTTTTAATTTCTGGTCATAATGCTTCAAACTTCAAGTTTCTCCATCATGCACACATTGCCCCATTATATGGACGTCGCTTATCAAAACTTTGACGACGTTGTGCATACATGGCTTTAGAAGCAGTCAATCCATGTTCCTCAAATAGCATGAAAAATCTGGTTGGCCAATGATGCAAAAAGTAATTTTGAATGGCAAAGCACTTAGAACAGAAATATATCCAATCGTTTTTTTTCTTGGCTTAATAATTTAAAACATATTACCCTCTCTCCTTAATTACACTCATAATTAACACTGTTGCAGTACAGCTCAAAGCTTCAACACAGTATTATTTCTCATATTGTTACCTGGTACCCATTCTCCGTTGTCAAAAACCGATTCCTGATTTCCTATTTTCAATTTTATCGGTCCAATTTCCAAACCCACTTCCTATGATGCTTTCTCTGGTCCAAGTTCTTTATCATTTACAGGCAATTCTGTTTTCTTGGGCAAAGGCTTTTTAGGAAAGTATTTACTTCAAAACAAAGGCATTTCTCACATCCAAAATGCAAACGACCTCGTACCCAAAGCAAAACAAAGTTAATCCGTGAGCATGGAAGAAGCAGTTGTATGATCCATGGTTGTAGCATATTTATCCACGGACCACCACTCAACGATATACCGTGATAAGCACAGCTGGTACCATCTATACGCGGCTAGAGGTGCTAACATGCCGACCACGCGATGTTTCCCTCAACTACAAGTAGAACTCCGTACTAACATAGCCCGACGCACTGTGATAGTAATGATGTCTATGTCAGAATTCTGTTTAACATAACCTGTAACGTTGAGAGTGTCCCTAGTTATCACTTAATCTTTCAGTATAACCTCTTACATGACTGTCTCTGATTATTAATATTCTATGTTTCTTTAACATCTGAAAACTTTAATGTAAAGTCATTACCATGATGTCGAACAGCTGAGTCTTACAGTTATTGTAGTGAGGCGAAGAAATTTGAAATTACGATTTGTTTACTTATATGAGTATAATTTTGTCTTCTTGAGGGTTTGTTTGACCAGTTACTACTTGTATCCAGCTATTTTTGTCAGTTCCACATTCTCTTCCATCATAATTTTCACCAATCATGTTGTTTGCAGTGTTCGTTCTTACATGCTTGGCCATGTGCGTTGCATTTAATTCTGTTTGTAATAGCTCAGTCGCGCAAAATTTCAGTTCACACAAGGTTGCTAGAACTTCCCCTTTTACCTTATCACAGTTATTGCAGCAATTTTTTTATCATGTCCTGGTCATTATCAGTTAAGGACAGAGAGCCACTAAATTCCTCAGCCTCCTTGTCCACCGTATTCTATTCTTTAAAAGCAGTGGATCATTTGTCCATAATGATGTTATGCAGACTGCATGTGGAGCATGTTCTCTGGTACAACAGGTGACTGTTACTGCCAGTGAATTTGCATACTTACAAATGACACTGATTTCTACCACTCTGTCATTAGGTATTTTTAAACTCCCACTTACTTGGGCAGTATGTTATTTGTTTCCAATTTTAGACCATAAAAGCAATTTGCAAGTGTCTGTTCCTGATAGTGCTAAAACATATTCCCCAGCAATACAACACTTGAAGATTATAAACTAAACTGCAACATGAAACATTCACATGGCATTTTTTTTGCTGCTGTCACCATACTGTTTGTGACACACGTCAGTTTGTTACAGAAATAACTTCTAAATAAGAGACAGAAACTGAAAGGAACCAAATCCAACAAATAAGTCAGCATAACATCACATTTAATCACTTAGTATAACTATCACTAGATTACCACAGCTCAGTCCTAATGTTCTGATATTAGGAATTACTTATGAAATGCAAAAAAGTGGAATGCTCTG
>Ga0268261_10002665_pt1 | contig 12860 bp, 19 predicted proteins | sample TergutNc150P1_FD_190353 | JGI IMG/M metagenome (GOLD analysis project Ga0268261, IMG submission 190353) | Nasutitermes corniger P1 segment gut microbial community from laboratory colony in Florida, USA - Nc150 P1 (SPAdes) (version 2) | ecosystem: Host-associated > Arthropoda: Insects >... | reverse complement strand
GGCTCTTGCATATGGAACGGACGGACGGATGCCACACAGCACGCGAGAAACGATCGGGAATATAGACCTCCAGAATTGCCACATTACAGCGTGAACGGTTACTGCGCCGAGACTCGAACCGTATACGAATTCCTGGGATGCTGATATCACGGATGCAAATGTCACCCGTTCCGAGACGTGAAGACGCTGACGAGCGGAGAGACACTGGCCGAACACTACGAACAGACGCTGGCGAGGATCGAGCAGTTAAAGCGTGCCAGCTATAATGTCAAAGTACAGTGGGAATGCGAGTTTGAAGGGGCAGACGATCTGCTGACAAATCCCGTCGTCAGACACGAGCCGATGAACACTCGAGAGGCACTGTATGGGGTCGAACCGAAGCAATGGGTATACACTATAAGATCAGAGAAGATGTGGAGTCTACAGTACAGCGATATAATGAGTCTCTACCCGTACATCTGCAAATATTGCAAGTTCCCATCGATCATCCGATTATTCAAGTGGGTGACGCGTGCGCAGACATAGAAGCCTGTCTAAAGATGCAAGGCCTGATGAAATGCAAGATCGTGCCCCCCAAAGACCTCTACCACCCGGTCCTACCGTACAGATGCGACAAGAAACTGTTATTCTGCCTGTGCCGAACATGTGTCCTAGAACATAATGCTAAGAGCGAATGTCGACATCTCGGCGATGCCGAGATGTCTGGAAGGCACTTGGGTCATAGACGAGGTGCGATTGGCTGTCGCCAAAGGATACAAAATTTTGGAAGTGTACGAATAGAGTCACACGTTACGATCCCGAAACGGGTGAAGGCGGCCTTTTCGCAAACTACATCGACAATTTTTTGAAACTAATAACGGAGGCTATCGGTTATCCGAGCTGGGTTCGAACCGCGGACGACGAGGAGCGATACATCGACCTGTTTTATCGGGACGAAGGCGTCCGGTTAGACAGAGACTCCATCCGTTATAACGCGGCAAAATGAGGTCTAGTCAAACTGTCTGAACTCCATGTAGAGAAAATTGACGGACAGAAACAACAGGACGCAGACGATATTAATCTCAGAGCCGGGAGAACTGTACAGATTTCTAGTAACGCCAGGTATCGAAGTGCAAAACGTGTTCTTTGCCAGCGATGACGTCTGGATATCGTGGCAGCATTCAGCCGACGAGCGCGTGCCTAGCTTACGTCATATCAATGAGGTCATAGGCGCTTATGTCACGGCCGGAGGGAGGATTCATCTGTACGGCTTTTTAGACAAGCTGCAATACAAAGCCATCTACACGGATACGGACTCTGTGATATTCGTACAGCCGAGAAACGTACCCAATCTAATAGAGAGGGGTGACAATTTAGGTCAGATGAAATCCGAATTAAAACATGGTGAAATAATCGTGCAAGTGGTCTGTGCTGGGCCGAAAAATTACGCGTACAAAACGTATAATTCGGCGACTGGTGAGAGAAAGACCTATGTAAAGTGAGAGGGATAAAGCTTAATTATAGCGCCTCGCAATTGGTAAATTTTGCAAAGATGAAAGATATGATCTTGAGCAAGGATGCCGACGAGACAGTTATCGTACGTACAAAGAATAAGATCAAAAGCAAAAAGAGTAACGGAGAAGTAAACTTAATAAGCGAGCCCGAGGACAAGACGTATAGAGTGTCGTTTTTAAAGCGAAGACGTCTGAACGATAATACGTCACTTCCGTTCGGGTAAATAAGTAGGAAGTGAATGTCAAAAATAGAGCATTCACATGGCTATCGATCTGTAGATCAAACATCCTTTTACCTGCATGGTGAGCGGTCCGACGGGATCGGGCAAGTGGTCGTTTACCTTGTGTCTTCTGCAACATCTCGATTCTCTGTGTATGGAACAGAAATTTAGCGGTGGAATTATCTGGTGTTACAGCGAGAATTCTGCCGTTCCCCAACGACATCTGGGCTCTCTACATAAGGACGTTAGTTTTCACGAGGTTGTACCCCAGAATTTTGGCAATGACCGCGGTAAGCCGTGTCTCATAATTCTCGACGACGTGTTAAACGAGGTGTATTCGAAAGACGTATGTGACCTGTTCACGAAGGGTAATCATCATAGAAATATCAGCGTTATTCTTATAACTCAGAATCTGTTTCATCAGGGCCGTTTCCGCCGAGACATCGCTTAACGCTAAATATTCCGTCGCCTTAAAGAACGTCAGAGACAAGAGTCAATTTCAATACTTGGCGCGACAAGTGCATCCCGAAGACAGTTATAGATTATACAAGGCTTATCTTGATTCTACCGAGAGACCGCACGGTTATCTTAGATTTCGCGCAAGACACAGACGACCGCTTGAGGTATCGAACCAGCGTCTTTCCGGACGAATATCCACCTATAATCTACGTACCGACGACGGGTGATGAAGCGGATAAGATCGAATTACCACACTCTGCAAGTATTAAAGACAGCGGATCTTAAACTACGTAAAGCCATACTCGCAAACTGTAAGAGTGAACTTTTGAAAACTCTAAGCGAGTGCTCTTTAAACTTGTTGCGAGGTAACGTCAAGTTGACACCGTGCCAGAAGAGGAAATTACGAAAACATAGAGTATTCCTACGCAAGCTAGCCGATAGGCGCGTGTCGCTATCTGCCAAGAAGAAGTCCATAGTTCAGCGAGGCGGTTTCTTGCTCCCTCTCCTAGGCGCCGTGTTGCCAACTATCGCCAGTCTGATATTCAATTCGCGAAACTCGTAGGAAAAAATGTTACGTAAAATGTACGTCGTATCGCTCGATTACCTAAAAACTATCACGAGCAATAACAGTGGCACCCGATTTCCTCCTAAAATGGCTCGGAAAGCTCCAGGAGCAGGAAATAAACAGAGCAGTAAACGACGGTCTGTCAAGAACACGAAGAAAAAGTAAGATAAGGTAAAACGTGAATATGATATTTGGGTTAAAGTACGTGTCATAGCGAGACATGAATATGATAAGGGGGTTAAAGTACAAGCTAAACTTCACGAGGCGGATGTCGAAAGAAAGAGACAGATAAAGACTAGCCGATTTCTTAAAGCAAGTATTACCATCCTCGACGTCTGATCAAGACATCAAGCCTGATCTCGACGCGTCTCATTCGGGTACGCAGACAGAACTCCGTCCCGCGACCCCAGTGAAACGCTACATAAAATCCGAACCTCCCACATTTAAGACGATGCAGATTCCGTCTACATCTAGTGGCGTCATTTATGAGACATCTACTCCGCCGCCCTCTATTGAAAGAGGAGACGATGATGAAGGTGAAGATGTAGGCGTTGAAGACCCGCGAGCCAAGCCCCACGTACTAGAATTCGGTGCGAAGACTTTAGGCGAATTGGCCAGTCCGTACGTTTCCCCATATCTGTATGAATCTAAAAGGCGCTTTCTCGATACAGAGTGCGGTATCCGAAGAGTTGGCGACGAGTTCATGATCGGCGATTCGCGGGTCGATGTGGATCGTGACGGTAATATCCATATTAAGGAGGTAGAGTTCCCGGCTACAAAGGGTTTGTGGGAGCTCCTGACGCGTAAGAATGTGAATAAAAATTCGTTACCTCCAACGATCTAAAACTATATTAGACGATTTTGGAGATGACCAATGCGCATTTGGAAGGTTATGAGTGCGACGCTAACGTCCACACTTCCAAAGGTCTTAAGTTTAGGGACGTTATTTCGAAGCTTTTATCAGGCACACGTCAAGGGGGCGTCGAAGCCGCATTACGCCGCGAGTGGGTTTCGTATTAGATCGCTATGTTGCTGAGACTGTATTCCGATCCTGCTGCACCGTCAATATTTTCCAGCTTACACAAGCTTCGAGAGGCAGTTAGACACGCACCCGGTAAACAGAAAAAGTCAAAGCGGAAAACACCGGGCCAGATAAAGGCTTGGCTAGAGAGGCAAGATGCGTATACGATGCATCGACCCGTCAGAAAACGCTTCCCCAGAAATCCATACACCATCAATAATATCGACGACGTCTGGGAAATCGTTATTTTGGATCTGCCATCCGTGAAGAAATATAACGACAATCATAGGTATGTACTGGAGGTAACTGATGTTTTTTCAAAGTATCTGCATAGCATACACTTACGCACAAAGACGGGAAAAGAGGTCACATCGGCACTCGAATCTATATTACAGGACCCGAAATATACGAAACCTATACGCAGACGGCCCGTATGGGTGCGTGCAGATAAGGGGAAGGAGTTTCTGAATACTCATTTTCAAACGTTGCTAAAACGTGAGGGGATCGAGTATCAAGTCTGTAGAAATCCCGACGTGAAATGTGCGGTCGTGGAGCGGTTCAACAGTACGCTGCGCGATAAACTGTACAGATATTTCACCTATAAGATCACGTATAGATATATAGATGTCCTGCCTAAATTTGTTAAGGGGTACAATGCTACCGTTCATTCGACCACGTTTATGGCACCCGGCAGCGTGCGTGACACCGACGTGTTAACGATCTGGAATAAGATGTAGGGGAAGGCTGACCGAGCACGTCGTTTAGGCAAGCTAAAATTTTGGGTGGGCCAGCATGTACGCATCAGCAAGGAGAAGGTGAAATTCGCGAAAGGCGGAGAACAAAATTACACCACCGAGATATTCAAAATACGTAAGGTCGTGCACAGAACCCCTCGCCCCGTGTTCGAACTCGAGGACTTGCGAGGCCAAGAGATCGAAGGCCAGTTTTACACCGAAGAATTGGTTCCCGTTCGCATCACGAAACAGACCACTTATAAGATAGGTAAAATACTGGATAAGAGGGTCAGACGCGGCATTCTAGAGTACCTGGTTCGATCGAAAGGATATAGCGCCGACTTTGTTTCTTAGGTTCCTGCCGGCGATATCCAATCTGTGTAAAAAATGAATCGTGATCATTTATATATCACGCTGTTTAGTAACGCCTGTCAAGAAATATACCCCGACAATAAGTTCGCCACATTCACGATACAATTGGCGCAGCCTATAAAACCTGATCCGTCCGAAGTTTTGGAGGTGGGAAAACGCGAACTCTCCTACTCTGCAACCCAGTAGATAGTCAATATGGCGGTTATTGCGAACGCTCTGGTGTATTGCGATCTGATAGCTCCACAATTTATAGGCAACGATATGGTCAGATATCTGAGAACGTTCAGAATCGTGCCAACCGATTATGATAGAGTATCTATTCGAGAACGTGTATTATGTACCCGTGGAAGAGAGAACGTTTCGAGACATACGTATCGAAATACTAAATCTGTCAGGGGATCGGATCCCCTTTAGATATAGCCAGACCCCCTTGAAGGTCGTCCTTCATTTTCGGCGAGTCTTCACACATTGATATATAAATATGACATCGAAACCTCACTCCTACATTACCAAGTATGACGCCGTTAGGACAGTACTATGTGCGTCAAGCAGGCGGTGTCAGAGGCGGTGACTCGGGCATCGGGCCGATCTATTCCGTCCCACCATTCGTTCAACGCGGACACGGTATCGGCAGTTTTCTCCGCGGAATATGGAGGACCGTACGACCCGTAATCTGGAGCAATGTAAAGTCCCTCGGACGCAAAGCGTTACACACCGGCGGAAAGATCATGACCGATATAGTCGATAATCTCGCACAGACAAGGGTTCGTGACATCGTATCGAAACACGTGTCGGAATCGGCGCAAAATATTATTAACAAATTACGCGGCGGTGGCGGTTTACGTAAGAGAAAGAGGGCATCTTCCCGCAAACTGCTTAAGCAGAAGACCAAGAGAGCTAGAATCACGAAACGAAAATCTTTTTCTTCTAAACGCAAGGCCTCCAAGACTATAAAAAGAGACATATTCTCGTGATTCGCATCAGTCGCTACCTGATCATGTCTGGATACGTCGAGTTTGTAACTACCGTTTTCAATATTTTCGCGCATAAGACTGTGCAGACAGCGATCCTAGAGACGAATGCCGTCCACTATAAGCCGATCGCCACGGTAGATCAGAACGATCTCGAATTTTTTATACCCGCCGATAATGAGACATACATCGATCTGGACATTTAACTACGTTAAAGGCAAATTTATCGGCGCGGACAGGAAGGATCTCGACGCTAAAGACTTTACGGCGGGAACCAACAATTTCCACCATTCTCTGTTCAGTCAATGTAGCGTCTCACTCAACGGATTGAACATCACGCCGGCCTCAGAACTCTAACCTTACCGCTCATATCTGGAGACCCTCCTGACCTACGGATCCGACGCGGCCAATTCTCATCTTACAAATCCGTACTGGTATATGGACGAAGGAGGGGACGTCTTACCGGGTGATCCGACATCAGCCGACATAAAAACAAAGGCTTTGTCAAGAGATGGGAGCGGGAAAACCAGAGCAAAGTAACAGAGTTATACGGTCGTTTACACACAGACATCTGCAACGTTCCGCAATTTCTGCCCTCAGGTGTCGGTGTGCAGATAAAATTGACCAAGGCCAAGGACGATTTTTATCTTATGAACGTGTATACCGATACAAAAGCAAAAACAAAAGCAGCTTTTAAATTTCTCGACGCTAAGCTGATCGTGCGTCGCATCCGACCCAGCCCGAAAATCTCCATCGCCCATAACGAGGCTCTAAGCAAAGGATTCTTTGCCAGATATAACTTGACGCGAGTCGAATTCAAGACTCACGTTTGCCGGCGGCCCTCAAGCATTATCTATCAATAATGCGGTGTTGGGTATGCTCCCGAAACGTCTGATATTTACCATGGTAAAGAACACGGACTTTCTCGGTTCGAGAGATTCGAATCCGTATAATCTCCGCCATTAAGATCTGACCAACTTCACCATGTATGTGAACGGTAGACAGATTCCTAGCGAGAGCTTGTCTATGAATATGGGTCACGAGAAAACGTCCGTCAGAGGGTACGTGACACTGTTCGAAGGCTCCGGCATCACCATTCGAATTCGGGAATCCAGATAACTCACGATATGTATATAAACGGTTTCTTCATGATATTGTACGATCTTACGCCAGATCTGGCAGCATCGGAAGGGCACGCGTCATAGATCTAAGTCGCAACGTATCGACAGACTTCTCGTAATGGACACCGACCAGATTCAGCACGCTCTACAGGATGTTAATTCTTTTCTCGGGGTCTATGCTTGGGATATCCTACCGCGCTCGATCGTGCAGACTGGCACGGTTATATTTAACACAGACCCTCACACAGAGAAGGGCTCACACTGGCAGGCGATTCATTTCCAAAACCCCCGGTCCTCAAACTGTTACTTTTTCGATTCCTACGGCCGCCATCCACATATTCCCTCGATCCTAGATTTCATACGGCGCAATTGTATTGTCTGGCAATACAACAGAACGCAATTCCTAGGACCTACCACTACAGTCTGCGGCGAATATTGCTCCCTCTTCGCTCTATACATGGATAGGGGATACACCCCACAACAATTTGTGGGGCTGTTTGCTGCTGACAGCGCAGACCGACGGATCCACAGGCTTTTCCGCTCGGAATTTTGCCCTACGCTGTGTAAACCTCGTGCAGGAGGGCAATGTTGTACCAGCCTATATAAAAGGTAAGTCATTAACCTTAATTGTTTCATTCTATATTTGACAGCGCTCAAAGATGGAGTGTGTGATAGATTTTGAGGTCCTGCACGCTGAGCAGAACGAGGAGGTCGTCAAAGAGGTCTCCGTCGCTGCCGAAAATGTCATAGAGACATTTCATTTCAAATCCCCATACCCTAAGTCGGCTCACGGCTGTCACGAAAACGGACTGTCGTGGGCCGACGGACAGCTCGACTATGCCAAGCTTCCCGAAATCATATGCGAGACTGTCTCGGGATACGCGCATCTGTACGCGTATGGCACCGCAAAGACCAAATTTCTCTCAAACTTGCTTGGGCAACCTGTACGAAATCTGGAGGATTTTAACTGTCCTCCGCCCCACGGCCTCATGGCGCAATTCAATTGCAGTATGCCGTGCCACAAGAATTATCTAAACTACCGATGCGCAACTCGAAACCCGATACACTATTCAAATGGCTCATGCATCACCTTCAATCCCGCAACTATATCGCCTGTCCACCCGACTTTACATGCCATAACGCCTCGTTTAATTCCGGTCTACCACGTCTGTAGTGACGGTTTTTTCTCTCCGAGAGCTGTATAAAACGGCGCTAAACACCTATCCGCCTACCAGTCCGCATCGCCATGTCATCAGGAAAGCGTCTACGTCTGCCCCGACAGGCTCCTTCGCTCCCCCTAATTGAGGAAGAGGAAGGCAGGCCCGATCCGAAGCGTGTCTGAGCGCCCGGATTCGACGCGTGTCTACAAGTCGTCACCACAGCGCTCGGCAATCCCAACAGAGTCCTGCTACGTCGCGTCTTCTTCGTCGCGGAGAACAAGTCCAAATATGTGTCAGTGGGCTACTATCCTGCCCGCGATTATCAGCCGCTCGCAGAATTCGGAGGCGCCAAAAAGTTGCCTCTGCTCCTCACAGTTCAACAGCTGCAAACTCTGGCCGAAAATATCGCGGCCCTGTGCGACGCTCTGTCTAGAAACGAGTATTATATGAAGGGCGGAGACTTTAGAATGAACACGACCGGCAGTTACAGGGTTGCCAGAGTGTATCTCGGCAAACAGTACATGACATTCACGTACTAGGAGTTGCGTAATCTAGCCTACATAATGTATATGATTCAGCACCAGATGACCTACATCGCTGCCATGACTGATGTAATTGCCTATATAGATACAGCTCACAGCTCTATTACATATGTGGAGCCGCACTGTAACGCTGACATATCTATTAATTATTATCAACTGTTCGAAGAACTCAAGTCTGTATTAGCCATCTAAATATGCTCTGTACTTTTTTCTTCTGATGCAATAAATTACATCTACTTAAAACCGAACACGCATGCGCAGTCGTTATTTCATTTTCCTATACCCAGAGGTCTCTACTTTCTAATATAATTCCATTATAAAAGAGGACGGTAAGCGCGTGTATAGACGACATTTCTCATATATGCACCGAGATGGACGTCAACGACGGCGTCATCTCGTCGGGGGATTCGGATATCTCGCTCGAGACTTCGCCTCCTCCGCAGGTGACGGACAGCGGAATCCGACCACGAACCCCGAACGTCCGCAGACATACCGCCGAATCCGACCTCTCGCCCTCCCGAGAGGGGACGACCCTACTACGACGGCCTCTCATTAGTGTTGGCCCAACAACAAGCAACCCGACGTTGGCAAACACCCTGACATCCCGAATATGTAACGCTAGCTAGACGCACACGCACCTTCTACGACAGACAGTGGGATGGCAAAGGAAAGCCTTCGGCTGAATCTATAGCGGCCGCGGGGTTTTTTTACGACGGGTGGTCTAAATATTTAAATTTCAAACTTTCTAATTTCCCGCTAATATTTAAATTTCAAACTTTCAAATCTTCCGCCGTCACCTCTTTCATTCATCCGAGATCCTGCATTTCAAAGTTTCAAATTTCCCGCACAAATTTAAATTCAAACTTTCAAATCTCCCGCCTCTTTCATCCGCGATACACCCACTCCGTCACGGATAACTGTCTCTATACTATACTAGTTCCTCATTTCCCACAACAGATGGTGTACGTGTACCTCCTATCTGTCCTCAACAGATGGCCTTCCCTTCACATTTTAGCGAACTTTTCAGTTATCGAAATACTTTCCCTAGCTAAATTGTTTAATCTCTCATTCCAGGGTGGAGCGACGGGTGTATTTACTTCCACTGCAACGGTGCATTATTTGGTTGCGAGCAAAATGGCATACCTTTTATCGAACACGCCCGTTACTTCCCTTACTGCCCTTATATCAGATTCAAGGGACACGCGTTCATTCGCGACCTACATCCCGAATATCGTACCGAGATGGATTAACTTTCACTGACACGCAGTGTATTAATAGTATCGGCTGCACCGATATATACATCTGTCTTATTGAATTTTTCCCAACCCATATTTAAATTCAAACTTTCAAATCCTTTCATCCCCGGTACACCCACTCCATCACGGAACTCTATGCTATAGTTCCTGACCACGCACACGAAACTTTTTCACACTCTGTCACTGACATGCAGAGTATTAATAATATCAACTGCTGCTCACTCACCGAGGGTTGTTTGATCAGCGAACGGTAACAACGGCAACGGGCAGCGGCAACAGGCAGCGGCAACAATGGCAACGAGCAGCGGCACCAACGGCAACAGGCAGCGGCAACGACGGCAACAGGCAGCGGCAACAATGGCAAAGGGCAGCGGCACCAACGGCAACAAGCAGCGGCAAAGGGCAACGACACCAAGAGGCGCTGTTCTGCTTGAAATTACAAACTCTCTTAAAATCTGAGCATTCACATACACAATATATTAATACTAACAACAGTTGTTCACTTACCGCGTAACTAATAGTTGTCAGAGAGCGCAGCAACAACAGCAACAACAGGCGATGTTCGGTTTGAAAATACAAACTCTCTTAATTCAGTTTTCATAATTTTTAAATTTATGCAACCGTGTACTTTTCAAATTTCACTCACCACTTGAAATGTTGATCGTTGTTGTGTTGAGAACTGCAAAGACAGCTTTCTGGCTTGTATTAACAGAGTGCTAATGCAAAATGTCTTTCGAGCGAGACTATTTATATTATATAGGATGCTTATTCAGCTAAACCTTGAAGCTGTGCACCGTCGTTCTTCAGGAATCTGCTGATTAGAGCGTTACCATGCTAGAGTCTGCAGAGCAACATGGCTACCGCTATGCGCTAGTCAACATATTGCACCACAACTTATGACATCACCTTCTCCACAGTGTAGGGGTTGTCCAACTCCCGTGCCACATCTGGCGGCTACATATGTAGTCAATCATAGCAACATATATAAACGCTAACCTCGCACACGTACAGACATAGTCAGCATCCTGCAAACGGCGCCCATGTCTCTGCTACAAGCCGTAGAACATCACCTAAGACCTATAGACACATGGCCCTCATATATCATACAATACCTATTCGTCGACACACCTACACCGTGGATCGTGGAGGAGTTGACCGCATTCTTCATTGGCAACGGTGTACCTAAGGCATCGGCTTATCGGCTGTATCACGCGTGCAATCCCACGACAACGAATGAGCTCGTGCGTCAACTATTCTACACGCGATATTCCATATGGCAGACATCAAAGACCGTTCGACGCATGTCCAGGTATTATGATGTGCGTATGCGGAAAAATGTGCGTCTCCACGTTCCCTACTCTACACAGCTCATAACCTATAGAGAAAATGCTATACCTATACCCGGCATGCCGGCCCCGCCCTTAGGCATCCACAACACATCCACGCCAAAACTGATAACAATCATGTTGAACGGGTACGTCAAGAGCAAATTAAAAAACTCTGTTAATAAATCCCTATATACAACTTATTCATTCAAGTGTCAATTTCACAAACCTATCCTCAACTTTGTACACCCCTTTACCGATAACAAGCATGGTGCAGCGTGTACGTGACGATAACTGTAACAATCTCTTTCTGCACATTCCTCTTACTTCCCACATATCCTTATATGAATAATGTTAACATGTATATTCCAAGAACTGCAGCGGCCATCACCGGACGATACCTACACACACCCCCGTCCGCCTCCTGCCACACTCCTACTAGCATAGCCCTGACCAATACGAGTCCACTATCTTCTATCTCTCTCCACGCGCCGCTAAACCATGACATCACTGCATTACACGCGTCAGTCCAAGGCCAGCCTTCGCCTGCTACGGATGCACTCCTCACCAAACCATGGCAGCCATCTTAAATATACCAATCTATACGGCAACATTACGTCAACCACATACATATGATTAAAACACATCCATTACCAATCAACACCATCGCCAAATACCTTCCGTTAAATTCCCAAAAACGGACGGAACTTCAGGCGTATGGGGGGATATGGTGGCAACCTGACAAAATACCTAGATAAATGTCGAAAGCTGAAAAGTGACTATATACAGCCCATTACTACTATTGTGTGATTATTTTTACGTCATGCCTGCCAGGGGGTCTTTTTTGGGGCACGTTTTGGTGGAGTAGGTGTAGGTGTTCTACTCGAGCCTTCCGACGCGTCGAACGATGATGACGGTGATGATACAGCATCTGATGCGTGTATCAGATTTTTCTGTGATATCTGACATGAAATCTAGGAATGATTTGCGAGAATTAGGATTATTCTTTGAAAAGGTAACATAACTGTTGAAAAGGCAACACTGGAGAAGACAGAAAAACACTTTCTTAGGCCACTTGACAGTTTTGCGAATGAATGGGTAGTAAGCCAGATACTGGTCAGCTGTGTCAACACCATGCATATGACTGTTGTAATCTATGACGCATCTAGGCTTCTTCTTCGCCACACCATTTCGTTTGTTTGTTGTTTCAACTACTTCAGCTGTATGGAGTCTTGAAATCATATTTACGAGCCTCTTATCTTGGTGTGAGATGAGCAGTATTTCCTGGTTCCTACGAAAAGTGACCTCGCCTTTCTTCAACTTTTTTGCCTCTTCTATCATGTCTTTCGGTAATCCACAATTCAATGTGATTGTTCCACAGACTTTAATTAATTTCTGTAATAATTCATTCTTTTGACGGACACTATTGTAATAATTGTCTTGATATAAGTGGTAACCCTTCCCTTCATAAGGCTGGAGTAGAAAACCCACCTTTTCAGTCAAAGGTCCACATTTACCATCATAAATCTGCAAGTTACAAATATATCCAGTTGAACTTTCACAAACCATCCGTACCAGTATGCCATACTTTGTAATTTTGCTTGGGTTATACACACGAAA